>ERZ808275.307-NODE-307-length-22423-cov-3.733414_pt1 | contig 22423 bp, 30 predicted proteins | sample MGYA00520894_ERZ808275 | MGnify/ENA primary metagenome ERZ808275 (study PRJEB31516, sample SAMN03275598) | gut metagenome | biome: mammalia-associated habitat; material: feces | host: Papio cynocephalus | place: Kenya | collected 2012-08-03 ...
AATAAATTTAGAAGGCTATAAATATTATATAGGCGAAAACTTATGTACTCTTCAACTAGATAGTTCTATATATCCAGAGGAGAATAAAGGAGTAGCTGAAATTGAATTGTAGTTTTATGATAATCAAGGACTATGTGCAATATATAGTATAAATAATAGAGTTTCATACTCTGGAGTTATAACCGAATATATTCCCTTAAATGGTAATACTGCTAGTTATAGATTGTCTTCTACTAAAAGCGATGAAACTTTAATAAATCATGCTGGGTAGGTGTTTATAAACTCAGATATACCAAGTGATGTAGATACTACTTTAGCTTATGTATATTTGGAAAAAGAAGGTGGTAAAATAACCCCAAAAGCAGCAATGTTTAATGAAGGTGAATTTATAAATGATAAGAATGAAAAAATAACACCCTCAGAAGATAATCCCATATTTTATAATGATGCAGGCACTTTATATAGTAATATGCTATATGCTGTAAAAATTATTTATAAATATACTAATAAGAATGTTTTAGGGGAATACGATTTAACTAATTCTAATAGTAATAAGATAGAATGGAGATGGTTATGGACTAACACTATGTTTAATTAGCACTATTATAACACCAAAGATTTTAAAGATAATTCGTTCGAATTACAATTAGACTTAAGCGTTGATTATAGAGCTAATTATTCTACGAATATAAGAAAATAGTATCAGAAGTCTGATAAATCTACAGAAATAAGTGTTTCTAATTTAGGAGCAAATATTTAGAATTTAAAAGGAAATATAACATATAAAGTTAATCTAGGTTTGCAGAATAGTTGGAGTACTTTTAATTTATATGGAAAACAAAGTGAAGGTATTTATAAGGAAGGAGTTCTTAATATTAAAGTATATAAAGGAAATTCTAATATTACATATTTAGATATGCCATCAACTTTTGATTATGAATATTTAACTCCAATAAATACTAGAACTTAGAATATAACTTATCCAGATTATTCTTAGTTACTAGGATTAAATATTTTAGGAGATTTTAAAGACTTGTGGAGTGCTTCTGATAATTACAAGTTATTCACAGATACTTTTAATATAGAGTTGCAATAGAAGTCAGGAACAGAAGAATTAAGTTATGTAGACTATAACTAGAATGTAGTTACAATCACTGCACCTTACTAGTCCTTAACAGGCAATAATATAATTGAGGAAAAGAAGTTATCTTTAGATTTATGGAATTTTTCTAAATATCTAAATATTTATGAAGAGAACTGGCAACAAGTAAATATTGTAAGCCCTCTATTAACTCCTGATAATGCTACGGAATTGGGATTTACATATGACTCTGTTAACAAAAAATTTACTATTGATAATATATATACACTATGTGTGACTAGAGATACTAAGTATGCACCTAATGGCAAGAAAGATGGAACAGGTGATAAAATTCAAGTACTAATTTAGTGGAAAGATTTAAATAAAATACCTAATGATTTATATGTATATTCCTTTGGAAAGAAGGGCTATGACCACATGGACTGGAAGAGGGATGGAGTTATTGACTACAAAGCAGTTGGTAGTGGTGGAGATACTTCATATTCTCAATACGTAAATGGAAGTATACGTTATTTCGGAGATGGTTCAGGCTCCCCAAAATCTGATTTCGGAGAAGCATCTTTCAAACTTCCATTAAATTAGTTTTTCCTAAATACTCTTAAAATATCTGACAGATGGCATTTTAGTAAATCTAATAATGAAAGTAATACACACTAGGAGCTTTATCGAAAAAATGTAAAAATCACTTCTAATGATGTATTTTATTAGATAGGTTACACTGATATTAATGGTATTCATTTATTTAATGACTATTCAAGTGTAACCAGTAACGATACTATTAATCAACTTATTAGCTGTCTTACTTAGACATATAAAATGGGAGATACTGTTACCAGAAATACAAAATCTCTTTCAGATGTGATACAGTATAAACATACTACAATTTATACTTAGGATATGATTTATAAAGTGGATTGTAATAACAATGATGTATTGCTAATAAATAACACGGAAAAACTTTCTTAGTATATAAAAGACGTTTTGAATCAATTAGAAACGAACTATTTAACCGAAACCGATAAAAATGTATAGGTACAAATTTCATCTATAATAAAAAATGTACCTATACAATTAAATATAAATAGTATTGATTAGAATACAAAAGATTCTTCTTCGAGTATAGAACTCATATCCTATAATAACCTTCAAAATGTATAGTACACACAAATTTCTCCAAATACCTTATATTACTTAGAGAATAATAGTTTATTATTAAGTAATTCATAGTAGAAAGTATACCAGATACAAAGTATAGATGGATCAAATGGTACTTATGTAGCGAAGTTTGGATCTACTTAGTATACTACTCCAATAGCAAGTGTTATGTAGTTAGTTGATGGTTAGTTAATGTGTAAACGTACATCACCTACTGGTGCAGCTTACTCAATAGTTTTTGAAGGGTGGCATGGTTCAGGTTCTATACGAGATTTATAGTATACCGATAGAATATTGAACGATTATTAGTTTAAATAATGGAAAATACCAAAATATCATTTAATGTACAAACTAAGGTATTACCAACTAAAGGTAATATGGTATATGAGTACAATCCATTTAGAAATTATAGACTTACGTAGGATAAGTATGAGTATAAAGATTAGTTATATACTTTAGATGAACTAAATGAAAAATTTTAGATAACTCCTAATAAAGATTATACAAAGTGGCAGCGACAAGTAAATGCTTAGTTAACAGTACCATTAGATTCTGGTGAAATAACCTTACATGAAAAAGGAGAACTAGTAGATTTTATTACAGATGAATTATCTTTTGATATTGAACATCCTGTAAGTATAGTTCCACAATATAGTTATGACGGTTCTGTTAATCTTATTCTCAATGATGGTATAAATCCCCCAAGATTAATTAATAGTAGGTTTAGTACCACAGGAATGAATACCTATGAAATAATTGATAGAAAAGGGAATAATGATACTAATATATATGATGAGGGTGATTAGTTTAACATAGATACATCATTATATAAGAGAGTAATTAGTATTCCTAAATTATCTTATGAAGGCACATCTTCTGGTGGTAATCTTAAAGTTGGAAATTATCATTTTTATATTAAATATTCTGATGCGGATGGAAATGAAACTGATTTTGTGGCTGAATCAGGACTAGTTAGCGTATTTATAGGATTTGGAGCTCCTGATAGTTTAACTACTGGAACTAAAAACGAAAACAGCTTTAAAACTGTTAATCTTTATATGTCCAACATAGATTCTTCTTATGATTATTTATATGTATATTATTCTAGATATACTGCTGAATAGGAAGAGCATTTCAATACGGAATATATAAAGATTGATAAAAAATTTGTAGTATCTAATGCTGGAACTTGTAATATAAGTATTAACGGTTTTGAACCTACTATTCCAATAACTGCTGCAGATATTAACGATTCTTTTGAAATAGTAGATGCAGCTAAAGCATAGACCACTTGTTAGAATATGCTACTACTTGGTAACGTTCATAAACCAGAAATACCATACAAAGAGTTATCTGATTTATCTTTGCATTTTTTACCTTATTTAAAAGACAAAGATTATGAGTGTAAGTTTGATCAAAATTATAATATAAATACTTCCTCTCTTGGATATTGGGACTCTTAGTATATATATAATTATGTGGGATATTGGAATAATGAGTACTATCGCTTAGGAGTAGTATATATCTTACCAAATGGGGAATTAACCCCAGTGTTCAATATAAGGGGATGTAGTAATGTTAGGGAATATGACAAAGATAAGGAAGAAGATATATTATATTCTAGTATTAACATATATAAAAATAATGAACGTAATTACATATAGTATAATGAATCTACTTATTTAATAAATCCTGATAAAGGTATTACTAGAACAGCCCAGAACGAAAATGTTAAAGGGGTAATTAAGTTAGTATCTAATAAAGACACAAATACTATACATGGCTTGGATATTAGAATAAGTGATAAAGCTATAAAAGAACTTAAGAAATATGTTAAGGGTTTCTTCTTTGTTAGACAATCACGAATACCAACTATACTAGCTTAGGGAATTACTTTAGGATTAGATTAGAATTCTTACACTCCTACAATTCCAACAGCTGGCGGAGTATTAGAACAACTTCAGAACTCTCTAGACAAAACTTATGTAACTACTGAAGATATTAACGATGTTAATTATATATCTGAGGGATTTTTATCTAGATATTAGTTTAAATTTAAGAAAAAATCTTCTAGTTTATGGAGTAAAATAGGGAAAATTACTGCAATAACTGCTGGAGTAGTAGCACTGGGAGCAGCTACAGTATTTACAGCAGGAGCAGCTGGAGCATTAGTAGCAGGAGCATCTTTAGCAGGAGCAGTATCAGCAGGAAGTACTGCCTTAGGAGGAATTTTAGTAGCTGGTGGAGCGGTAACTACTGGTTTAGGATTAGCCACTGGGACAGTAGGTGCTTCTGCTATTATAGCTGTAGGAGCGGGAGCTGCTGCAGGATTAGTAACTGCTGCAGTCGCTACAGGACAAACAGTTAAATATGGTATTCAGTCTTGGTAGTCTAAGAAGTTGGATGGAAGAAATACTAAATGCCCATCTGGTTATAAAATACAAGAACTTGATGAATCTAGATAGCTTGGAGGTAATTTTGAGGATAGAATAATAATTAAAGATGGTTCTAAAAATAAAACTTAGGTAATACTATGTCCTGATTATGAAGTAAATTAGACTTATTTTAATTAGATATTTACTGGTAATGAACATTTAATAGAAGCAACTAAATCCTAGGGAAATAATCTATTACTGGGACACAGTTCTAATTATTTTACAGAAGATACTATAAATAATTATAGACATTATTACATCCCTGATTATTATGATACCTCTTCAAGTATATCGGGTACTTACAAGCTTATAAGTGTTCCCGAAGATGTCAAATGTGTTGGATTAGATAATCTAAAGTTTAGAAGCAGAGCTGGATATGCAGAAGAAGCATGGAGATATGAATCTGTAGGTGACGAATATAAGTCAGAAAGAGATAAACGTAATAATTCAGAATCTGACGATGAAACTATAAGTAATAAATAGGCAAATTCTGATATAGTTAGAGGAGTTTATGGTGCATATTTAGGTGTTGCTAATGTTTCTGATAAATTAACTCCAGCAACCACAGTGAATATCTATATACCTAAATATAGTCAAGCTAACACCTCAGAATATATACAGATTAGAATGGACGATAATTCTACTTATAATGCTATTACTGACAGAATTGATATTTCTAAATCAGATAATTATTTAGTCACTCCTAAATCAGCATTATAGAATGATGCTACTGACGTTTATAAAGATGGTTATTAGTTCTCAGCGTATAGAGGTGATTGTTATATATGCTAGTTTACTCACAGAGTAATTAGAAATTTTAATGATCCTTCTGCACCATATAATGATGATATAGTTGATGAAAACACTTGGAAAGACCATTATAATCCTTCTAAGACTGAAGACTATGAAAATATAAATTTAGGAGATGTTAATGCAGTGTAGTTAGGAATGTGGGTGACATTTAGAGTCCGCTCATCTTATAATTTAAATATACGTACATTAGATAGTTCTAATGTGGATGAGAAACAAATGACAGGACATCCTAGAGGTTATTATCCATATGTTCCTATGAATGTTGAAGGCACTTACAAGATACCTGAATCTCATATTTATAATAGAGGATTTAGTAAGTCTCTGAGTGACAGATGGAATAACATATTACCTGATGTTCCATATATCAAGAATTGGTTTGGAACTCGTATTATGTATTCTGATATTCATATTAATGATGCTTATAAGAATGGGTTTAGAGTATTTAGAAAGACTAGAAGTGTAGATTATACTAGAGAATATGGAGAAATAGTTAAATTAATTTCTTTAAATTCTAATCTATTAATTATATTTGAACATGGAGTTGCTATTGCTCCTGTTAATTAGCAAGCAGTTCAACAATCTGTTGGATAGTTCATAGCCACTTCTAGAGTTCTCCCAGAAGCTCCAACTGTTATATCTGATATGTTTGGTAGTCAGTGGGCAGATAGTGTCTTAAAAGTCCCAGGATTAACTGGGGATTCTAAGCAATACGTATATGGAGTAGATACTGTAGCTAAGAAGATTTGGAGAACAGATGGATAGACTCTACAGTGTATTTCAGACTTTAAAGTTCAAGAATTTTTAAATAATAATATTACTCTTAGTGAAAGAGAGCTTACTCCTAAATTAGGTATTCGTAATGTGAAAACTTGTTATAATGCTTATAAAAGGGATGTGTTGTTTACTTTCTATGATAACACATATGGTTATTAGGAGAAGGTTTGGAACTTGTGTTATAATGAGTTATTAGATAAGTTTATAACTTTCTATAGTTGGGTTCCTAGTTTCATGGAGAATATAGATAATATTCCATTCTCGTTTAACAGAGAAACTTCTAAATGGATTTCTAAGCTGGGAGTATCTCATGCTTCAAACTCTTTCTCAGATGGAATCACGTTAACTAATGTGATATTTGATTCAGAAAAAGAAGGAAACACTGAAGTAAGTTATGATGCTCCTATTACTTATGTAACTAAAACAGGAGAAGTAAAAACCATAACGTGTACCGTAGCTTCTAGGGATAATTTTGTAGGAATATTAGGACTAGCTAACAGAGTGTTACCAGATTACAATATGCCATACACTATTAATTATGAATTATGTAGAGATATATATGGTAATTATAAAAACTTCAAGATACAGAAGATGGTATATTAGGTTACTGGAAATCCTTATATACAAATAGGAACAGATGGAAACACTTCAGATGCCATGTTCAATTACAAAGTCTATGTGTATGGACTTTATATGAATAATGATTCTCCGTTATATGTAAGAAATACCAACTCTTCTACAGAAACTGATAAAGTACTAGTAACTCGTAATGGAAATGATGGTAGAGAAGCAGTTTATTTACATAGAAATATGGATAATAAATTACTATCTGAACTATATTATAGAAATAATGCAGGAAACGCTTATTCTGATGATGAATCACATAGAATAACTCCTACAGATGCTTCATAGTCCAATTTACCTATATTTAAAAATTTGTAGGGTAAGAGAGAAATGTTACCTAGAGAATAGTAGATAAATGCAGATACTATAGTTAAGTTATTGAATATTAAAGCTACTATTGAGGTTACTTTGCCTAACTAGGAACAGGGTTTACAAGACTATTACTATAATAAACAAGCTAGTTACTAGTTTGCTACTTATGAATCTACCGTAGCTACTATTCCATAGAGAAATATGCAGTTCTTAACTACAGATTTCTGGAAACACGGTTAGGCAGGTATATTTGATATTGCAGATGATATATATCCATGTTATTGGTATGGTAAATAGCATCCATTTGAGTTTGAAGTGGTTGTAGTTAATGACCCTGCTATTCATAAGATATTTACAAATTTGGAACTTGTAGCTAACAAAGCAAAACCTGAATCTTTCCATTATGAAGTAATTGGAGAAGCTTATGATTTTGCAAAAGATAAACCAAATATGTATTTTAGACAAGAAGCTATGAAAGCACTCTGGTAGTATAATGGATGTGATATTGAATACAATAATGACTTTTTGAAGATTTAGACTAGATAGCAAGCTAAATCTGCAGACTTACCTCATAATTATTATGCTAGAAGAAATGGCTTAAATGAAGTAGAAGACTATTATATTGCTTCTTAGGTAGGAACACATGATTACAGACATTTGTCTGGAGGAGAAATTGTTTATTATCCAAACAGACAAGAATTTGGAGTATGGAATCATGCTTTAGCAGTTGATGTAGATGATTAGCCAGATACGATAGACTCTGCTTACGGTGGAAGAGGATTGATGGCTTCTAATATGCGTTATTTAGAAGACAGATGGAAAGTATAGATTAATCCTTTACTTATTACTTATAAGAATGAGTATGTGAAAAAAGACCCGAATAAAGCGTTGTGTATTCCAGAAAATTCAACTTGGAAAGATGGCGTAGAAGAAGGTGTAAAACTACCTCCTCTGCCACTTTATAATTCTCCTATTCCAGATGAAGTAAAAACTAGAGGTGAAATCTCAATCCCAGGATATTCTTTAAATTCTTTAAACTCTACAGGGTATACAGCATCGTCAGAGGGAAAGGACAATGCTATGTATAATCTATATAAGGTTGATTTTGAGAACAATATTCATCCTTTTGATACTGATAGTTGGTTAGATGATGTTAATATCTACAAATATAACTTTGGAAGTGCTTAGAATCGTAAAGAAACTGATATGAGAGACAAGTTTATAAAAATAAGAATCAGATATTCTGGAGAAGAGTTAGCAGTAATAGACTTCTTAAATACAATATATCAAATTAGTTATGCGTAATTATAGAAAACTAAGATTAATATAGAAAGGACAATTAGGGCTTTAGTTTGGGGTTACTGATACTAGTAACTCCACGCTCACCCAAACAGCTTAGGATACTGTAAATAATTAGATTAATTAGAATACTTAGGGAATCCGTAACTAGATATATCTTAAATAGGTGTTGGGAGGCTATCAATAGGTTTCGCCAACTATTTATAATGGATTAACTAATTTTGGTATTATGTCTGGTAACTCCACAATGGCTAATTTAGGTTAGTTGGGAAATTCTGTTAATAATGGAATCTAGTTAATGCAGAATTGGAAGTGGTTGTCTGGTGCTGATAAAACTACTGGTGTTGCAGGAATTGCAGGTCAAGCAGTCAATACCCTAGATAGTATGTTTTTTAGTAAACAACATGCTAATGATTCTGCTTTAACTAAAGGATTAAATACAGGATATGATGCCATAGCCGATGCTGCTAGTATGGTTTTCCCTGTTGGCGGATTTGCTATGAAAATGGGTAAATTTGCTACAGATACTTTAGGAGCACTTGGGGCATCTACAGACCAAATGACTAAAACAGACTAGTTTATGGACAGTACTGTGGGTAGATTATCTGGGCTTGGTCTTGTAAATGGTTTTGCGGGAGGAAGCACTTAGGATTTCTCAGCTAATAATGATACTATTGAAAAAGTGGGAGGCTCTTATGGAGGTTCAGTAAATACTATAAATGATGCGGTCTCTAAAGCAGGAAAGAAATATGGTTTATTTAGCAGTGGAGCTAGAAAGAAAGCCAATCGACTTATTGATTCAGCCAGATAGCAATAGAATACTATGACTAATATTTCTAATGAATATCAAGACTAGTTAGCTAATAAATCAGATCTAGCTTACACTAGATATAATATGGATATTAATGGGGGTTATTAGCAACAATATATTAGGGCTGCTAAATAGGGAGCTATTCTCAATCGTATTTAGTTAAGAAAACATAGAACTGGAGGTTAGATACATGAGATAATTAATGTTGATACTAGGGAAATTGAATGGCAGCCAGTTATAAATCTTGATATTAAATAGGAAACTCCTGAATTTAAAGATGGAGGAGAATTACTTAATAATTAGGAATGGCAGCCCGATATTTCCATAGAATCTAAAGTGTAGACTTTAGCTGAAGGAGGTAAACCTAAATAGGAAACTCCTGAATCGCATAAAGAAGAAACTAATCAAAAGAATGTAATACCAGAAGGTGCTTTACATGCTAATAAGCATCATATGGAACATGCTGAGGATTTAACTAAAAAAGGTATTCCGGTAATTGATAATAAAGGTGAACAACAAGCTGAAATAGAGCGAAATGAAATTATATTCTCTTTGGAAGTAACTAAAAAATTAGAAGAATTACATGAAAAGTACTAGGGATATACTAATACCTAGAAAGAGAAGGATGAAATAGCTGTTGAAGCTGGTAAACTTCTTGTTTATGAAATTCTTCATAATACCGAAGATAGAACAGGTTTGATTAAAGAGTGTAAGAAAGGAGGAACTTTAGATGAACATAAATGATTTATTAGTATCTTATAATTAGGTACAAGTTCCCTCTTACATGCAAGATTCTGCTGTTGATTATGAACCTATAGGAGAAGAATTAATTAATTAGGAAAACTTGGAAAGAGTTCAAAATAGAAGTTAGAAAAAAGAAGGATTTGCAGGATGGAAACCTCTAGAACAGTCTGAGACATCTCAATAGTCAGATGATAGAACTCCTACTGGAAATGAAATAGTTAATTTCTTTATGAATAAGGGATTAACTAAAAATCAAGCTAAAGGTATTTATGGAAATATTATGTAGGAATCAGGTGGAAAACATAATATTGTTTCTAGAGACGGACATAATTCTTATGGTCTAGCACAATGGACAGGTTCTCGCAAAGCCAGATTGTTTAGTAAATACGGAACAAATCCTACTGTTAGTTAGCAACTTGAATACTTATGGGAAGAGTTGAACAGTTCTGAGAAAGGTGCTTTAGATGCTCTTAGAAATACATCATCAGTAGAAGATGCAACAAAGATTTTTATGTAGAAATTTGAGAGACCTGCTAATTGGGCTGCAAATTTCAAAAATAGACTTAAATATGCTAATTCTGTAGTGTAATGGATAAAAAGAAAATAATTATAGGAGATAAGGAATATACTGTAGAAATAGCTAAAACAGAAGAAGACAGAAAGAAAGGACTTCAAGATAGAGATTATTTACAACCAGACGAGGGAATGTTGTTTATCTGGTCTGAACAATAGCCTGTTGTAGAAATGTGGATGAAAGATACAAAGATTCCACTTGATTAGATAGCTATTAATGACGATGATGAAGTAACTACAGTATATAAAGCTCAACCTGAAGATGAAACATTACATCCATTCCCTAATGTTAAATATATATTAGAAGTAAATTAGGATTCTGGTATTGAAGAGGGTGATGATTTTGAATTTGATGAATCAGATGACCCTAATAAATATGCAATGAAGGTATTAGCTCCTGATGGTTCAACTTAGATGAATTTGCAAGGAGGCGAGCGTATATTTAGTAGAATATCAACTAAACAGATGATTACTTGGGCTAAAAAAGCAGAAGCTCATAAGAATAATAAAGAACTATTTACTAAGTATTGTAAGCGACTTGGTAAAAGAATGTTTAAAGAGCTTTATGCACAAGACCATAGAGAGCCTGAATATGTAGAACCTCCTAAAGAGAAGGAGAATTAGAACGATAAAAATTAAATAATTATATAAGTCATCAAAATTATTTGTACATTAGATAAATAATATGTAATATGGAAATACATAATATTATTAGATAATTAACTAGTTAATTAACAAATTAAATTAAAACGTATGCAATTTATTAAGAAGTTTCAAGAAGGTGGTGCTGCTCCAGCACCTCAAGACGCTGCTCAGTAGGGTGGAGGTGAAGACCCAACAGCAATGTTAATGCAAGGTGCTCAGTAGGCAGTTTAGAATCAAGACTGCCAAATCGCAATTCAAGTATGTCAAATGGTACTCGAAATGCTTGGTGGGGGTGGTGCTTCTGCTGAGGGAGTTGGTCCAGAAGCAGCTGCACCTGAACAAGGACAACCTGTTTACCGTAAAGGGGGTCGATTGATTAGAAGAATTTAGAAGTAATTAAATTAAAACGTAGGGATATATCTAGATACGCATTTAGGTATATCCCTAAATTTTTATTATGGCAGAAACTAAGAAGAAATCACAATATAACTTTGGAGGACATAATTTTGATACAGCTTTATATTTATAGAATCTAAAAGATAATGCTGAATCATTTCTTAATTCTAAAACAGATTGGACTCCAGAACAAAAAGAAGAATGGAAGCATTCTTATACTAACTTTACTAATGCTTTATAGGATTAGATAAACAATGGTACAGACAGATTTAGTACAGATGAGTTTGGTACTATAACAGATAGAAATGGAGAATTTTCTAATACTGATTCTGACAATTTCTATTATAATAATAAGGGATAGCAAATTAGTTAGGAAGACTATGATAAGTTAAAAGCTAGAAAACAAGGTAAGTATCAGACCTTTGAAGCTAATAGACAATTTGCCAGTTACGCTAATTAGATAGGTAAGGGTTTGAGAGATGCCTTAGAAGCTAAAAAAGCAACTTCCGATAGTACTGAAGGGTTTGATTATGCTAAGAATGGTTTTGCTTCATTTTGGAATAAGAAATATAATCCAAGTGGAGAGTAGGTGGATAGAAAATTGTACTGGGCTTTAGATAAAGATGGACAATATACTAATAGAATAGCTCAAACTCTCACTGACCTTGACGAATATCTAAAACGTGATGATTTACCCGATGATGTAAGAGCTAATGTTGAAGCATATAAAAATAAACTTCAAGAATATTCTACAGATAACAAAGATTTTGATGTAGAAGGATGGAAGAACGGAGTTTAGTTAGCAGCATCTAAAGCAGGTCTCGGTACTTGGAATAATGGATTCTTTAATATGGGTTCACAAGATTCTACAACTTCTGAAAGTAAACCTGAGAAACCATTTGACATTAATAATGATTAGGATGTTATTGATAGATATAAATTAGCTGATTAGATTGCAGCACATCCTGAATAGAGAGACCATCTTATTGATTTAGCTAGAAGACAATATAATTAGGAATCACAAACTATTTCTGATTAGTATAATAATACTATTAAATAGGAATAGGATGCTAAAAATAATAAAATATGGTAGCAATGGTTGGCTAATAATTAGAGTTATGCTAACGTAACTAAACGAAACTACGGAACAGAAGTTTTTGGTAATGGTGTAACTAATGGAAATTCCGATTTTGAATATGCTAGTGGTACTAGTCAGGAAGCTATGAAACGTCTATAGAATGCTTTCAAAACAGGTAATAGAAGGGGAGATTTTCTTAGAACATCTATTAATATGACTGTTAATGGAGGTAGATAGAAAATATCTAATCTAGGAGAGGCTCTTGCTTATTATAAACCATTACTTGATAAAACTGAAGGAGGATGGGATTAGTTTGAGAAAGTTCAAGATTCAGTAGGTAATGAAATATACAAATTAAAAGGTTCTGAAAATGCTAAAGGACAGCCTCTTTATATCTGGTTTAATAATGGAAAAGCACATGCTTATAGGGATGACCCTTATTCTGTACGAAAGGCTTAGGTTATTTCTAAAGCTTAGTTAGGAATGAAACTACAAACTAAATCTGAAAAAGAAGCTGCTAAATAGAAAGCAAATTAGAAAGAAATTAATAATTCAAATACTCCAGAAGATAGAAAGAGACAATTAGCTAGTTAGAGAAAGCCAGGAGGTACAGAATTTACTGCAACTGATATAGCTAGGATAACTTCTGCTGGAATGGATGTAGCATCTGCTATATCTGCTTTTGTACCAGTTTATGGTACTGCGATAAGTGCTGGAACTGGTTTAGCTTCTACTTTAACTAATTTTGGGGCAGACTTATCAGATAAGTCAGTGTCTTTAGGAGGAGCTTTTAAAAATCTCGGAGCTAATGTAGCTATGGATACTATAGGACTAATCCCTGGTTTTGGAACTGCGGGAAAGGCTGGAAAAGTAGCTAAAACCTTAGTTAAATATGTTCCAAGGATTGTTACAGCTTTATCTGCTGCTAATGCTTTATCTCCAGAATCAAGAGCATCTTGGGCTAAATTAGCTAGTAATGAATCCCTTACAGTTAAAGATTGGTAGAACATTGCTGCAGGTTGTTCAGCTTTAGCAGGAGTCTCTAGAGGAGCAGTCGGACATTTCAAAGCTAATGCTATGGCTAAAGGAACTAAAACCAAAGACTTTAATATTACTGCAGCTGATGGAAAGCAATACAAAATAACTTCTGAATAGTTAGAAACTTTAAAGAAGTAGAAATCCTTAGAAGATATAAATAAGGAATTTAAAAAAATACATCCTGATGCAGAATTAAATAGTTTCTTTAGAAACAGTAAATGGTAGTAGTTAAGACATTTACATTTTAATAATCCACAAGTTAAATCAGTATATGATTTTAGTAGATTAAATAATAAAGGAACGTTTAGTGATGCTAATATATGGAAAGTTGCCAGAGAAAACAATCTACATGGTTTTAATATAGATATAAAGAATCCTTATAAAAATTCATTACTTAAACCACAAACTAAATAGTCTACAAAAACGTCAACTAAGTAGAGAATTTAGTAGTTAGTTAATGCTCCATTAAAAACAAGAGTTAATAATACACCTGTTTAGTCATATATACCTCCAACTCCAAAATATGGACCTAAAACACAAGGTTAGACTTGGAGAGATTTATTTTAGAAACATGGATTTTATTTTAAGGAAGGTGGTTCTGTTTAGAAACTAGCTAATGGTAATAGTATAAATGGAAATCCCTGGTATTCTTAGTTAAGTTCTAAAGGTGATTATGATGTAAATAAATATAAATATAGTTATGATACTAATCAGTTATATGCTGGCGATATGTCAAATGGTCCAACTGATTTTTATGTTTCTAATTAGAATGGTTAGGGAACAGGTAGATATGTTCCAACTAATAATACTGTAGGTTAGAGCGTAATGGATATTGAAAATCAGTATTACTATTAGAGATTTGGAGAAGATTTGCTAAATGAAGACGGGACATTTACTCTTATGGGAGAAAAGTGGGCTAAAGCAGTAGATGCACAATTACCTTCTGACTCTTCTGCAACTTTCTATGATAATACTGGTAAGTTAAGAACTAAATGGACTGTAAAGAATAATGATAGTCTTAACAGACCGGCAGAGACTTACGATAATCTAGCAGATTATGTTAAGAGGGTACGTAAGGACCAAATCTTAGGAGCTAGACATAATGTATTTTTAAATACAGGTAATCGTTATTTCTATAAAGATAAAGATGGTGTTTAGCATTGGGTAAATCCGGAAGATTTAGATGGTTATCAAATATCTGATAAACCTGTAACTTCAGGATGGAATGACGACAAGACAATTTATTGGAATGACTATGAACTTACTGGTGCAAATTCTAAAGTAAACCCTGCGGACGATAAAAAGCCAGAACAACCTAATAATTTTAGTGTTAAAGATTTACTAAGTAAACTAGATGTTACTGATAAATGGGGTATTCCTAGAGCTATGTATGCTGATATAACTAATAGAAAAGTTACAGATATGTTAAAGAAATAGCCTCTTTTATTAGACCCTCAAGAAGACCATCGTTATATTCAATCTGATTTAGATGCAGAAATGAATGGTTAGGCTGCTGCAGCATAGTTAAATAGATTAGCTAGTTAGCCATTAACCTCTGATGGAAATTTACAAACAGCAGCTTAGTTAGATGCAGTAGCTAAAGGTAATGAAGCCGTTACTTAGGGAAGACAACAGAGTAACTAGCAACTAAGAGAAATGGCAGAGAAAGCTTGGGAACAAGAAATAGTTAATCATACTAGTAGACACAATACAGCTATGTAGAATAGATAGTCTATATATAATACTAAGAATGAAAATAATTCTCTAGAAGCTGCTTATCTTAATTAGAAGTTCACTGTTTGGGATGCTTTAGCACAAGAGAAGGAGTTTAAGGCAAAATCTGATTATGAACAAATGAGAGCTAGAGCTGATTAGTTTGCACAAGGAGATATAAATAATGCTATTAAATACGGATTGTCCAACTATGCTGATAAATATGGTTTAACTCCAGAAGATGTATCTCTGTGGAATAAGGTATACGTAGATGGTTCTATGAAGCTTGATGATATTTAGAAAGACCCTAATAAATTAAGACAATGGAATAAAGTGTTATCAGCTACTAGACAGATTTAGCAAGACTTACTTGGAGAATACTATGGTATTCCTAAATCTAAATATTGGACTATTAGACAATCCTCTTATTCACCAACTATAACTACTTAGACTACTAAATAGAAGAAAGGTGGTCATATAAACTTAAAAAAAGTAAGAGAAGCAGCTAAGGGTGAAAAACTTGCAGCAGCTTAGTTAAAAGCCCAAACAGCAGATGCTGATAGATTCTATAAAACAACTAAAGACCATATAGATAGAATGTATGATGCTATAAATAGACTAACTAATTATAGTAGTACTAAAAAGAAACGTAAAAAGAAATCTTAATGCCAGGTTATTAGGATACAATACATTCTTACAAACCTTCTATACCTACTACTTATCAGTATCACTTAAAACCTGGAGAATCCTTTTATAATGATAGAAATGGTAAAGTTACTATTATACGTTCTAAAAATGAATAGGTAAGTAAAGATACTAGAAATGATTGGTAGAAACAGCAAGATAGTAAGAATGCATCTAATATAAGAAAACAGAAGCAAATGAACTAGGCAGAACATAAAACTGTCTAGTTAGCTTCTAATATTCTAGATAGAATAAGACCTTCTAAATTAGTTACTGCGGTTACCAAAGGTTAGAAACCAATGGACTATGTAGATAATGGAAATGAAGGAACAGGTAATGAAGTTGTAAATACAGGATTTGACATACTTAGTACTTTTGGCACAAATGCATTATTTAATATGTCAAAACTTCCAAAACTAAATCAAATAAACTTACTTACTAAAACAACAGAAGAATTTTCTGATTTGGGATTATTTAACTAGGGAAGACTTGCTTTAATGCGTAGATATAAACAAAATCCTATTTGGGAAAATAATGCAAGAGCTGCAGGATTAACTAATTAGGAAATAGAAACTTTTAGAAACTATGCAAATGGTTTATTATCTACTAAACAATCCTCTGAACCTAGAGTACCTAGCTTACAAGTTTTATAGGATACTGAGTCATACAATAGCTACAGCAACATTGCAAGAAATCCCGATGGTTCTATTAAGAGAGAACTTGTATTAGGAATAGGTCCTAATTCTCCTAAGTATACTGGAATACATGAGGGAAGTCATATGAGTACTATGAACTATAATCCTGCAAATGAAAGAGTTGCATTTGAATAGTTAATATCTAATAAAGAAGCTAAGTCGGCGATAGATAAATTAATGCAAAATGCGAATAAACTTGCTAATTAGTTGGAAATTGACCCTCAGAAAATAGTTAATATAAGAAGAATATTAATAAAAAGAGGTATGTCACCAGAACAAGCAGACTAGACTATATTAAAGCAAATAAAATATTTGAAAGAGGGTTAGGAAACTAGAGCTAGAGGCTTAGCAGCTCAAGAATGGATGCAAGATAATCATAGTGTAGAGGTTCCATAGACTGTAGATAATGGAGTTAATTTTTTCACGGATAAATCTTTAAGAAATGTATGGCGAGGAATAGCAGCAACAATTCCAATAATACAGGGTTATTCACAAACAACATAGAACAATACTTAGGAAAAGTAGACAAAATAATATTTACACAAATAGATTGTTTATATGGTATATTAGATTCTGATTTTAAAGCAGAGACTTTAACTATAACTGAAAATATAAATAAAGTTCTTAAACAATGCATTAATTTTCCAGGTTCTACTAATTATGTAAGTGCTGATTTATATAAAGATGATAAATTGATGGGAAGTTTAATGATTGATAAATTACCAATAATATGATATTTAAGTTTCAATAGGGAGGAACAACTCCTCCCTTTGTTGCTTATTAGCCAGTAATTGTGTCTGATAAGCGAACAACTGCTACTTAGGAAGAAGCTTTGGCTGCAAAAGCTACTAAAGATTCAGAGAGTGGTAAGTTGACAAGTAAAGATTTATATACAATGCTTAAAGAAAAGCTTAAAGGTCTTCCAAGTGATGTAAATATAGCTATGGGTTAGTTATAGTAGCTTGAATAGCTTACTTAGATGGATTTTGATGGTTCTTTTACTTAGAATATAGAATCTAAATATTTATCCACTCTTTAGACCATGAATAATCTCTCTTTTAGTCGAGATTAGTATGATAAAGCTATGGAGACTGTAAAATCTAATGGTGGATTAAATGAAGCAGCTATTGATTAGTATGGACAAGTATATGTAACAAATGGAAAAGATTTTAAATTAATGTCTCCTGATTAGGCTAAATAGTCTGGCTGGACTGTTGTAACTAATTAGGACTTATTATATATGAGAGCTAACGATGCTAATTTAGCAGGTAATGATAAGGTATTAAATATAGTTAATAATGGTATTGGAATTAGTTAGGTAACTAAAATGATACAAGACAGTATCGGAAATCTTGGTACTAATAGTAATTCTGAAACTGCTTACGCTACTACCTAGGGAGGTTAGCTTATATAGGGTCTAAATGATTTTATTAAAGCAGCTTAGGAAACAGGATAGTATGATGCTTCCATAGAAGATTTATATAAAGCTCAAATAATTAATAAAACTCAGGCACAATAGGCACAATAGGCTATTGCTTATATATATTAGACTCTTCCAGAGAATGCAAAGGCATTGTTGAAAACTAAAACACAGGGAGGTACAGATAAAGAAGCTCTTGGCTTAGTTAGTTAGTTAGTTTTATCTAAGACAAGTGAGGATAAGTAGTTCACCGTTGACTTAGAAGGAGGTCCTACTAAAAAATCTATGTCTAAGGATGCTAATGCAGGAAGTAAAGATAGTACTGATATGAAAACATCTCTTCCACTACAAATTATGCAAGATATGGGTGAGTCAGATGTTGCTCCTGTAACTATTGATAAGGGTAATGGAATATAGATGTCTGTGTATGGCTCATTCTATTCTGCAGTATCTGATAAAAAGGGAGACACTATTACTAATACTTCCCTGTAGAATATGTTAGCTCAATCTGGTTTACAAGATATAGTTAAAAATGCTAGAAATATAACGTTTGGAGATTAGAAACTTTCTCCTGAATAGTTAGCTAAAATTACTTATAATAATACTGGTGTGGTTAGAGCTGAACTTCCAGTAAATGAAGATGGAACAGTTAAATTAAGTGTCTTAGATGATTTTAATGCTGCTATGAATGAAATAAAAGGATTAGGAAATACTTCTCCTTAGCAAATTCAAGCTATTAAAGCTAAATATCATCTTGACTAGTATCTTAAAGATGATGGAACTCCAAATCCTAAACATACTGCACCATTTATTCTTACAGAGGGATATACCACTGAAAAGAATGGAATCTAGGATTCAGATTTTGTTAAGCATATTAAAAATCCTACAGATGATTAGATTTAGTTAATTAAGGATTCTCTTACAGTTGGAACTGGAAAAGATGCTAAAGTTCCAGACATTGATACCTTTGATTGGTATAACCCATTCGATTGGTTTGGTACGGAAAATATTTATAAAGCAACTATATATATTCCTATTACTAATAATGTAGGAGCTGCTGTTAGAGGAGGTAACTAGAATTTAGATTATGATGAAGCTCTTAAATATGAAATGAAATATAGGAACTTCTAGAAAATGAATGAATCTAAAACTACAAGTGCTGACGTATTATGAATGATTGGCTAGTAGCAAATTTAAATAATCCTGATTTTTCTATATCTGATTTTAAGGATATAGCAGATATGAGTATAGATAATACACAGTTTTTAAAAAAAGATTAGTATTTAAAGTCTGATTTTATTAAAAATAATCCTGCTTTCAAGGATAATGATGGTCAATTTTCTTAGAAAAAGTTTGACCAGTATTATGATTAGAGATTACAGGATTTTAAAGATTTTAAAAATGATAAAACCCCAGCTGGATTAGAACTTAGTGTATTTGACACATTAAGAACTCCTAATGATAGAGTTAGAAGTAATGGTCTAAAAATTGGTAGAGGATATAATCCAGACAGATAGAAAGTTGGTATTGAAGGAGTTAATGTTTGGAGTAAACCAGAACAAAGTCGTTCAGAAATAGCTCAGACTTAGAAAATTTTTAATACCGAAACAGGTAAGTTTGAGAATTGGACACCTAATGATAACACCTTATTTAATGGTAAATCAGATTTTGGGTTAAGTTGGTTAAAGTCTTTGTTTTCGGACCCTTTAGTTCTTGCTCAATACGACCAAGATACTGTTGATAAAGATGGTACTAAACATAAAAAAGGAGATTTTAAACTGAATAGTGAGGGTACATATTATTATGAAACTTTAGGAGGCAGAAGTCCTATTGGAAAGCAAGTGTTGTCTGCTTTAGACACTCTCACTGTAGATGGTACTAAATTAAATAAATATGATTTCTTTGACTCTGATGATATTGAGAAGTCTGTTGGAGGAGTGATAGCTAAGAATGTAGCAACTCTTATTCCAATGTTTATAGGAGGACCTATAGGAACAGTTTATTCAACGGCTTTAATAGCTAGAGAAATGGCAAAGTCTCTTCCTATGTTATATGGAATGACGACTGCTCTATTTAGTGATTCTGAGACTCCTAAGTGGATGAACACTATTGCAGCTATGGGAGATAAATTCACTTCTGGAACATCTGATTATGCTAAAGAACATACATTTAGCATTGAGAATTTTGGTAATCTTATTTCTGATGTAGCTTTATAGTGGGGACAGCAGAAAGGTATTGCAGAAGCTATAAATAAGCTAAAAGGTAGTAAGAATTATGTATAGGAAGCTATGGAAAATGCTGCTACTCTATATAAAGCAAAAGCTTCTTCTATGCCACTACAAGCAGTTTCTTCCACTGGAAACTGGCAAGATAGCGTTCTTGGTGCAACTTGCATAAAGAAATATTTACCAGCAGCTGAGAAAGCAATGAAAGAATCTACTTAGTTAGGTAGAGATGCTTCATTAGCTTATATGGCAGTAGTATCTAACTCTGATGTATATGGTGATGCCCTTCAACATGGGGCTTCTAAACAAGATGCAGCTGCTATTGCTCTTGGTAGTACTTTAGGTATGTATGCTGTTGATAAGTATGCACATCTTGGAGAATTATTCTTTGATGATGCCACTGAAGATAGTGTAAAGGCTGCTAGAAAAGCTATTAAAAATGAATTACTTGGATTTACTGATGACAATGGAGTTAAATATAATGGTTTAAAATCTGTATTTGATTAGATAAGTGCCTCTAATGATACTCCTGCTAATAAATTAGTATAGAAAGTATATGCAGCATTAAATAAAACTAAATCATTTTTAGGTAATTATGCTGATGATTTGAAATACCATACTACTGGATTCTTTGGAAAAGCAGCAGGCGAAGGTTTGGAAGAAGTAGGAGAAGAATTAGTTACTGATACAGCTAAGTCTATTTATTAGTTAGCTGGATTTTTAGGAGCAGACACATCTACTAAAGATATAGGTGCCTGGGATAATGCTCTTGAAAGATATTCTATGTCTTTTTTAGGAGGTGCTCTTGGTGGTGGTATTTTCTATGCTAAAGAAGCATTTAATGGTAACTCATATAAAAGAGATAAATCTAATGAAGAATTAGCTACACTAATTAGAAACGGTCACGTAGATGAATTACGTGACGAGGTTGAAAAACTACGTAAAAAAGGTAAACTAGGAAGTAGAAAGTTATCAGCAAGTGACTATGAAACTACTTCTACAGGAGAAAATGTATGGCTTACTACTAATAATGAAGCAGATTCTTAGAATTAGAAAATAGCAGACTTAATTAATGATAAAATTACTGCTATTGATACCGTAATAAATAACAATCAAGTTGGTTTAAATGACGATTAGTTATTTAATAATATGGTGCTAGGAGAGCAGCGATATTAGATGTATAAAGATGTTGCTCCTTTAACTAATTACTACGAAGATTTTAATGAAGTTCTTTCTAATTTAATTAAAGCAGAATTAGACTATAAAACTGCTTCCCAAACACTTGATGGTTCTACAGAACTAACTGACTCTAATAGAATTACTGACTAGAAACTCAGAGCCTTAACTCCTGAACAATAGCAAAATAGAAGTAACGCCCTAGCTATACTACAACAAAAGGTTGAGCAAGCCAGATAGGCTAAAGATGAGTTTTTATCTGGTGATACTTCTCTTGATTATACTCGTAAATTAAACTTTGCATTAGACCCTAATCTTCATAACCCATTTTTAGATATAGATTATGAAGGAGAATGGAAAAAGAAGTTTGGAAATAAGCAAGTAAGTGAATTAACTCCAGAAGAGAAATTTGAATGGCAATAGTTAGTTCTAGATAAATAGAAATTTCAAGACAAGGAAGCTATAACTAAGTCTTGGGATAGATTTAAGGCTATTGAGAAAGTTATAAATCCAGAATTACATAATTTAACTGATAATGCTCCATAGTTTAAATAGTGGCATTAGTAGTTTTAGCAAATAGTAAGTTAGTTAGATTCTAAAGATTTAGTAGCTAATTATGCTAATTATGATACTAAATTAGATACCGAATCTGATGATGAATATAACGTTCGAAATAGCAAGTTAGTAGACCCTGTTAGTGGATAGGAAATA
>ERZ808275.308-NODE-308-length-22404-cov-20.947022_pt1 | contig 22404 bp, 40 predicted proteins | sample MGYA00520894_ERZ808275 | MGnify/ENA primary metagenome ERZ808275 (study PRJEB31516, sample SAMN03275598) | gut metagenome | biome: mammalia-associated habitat; material: feces | host: Papio cynocephalus | place: Kenya | collected 2012-08-03 ...
GGGAATTGCTGTTATTATGAGTCTTTTTATTTTTTCCAGTCTTTTCAATTTTTATCTCCGTTATTTTTTTATATTGGCAATTTCTAGTTTTGATTTTGTCTGTTCGCTGTCTTCTGTGTATTCAGCAAGTTCAAGAATCTTGCCGCAGTTGTTTTTAATGCGTTCAAGGCAGTATCCGGTGTCATAGTTGAAGTTCCCGGCGCATGAATTCGGGATTGATTTGCAGAAACTCTTCAGACTTATTATCCATTTCATAAAACTTAGGAACTTCAATTTGCTTTCCTTGTTCCAGGTTCCTTTGTATAAGAATAGAAAATCGCTCCAGTCGGATGGTATATTGTGAAGAAAATCGCCCAGATACTTCATGAAAGTGATGATTTCTATGCTATCAAGGTTTGAATTTGAAACCATTCTTTGAAAAATCGCAGTTTCATAGAAAATTGAAAGAACACAACGGTTTATTTCTGTTTGTTTTTCAGTTGTGATGTCAGGAACTGAATATTTCTCATTTAAGTTATTGCTGTAATAGCACTTGTCTGTTTTTTTCCGCCATTCCGTGTCAAGGTACTCTTTCGTCTTCTTATAGCAGAAAAAATTGTGTATACAGAATGTCAAAGAGTCCATTCTGTCTATTACAAGACCAGCCGAATATGCAATAGCAGTAAATATTGCTATAAGAAATATTGCTGCAAATAAGATGATAAGAAATATTTTCATTTTTCGTTCTCCTACATATTGCTCAGTGTTTCTAAGACTATTTCAAGGCGCTCTTTCGACTGTTGAATAATTCTTTCTAACCGAAGTTGTTCATTTACAAGTGAGACTTTTTTATCAAGAGATAGGTTTTTGTCTTGCTTGATTGATTCAGAAATCTGCCATATTGTTTTTCCTTTTTTCAGAAGGTCTATTGCATTTTGTCGAGTTTTGAAATCTTCTATTTTGCGTAGAAGTTCCATTTCATCCTGACCGAAGTTTCCATCAATGTAGTCTAAATAGCATTTTCTTACCGTTTTTACTGTTATGTTCAGGTCGTGTAAAAAGATATCACCATACCTTATGTTTTCTTTCTGGCCTTTCTCGTAGATTTCTAAAAGAATTTTTCCGAAATTTTTCTGTAAATTTACGATTTTGCAGTCAATTTTTTTTGCCTCTTCAATCAGACTAGACAGGTATTCTGAAAATTCCCTTTTATAGATTTTTGCTTCAAGAGCTTTTTCCAGAAGGTCGTCGAATTTTGCCCAGAATTCTGTTCTGTGTCTTCTGTTGACACTTTTTAACTCAACACCAAGTTTTTTTTGCTTGCAGTTTATAAGGTGATGTGTATATTCATAGATTGCTTCGTATATAAGCTCATTTTCTGTGGTGAAATTCTTGTCATGAAGAAGTATTTCAAATGTCTTAGGTATGTACCGTCCAGGCGTTTTTTTTGAAGTCTTTCCTGTTTGCGTGACAGAGAAGTCTATGTCCGCTTTTTCAAGGGAAAGAAGAAGCTCTTTTATTTTTTCGTTTGTCATTTGCTAGTCTCCTGATTCAAATATTCTCTTTATCTCTTTTTCAGCAAATTCAGAATTTTCCAGGAAATCTGACGGATTCATTCCTGTTTCATAAACTTTTTTGCCAAAAAATATTTCTAACGGATTGAAACGTTCAGTTTTTGAGTTTGCTGGATTAAGTTTTAAAGGATTGAATTTCAAAAATATTCTGCTGTTTTCATCTTTTTCATTCTGCATTCTCTCGATTTCCTCCAGGGCTATGTCGTTTTTGTTTATGAGAATCTGAGGCATTTACCGTTTCCTTTTTTCTTTCAATCTGATTGGACAAATCTTCTGAGCGTTCTATCGTGTAGATTTTAACTTCAAAAGCTCTTTCCAAAATGTCATCGAATTTTGCCCAGTAATCCGGGGCATTTTCCAATTCCTTCTTTTCTTTAAAATATATTGAAAAAAAACGATATAAAACTTTCGTTGTTAAAATTGGTGTTAATAACACTGTCACAATGGCCGCAAGTATAGTTGCTGCTATGAGTTTGACCGTTGTGAAAATCTCCGTTTTCCTTTTCATTCCTTGTTCTCCTCAAACAGATTCAGCTGTTCTTCTTTTTTTCTTGCCGCTCTTTTTGAGATTATGTCATCAACGGTTCTCTCGAGCTCCTTTGACTTCTCAAGGGATTTATACGTGCGTGTCCGGTAATAGCTTTTCTGCGCCGCCCTCATCTCGGCTACAATATCTGCAAACTGTCCTGCGGTCATTTTGTTGTTGTATTCCTTGCATTGTCGCTCTGGCGGCATTTTTCCAGATAGAATTCTGTCAACTCATATCGTTCCTTGGCATCGACAAACATAACCTGGTAAACTGCCAGAAGAAATTCTTTTATTGAATTGAAGGCCTTTATCATTTGTTCTCTCCTTCTGAAATATCATTAGAGCCTGAAAGTTTTCTTATCTCATATTCAGATGCACGGATTATTGTTCCGTCATCAGCAGTGAACTCTATTGAGCCGTCCGTTTTTGTCTTGAAGCCAGAAGCTTTGAATGATTTTTCATTAACGGTGATTTCGTATTTGCAGGAAGAAGATTCTAATGGTTTATATTTTGCTGCAAAAATGATGCTAAGAATTATGAAACATAAAAGTGCTATGAAAATAAATAGGTCAAAAGGTTCATAGGTAACCATCATCGCTAAAAACATAGCACAAAAAATTATTACAAAGATTACTTCAAATATTATTGCCATACTTACTCATCTCCTTCAAAGACATCATCAAAATCAGAAATATCTGAATCATCATTTTCTGAATCAGACTGTTCTTCTTCCTGATTCTCGTCGTCGTCCAGACTGAAAGCTCTGTAGATTCTTGCCGCAGAGAAATCATCGAAATGGCTGTCGTTGCGGATTTCCTCGGCAGATTTTCCGCTCTCAATTTCAGTCAGAATGAAGTCGTAGATTTCATAAGCAAGGTCGCTGCCTTTTTTCAGCCCGGCTTCATAAGCGGCTTTGCGCTCCCTTGTCCGCTCGGAATCCTGTTCAGGAGAAAGCCTATATGACGGACGCTCGATTCCGTCCGAGTGGTTGAAGTTCAGTCCAGCGGGCGTTCCCTCGTTTGTGGAAAGAGACTCTGAAATGTCGTCGTCGTTGTCGGACTTGTTTTTCTTGTATTTCTTTTTCTCGTTTGTGATTTTGTCAGCCTTAGAGATGGACATTTCTCCGCTTTTTACGGCTTCAAGAGTTTCTTCATCCGCATTGTTGATGATGTTTCTCATTCTTTCGGCTGTTCTTGGGGACACTCCCAGAACTCCTGCGATTTCTTCTGATGATTTTCCTGTAGGCTGCTCTCCGTCTATTTTCTTTCCCGGATTTTTGAGCTGGTCAAGCTTTTCCATCGCATCAAGTTTCTGGTATGGCTCAAGATTCCGTCTCAGAAGCTGCAGCTCATAGGCATAAATCAGAGCTTCGGTTCTTGTCTCAAACGTATGTATGTATGCAGGAATTTCCTCTATTCCTGCCATTCTTGCGGCTGCGACACGGTGTGCTCCGTCAAGCCTGATAGGGCTTTCCATGGTGTCTGGTTCTTCCATTATCTTGCACAGATGGATTACCTGAGTCTTGTCGTAGCCTTTTGCAATCATCGACTCTGAAATTTCCTTTGCAGCCTTCTCATTGAACGGAAATATCTCGACAAAATCCCCTTTCGGGTCATCCCTGATAGACTCAATCTTGACCTTCTCAAAGCCAGTGTTGCTTGAGACTACGGATTTTCCTGCCATAAAAGCTGCCGCCAGCTGGCTGTTGTCCTGTTCTTTTTTCAGGTCATTGTACGAAATCTTTTTACTTGCCATATTTTCTACTCCGTTTCGTCTGTGAGTTGCATGAGAAAACTTCTATACAATGACATATTGCATATTATGTGAAATAGACCATACGTATTGGCATAACCATAGACCCATTTAAACAGCTGGTCTTTTATCGGTTTTTTGCCGATGTCAACACCGTCTATGACAATCGTAAAGCATAGAGTTCTAAAGATAGTTCTTATAAGGTCAAGAAATTCTTTATTGCAGGTTTCGTTGTTTTCTAGTTCAAAAAAGTGGTAGTTCTCAAAACCCTTTTCTTCTAATTTTTCCTTTGAGATAAAAGCTTTTTCCTTGTTCGTAATGAGGCAGAGTGATTCGTCTCTTTTGATATTTTCAATCTGCTCAAGAAAATCGCCCTCGTTGAAGGTCATTGTAAAAGTCATACAGATTCTCCCCTGATGATGTCATCAGCGAGTTTTGAGATAACTGTCAGAGTCTCTTTTTTCACTCCGTCAAGGAACTGAAGCGGAACGTGGACTGACTGGGCTTTTCGGAATCCCTGATCCACCGGAATTATGTAAAGATTTGAGTCTGTTGCCGACCTGATTTTTTCAAGATAGTCCGCCTGCTGTATAAGTCTCATGTCACGTGAGTTCAGAACGATTTTGTCCATTTTTGGCTTGTCCGTGTCGTAGCGGTCTCTGAGCCTGTCTATGTTCTGCATGAATGTGATGAGTCCGTCAGATGAGAATTCGTCAATGTTAAGCACTGTTATCGCCTCGTCAGATGCAAGAAAGAAGCTTTCCTCTAAAGCGCCGAATGACGGAGATGTGTCTACAATGATGAAGTCAAACTGGTCTTTTAGTTCCCTGACAAGATGCTTTATGATGAACGGCTGTTCTGTCGCAAGAGTCTTTGAGTAGAGCCTGAGCGTTGAGTCCAGCGATGCTGTCGGAATAAGTTTAAGGTTGTCTACTTGTGTGGATATTATTGCTTCTGAAGCCGAGCATTTTTTCATCAGAACGTCTGCAAGTTCTTTTGAAATTTCTTCAGCTCCAAGCCATGTGGTTGCGTTGCCCTGCGGATCTCCGTCAATGAGCAGAACTCTGTTTCTTTTTTCTGCCAGGTCAACAGCTGTTGATACTGATACGCTGGTTTTACCAGTGCCGCCTTTTTGTAATGCGAATGTAATTACTTTCATGTGCCAGTCCTCACTGTGCTGTAATGTTTATAAAAGAATCAAAGATTCTATGGACTTTGCAGGATTTGAACCTGCCTTGCTTACATACTTCTATGCAAACAAGCCGCCTGTGTGGAAAGTCCAAAAAAAAAGACTTCCAAAGGACTGGAGGAAGTCTTTGTTATGCAAGTGAAAGAAATAAACTTGCCCGAAACTTTCAGTCCTAAGTTTGTGCAGAAACACTTAAAACTGAAAATGTTCCGAGCACCTATAAGCAAAGCGAACTTTTAACGAATTGCTTATAAGGCGAATATATTACGAATTGTTTACAAAAAAATCAAACTCTCTTGCAATTTATTTATAAAAAGTGTATAAAGATAAAACCTATACTGCTATAAATGCGGTCTATGGTCAGGGTTCTTTGTAAAGTCAACGAATATTAAGAGATATTCGGTATGTCCGTAAAGTTAATTGAATATCAATTTTCAGGCACATACGGCCCTTGCGTATCGCTGCTTTCGTTGAAAGTAGCAATTGACAACTTCTATACAGAAAAGGGTTTTGACGGATCTGCGGAACAGATCAGGCTCTTGGATGCCATACCAGTTGTCTAAACACTTGTTTGATAATGATTGGTGGTAACCGGCCGTGATATTTCGAAAAAAATATGGAATATCGTGAAAGTTATGAACTTTTTTAGTCCGATTAATCACATTATTCATTGTTCTCAAGTTTCACAAAAGTGTGTATGCGAATATTGTTCTGTAGCTGTTGTTATAGAAAATATTCTGGTTTAAAGTGCAGCACATTAAAATAAAAATGCTGGTTTTGGGAAAAATTAAAAACTAGCAAGGAGAAAAACATGGCAAAGGAGAAGTTCGTTCGAACTAAACCTCACATGAACGTTGGTACTATTGGTCACGTTGACCATGGTAAGACAACTCTTTCTGCAGCAATCACTTCATATTGTGCAAACAAATATGGTGATAAGGCTCTTAAGTATGACGAAATTGATAACGCTCCGGAAGAAAAGGAACGTGGTATTACAATCAATACTCGTCACTTGGAATATCAGTCAGACAAGAGACACTATGCTCATATCGACTGTCCAGGACACGCTGACTATATTAAAAACATGATTACTGGTGCAGCACAGATGGATGGTGCTATTCTTGTAGTAGCAGGAACTGACGGTGTTATGCCTCAGACTCGTGAACACCTTTTGCTTGCTCGCCAGGTAGGTGTACCAAAGATTATCGTATTCTTGAACAAAGCTGATATTGCTGACCCAGACATGCTTGAACTTTGTGAAGAAGACATTAAAGATACTCTTAAAACTTATGGTTTCTCTGAAGATACACCAATTATCAAAGGTTCTGCATTCAAAGCTTTGAACGAAGCTTCTAATCCAGAAAACACAAAATGTATCGAAGAACTTCTTACAGCAATGGATACATGGTTTGACGATCCTGTTCGTGCAGAAGACAAACCATTCCTTATGCCAATTGAAGACATCTTCACTATTTCTGGTCGTGGTACTGTAGTAACAGGACGTATCGAACGCGGTGTTGTAAACATGAACGATCCAGTAGAATTGGTTGGTATTCGCCCAACACAGTCTTCTACAGTAACAGGTATCGAAATGTTCCAGAAAACTCTTGATCAGGGTATTGCTGGTGATAACGTTGGTATCCTTCTTCGCGGTATTGAAAAGAAAGATGTTGTTCGTGGACAGGTTCTTGCAAAGCCAGGTTCAATCCATCCACATACAAAGTTCGAAGCTCAGCTTTACGTTCTTACAGAAGCTGAAGGTGGACGTCACTCATCATTCCGCAATGGTTATCGCCCACAGTTCTACTTCAGAACAACTGACATCACTGGTACTGTAACTCTTGCTGATGGCGTAGAAATGGTAAACCCAGGTGATAACGTTAAGATTATTGGTGAACTTATTCACCCAGTTGCTATGGATGAAGGTCTTAAACTTGCTATCCGTGAAGGCGGTAGAACAATCGCTTCTGGACAGGTAACAAAGATTATCGAATAGTTAAAGGTAACGGATGCCTAGCTAATTCTTTTACAAAAGATTATAGGCATCTGTTAATCCTTGGAGGATTAAATTCATGGCAAATGGAAAGATTCGTGTTCGACTTCGTGCATTTGATGTTGAACTGATCGATCAGAGTGCTAAAGCCATCGTACAGGCTGTTCAGAAAGCGGGAGCAAAGGTTTCAGGACCTATCCCTCTTCCAACAAAAATTAATAAGGTGACAGTTCTTCGTTCGCCACACGTAAATAAAAAGTCACGTGAGCAGTTCGAAATGAGAACTCACAAACGCCTTATTGACATCATGAATCCAACAACAGATGTAATGGATTCTTTGATGAAGCTTGAACTTCCTGCAGGTGTAGCTGTAGAAATTAAACAGTAGTCCTCGCGCTGCTGTAAAAATATGGTACGGACCCTCCGGATCTGGGTTGGCGGCCAAAAGAAAAGGACTAAAAGTCCTAATAGGAGAATATCAGAATGAAAGGTCTGATTGCAAAAAAAGTAGGAATGACACAGGTTTTCGACGATGCCGGTAACTTAACACCTGTTACTGTGATCCGCGTTGAACCAAACACTGTTGTTGCTACAAAAACAAAGGAAACATGCGGATACGATGCTGTTGTTCTTGGTGTGGACGATATGAAGACCAACAAGGCAAATAAAGCATACGCAGGCATTTTCCCAGAAAACGTTTCACCAAAACGTACTTTAAAAGAATTCCGCGACTTTGAAGGCGAAGTAAAAGTTGGCGATTCTGTAGGTTTGGAACTTTTCAACGAAACACGTTTCTTGGACGTTACCGCTACTTCAAAAGGTAAAGGCTTCCAGGGCGTTATGAAGAGATGGGGCTTCCATGGTGGACGCGCTACTCACGGTTCTAAATTCCATCGAGAAGCTGGTGGTACAGGAGCTTGTACAACTCCAGGACACTGCTTTAAAAACATCAAAATGCCAGGACACATGGGATTCAAGCGAGTTACCGTACAGAATCTCAAAGTTGTTAAAATTGACCCTGAATTGAATGTAATTTTGGTTCGTGGTGCTGTTCCTGGAAACAAAGACTGCACACTTATCGTGAAGTCCGCAGTAAAGAAGAACTAGGAGATTAGGATATGGAAAAGAAAGTATATTCAACTTCTGGAAAAGAACTGCGTACTATCACTCTTGATGACAAAGTATTCGGTCTTCCAGTAAATGATGACGTTATCTATTATGCTATCACTAATGAACTTGCAAATATGCGTGTTGGCACAGCATGTACAAAAGGTCGTGCTGAAGTTCATGGAAGCAATGCAAAGCCATATAAACAAAAGGGAACTGGTAATGCCCGCCGTGGTGATAAAAAGTCTCCTATTATGGTTGGCGGTGGTACAATTTTTGGACCAAAACCACGTGATTTTAGCTATGCAATGCCAAAGAAAGCAAAACGTCTTGCGATGAAATCAATTCTTTCTATGCAAGCGCAAAGTGATAGATTTACAGTAGTTGAAGATTTTACTATTGAAAGCGGTAAAACAAAGGATTTAGTAAAAATTCTTAGCAATTTTGCTAATAATGAAAGAACTGTTATAGTTCTTAAAGATGATGACGCAAAGATTAAACGAGCCGGAAAAAATATTCCAACAGTTTCATTCCTTTCATATAATCGTCTTAGAGCTCACGATTTATTCTATGCTCGCAAAATTGTTATTCTTGAAAGTGCTGTAAAAAATCTTTCAGATTTTTATGCTGAAGACAAGGAGGCTAAATAATGGATTACACAGATATTCTTATTAAGCCTGTAGTTTCAGAGAAGGCAAATGCTCTTAGAGAACAGAATAAATATGTATTTATAGTACATCCTTCTGCTTCAAAGACAGAGATAAAAGAAGCGGTAAAAAGACTTTTTAATGTAAAAGTAATAAACTGCACAACTGTTAATGTTATGGGCAAGATGAAAAGACTTCGTGGTAAACCAGGAAGAACAAGCTCATACAAAAAGGCGATTGTACGACTCGCTGCTGGAGAAACAATCCAGGCTTTTGAAGGCGTATAAGTTCGCATAGACTAAGGGGAATTAGAAAATGGCTCTTAAAGTATTTAAGCCAATGACTGCAGGTACACGCGGACGCGTTGACCTAGTCAGAGAAGAACTGACAACCGATAGACCCGAAAAAACATTGGTGTCAGGTAAAAAGTCTAATGGTGGACGCGGAGCTGGTGGCCGTATTTCTGTGCGACATCAGGGCGGCGGACACAAAAGACGCTATCGCGATATAGATTTCAAACGCGACAAGCACGGCATTCCTGGAACTGTTAAAACAATTGAATATGATCCAAACCGCAGTGCTAACATCGCTTTGGTTTTCTATGCTGATGGTGATAAACGTTATATTATTGCGCCAAAAGGATTGCAAATTGGACAGAAAATTATGTCTGGTGAAAATGCTACTCCAACTGTTGGTAATGCACTTCCATTGGAAAAAATTCCTGTTGGTTTTACAATTCATAATGTAGAACTTACACTTGGTCGTGGTGGCCAGATGGTTCGTTCTGCAGGTGCAAGTGCTCTTATCGCTGGTAGCGAAGGTGAATATATTATTGTTCGTCTTCCTTCAGGAGAAATGCGCCGTGTAAACGGAAAATGCTACGCTACAATTGGTGTGGTAGGAAACGAAGAACACATGAATGTTCAGCTTGGAAAAGCTGGTCATAAACGATGGCTTGGTATTCGACCTACAGTCCGTGGTATGGCTATGAACCCTGTTGACCATCCGCTTGGTGGTGGTGAAGGTGCTGGAAAAGGACGTAACCCTGTTACTCCATGGGGACAGCCTTGCAAAGGTTACAAAACTCGCAACAAGCGCAAGCCGTCTAACAATTTTATTGTTTCACGCAGAAAGAAGTAGTTGCATAGGAGATAACTGTGTCAAGATCTGTTAAAAAAGGTCCTTTTGTAGAGAAAAGCCTTTACAAAAAGGTAATAGCAATGAATAAAGAAGCAGATAGGAAGATGATTAAAACTTATTCCCGCTGCTCTACAATCATACCAGAAATGGTAGGTAATACTATTTCTGTGTACAATGGAAAATCATGGATTCCTGTATATGTTACTGAAAACTTGGTTGGTCACAAACTCGGTGAGTTCGCTCCAACTAGAACATATCGCGGCCATGGTGCTACGGATAAATCAGCTTCGGCTGGAAAATAATAGGTGGGTATCATGTCTGAAAGAAAAGGTTATGTAGCCACTTCTAAGTTCCTTATAGCTTCACCTACTAAGGTTCGACCGGTTGCTCATGTAATAAATCAGCAGCCATGTTCAAAGGCTTTGGCAATTCTAGCCAATATGCCACAGAAGGGTGCAGTTCTTATATCTGCAACTCTTAAGTCTGCAATTGCAAATGCATTGAATCAGAACAGTAAGCTAGATGAAGATATGCTTTACGTAAAGGAAATCAGAGTTGACGAAGGTCCTAGACTTAAAAGAGTTTGGTTCCGTGCTCGTGGACGTGCTGATCAACTTTTAAAACGTATGTGTCATATTACCGTCATCGTTGACGAGAAGGCGGGGGAATAAAGTGGGTCAGAAAGTTAATCCAATCGGTTTGCGCTTGGGCGTAAACAAAACATGGCAGTCACGTTGGTATGCAGATTCAAGAGAATATGCAGATTTGGTTTTGGAAGATGTAAAAATCAGAAAGATGGTTATGGATCTTCCAGAATGTAAGAATGCCGACATTGCAGAAATTGAAATTGTGCGCCACCCTCAGCGTGTTACAATCGTAATTCACACTGCTAGACCTGGTGTTATCATCGGTGTAAAAGGTGCTACAATTGAAAAAATCAGTGCAGACATTCAGTCACAGCTGACTAAAAAAGTTCAGATCAAGATTAAAGAAGTAAAACATGCAGATGTAAATGCAAGTTTGATTGCTCAAAATGTTGGTCGACAGCTTCAAGGTCACGGTTCATTCCGAAAGGCTTTGAAACAGGCAGTAAGCAACGCAATGCGTGCTGGTGCAAAAGGTATTAAGATTCGTCTTTCAGGTCGTCTTGGCGGTGCTGATATGACTCGTACAGAAGAGCATAAGGAAGGACGCGTACCACTTCATACTCTTCGTGCAAACATAGACTATAGTACATACGAAGCTCATACAACTTACGGCAAAATTGGTGTAAAAGTATGGGTTTACAACGGTATGAACTATGGCATTGAGCAGAATGAAGATGCTGGTCAGCTTGTCCGCAAGCCACGTCGTGACCGTTCTCAGCGCCCTGCTGCAGATAAGGCTGAAAAATCAGAACCTTCTGCTAAGGAAAGGAGCTAAGTTATGCCATTAAGTCCAAAAAGAGTTATGCACCGTAAGGTGCAGCGCGGTAGAGAAAAAGGTAACGCTACCCGCGATAATACTATCGACTTCGGTAAAATTGCTCTTGTTGCAATGGAACCTACTTGGTTAAGCGCTCGCGTTATTGAAGCAGCCCGCGTTGCTATCAACCGTAAGCTTGACCGTAAGGGACAGGTTTGGATTCGAGTTTTCCCTGATAAACCGATTTCTAAAAAACCTGCTGAAGTCCGCATGGGTAAGGGTAAGGGCGCTCCAGAATCTTGGGCAGCCGTTATCAAACCAGGTATGATTTTGTTTGAAGTTGATGGAGTTGATATGACTATAGCGCACAGAGCTCTTGAGCTTGCTGCGGATAAACTCCCAATCGTAACAAAAATAGCTTATAAGCCAACACAAGACTAAGGAGGAATAAGATGGCTGAATCAAAGAAAAAATCAGATAAAGAAATGTCTTATTCTGAACTTGTTGCAAAACGTGATGAGCTTAAAAAGAAGTACATGGATCTCCGTTTTAAAATGGTGATTTCCCATGTAGATAATCCAATGCAGAAACGTACAATGCGTCGAGAAATTGCACGCTTGAATACGTTCATCCAGCAGAAAAAAAATGCTGGAGAAAACAAGTAGGAGCTGAACTGTGGAAGAAAATGCTGTTCAGGCTGTAAAGACTACAAAACGTTCATTTGTAGGTCTTGTAACAAGCGATAAGATGGACAAAACCGTTGTTGTTACTGTTACAACTAAGAAAATGGATCGTCTTTACAAAAAATATGTTACTCGTTCAAAGAAATATATGGCCCATGATGAAAAGAATGATGCTCACATTGGTGATACAGTTCGCATCGTGGAATGTAGACCGCTCAGCAAAAATAAGTGCTGGCGTCTAGCTGAAATTGTAGAACGCGCTAAATAAGGTATAAGGAGTTAGAAAATGATTCAGATGCAGTCTTGTATGACAGTTGCTGATAACTCCGGTGCTAAGATCGCTCAGTGTATCAAAGTGCTTGGTGGTTCTCACCGCCGCTATGCCGGAATTGGCGACATCGTAGTCGTAGCAATTAAAGATGCTATTCCTACATCTACAATAAAAAAAGGTGCTGTTCAGAAAGCGGTAATCGTGCGTCAGGCAAAAGAATATCGCCGTCCTGATGGAACTTATATTCGTTTTGATGATAACGCTTGCGTTATTGTTGACGATAACAAGAATCCTAAGGGAAAACGCATCTTCGGACCTGTTGCTCGTGAGCTTCGCGATATGGACTTTATGAAGATCGTATCTTTGGCTCCAGAGGTTCTCTAAGGAGTTATGGGTATGGAAAAGAAGTTCAGAATTAAGAAAGATGACACAGTTGAAGTTATCGCTGGAAAGGACAAAGGTAAAAGAGGAACTATTATCAAAATCCTTCCTAAAAAAGATGCTGTAATTGTGTCTGGTGTAAACATTGTTAAAAAAGCAATGAAAAAACGAAGCGAGCAGGATCAGGGTGGAATTGCAGAAGTTGAAGCTCCACTCAACATTTCAAACGTAGCAATTGTATGTAAGAAATGTGGTCGTCCTGTAAAAATCGGTTATAAGATAGATGGCGATAAAAAAGTTCGCATCTGTCGAAAATGTGGAGATATACTGTAATGGCTAATTACGTACCTCGGCTTAAGAAAGTCTATAAGGACACAATCGCCCCTGCAATGGTAAAGGAATTTAACTATTCTACACCAATGCAAATCCCTGCTGTCAAAAAAATTGTTGTAAGTATGGGTGTAGGCGAAGCACTCACGAATAAGAAACTCCTTGATGCCGCAGTTGCTGACTTGACACAGATAACAGGTCAGAAAGCTGTAAAAACTAGAGCAAAAAAGAGTATCGCTAACTTTAAGTTGCGTGAGGGCAATGAAGTTGGTGCAATGGTTACTTTGCGCGGAACAATAATGTATGAATTTTTGGATCGCTTGATTAATGTTGCACTTCCTCGTGTAAAGGATTTCCGCGGTGTCAAAGCAACTGGCTTTGATGGACATGGAAATTTTTCTCTTGGTATTACAGAGCAGATTATATTCCCAGAAATTGATTTTGATAAAATCACAAAAATTGCTGGTATGAATATTACTATTGTAACAAGTGCAAAGACAGATGCAGAAGCAAAATCTTTGCTTACCAAGTTTAATATGCCGTTCCGTAAGTAGAGTGAGGAATACATGGCTAAGAAATCTTTAATCATAAAAGCCGCTCGCAAGCAAAAATATGAAACAAGACAGTACAATCGCTGTCAGCTTTGCGGTCGTCCACGCGGATATTTGCGCAAGTATAAGATGTGTCGTCTTTGCTTCCGTAAATTAGCAAGCGAAGGCCTTCTTCCAGGCATCGCAAAATCTAGTTGGTAGAGTGGTAGGAGAATAAAATGAGTGCATCAGATCCAGTAGCAGATATGCTTACTAAGGTTCGCAATGCGGCTGTAGCCCGCCACGAAAAAGTTGATATTCCTGCTTCAAAGCTTAAGTTGGAAATTATAAAAATTCTTAAGACTGAAGGATATATCAAAAACTTTAAAAAGGTTCAGGAAGACGGACATTCAGTTATCCGTATCATTCTGAAATATGATGACAGAAATAATCCTGTGATTCACGGTGTAAAGAAGATTTCTACACCGGGTCGTCGAGTTTATTCTGGTTATAAAGATTTGCCACGTGTCTTCAATGGCTACGGAACAATCATAGTTTCTACTTCTGCTGGTGTTACAACTGGTAAGAAGGCTTCTGAAAAAATGGTTGGCGGTGAATTGATTTGCTCTATTTGGTAGTAGGAGGAAGAAATGTCTAAATTAGGTAAACTTCCTGTAGCTATTCCAGCAGGAGCAACTGTAACAGTAAACGGAAACGAAGTTACTGTAAAAGGTCCAAAAGGCGAACTGAAACAGTCTTTCAGTGATAATGTGAAGGTTGAAGTAAAAGGTTCAGAAGTTATTGTTGAATCTGTAGGTTCTACAAAACAAGCTAATGCTGACCACGGTCTTTATAGAAACCTTATACACAATATGGTTTTGGGTGTAACAACTGGATTTTCTAAAACATTAGTTATTACTGGTGTAGGTTATCGAGCAGAAGTTAAAGGTGATACCTTGATGATGAATCTTGGATATTCAAATGACTTTTTTGTTTCAATTCCTACAGGGCTTACTGCTGTTGCAGATCCAACTGGTAAATTGACTATTTCTGGTGCTGACAAACAGCTCGTTGGTGAATTCAGTGCTCAGATTCGTAAGCTTCGCTTGCCTGAACCTTATAAAGGAAAAGGTATCCGCTACGATAATGAAGTTATCAGACGCAAAGTCGGAAAGACTGGTGTTAAATAAGGTGGAGCGCAATGTTTAAGAAACTAAACGATAAAGACAGAAAACGCCTTCACAGAAAGGTTCATATTCGTAAAAGTATTTACGGAACTGCAGAACGTCCAAGAATGACTGTAACCCGCAGCAATAAGAATCTTTATGTTCAGGTTATCAATGATGACGAGGGAAAAACTCTTGCTTCAATTTCTACTATGGAAAAAGAATTTTCTGCTCTAAAGACAACTGTTGCAGATGCAGAAAAACTTGGTGAAGCATTTGGTGCACGCCTTAAGGATAAAAAGATTACAACTGTAGTTTTTGATAGAAATGGTTATCTTTATCACGGTGTTGTAAAAGCCCTTGCAGACGGAACCCGCAAAGCCGGGATTGTATTCTAGGAGTTAAAATGGAACGCCAGAAATTTGATAAAGACCCAAAAGAGAAAGAATTTGTTGAAAAATTAGTTACTCTTAATAGAACATCAAAGACAGTAAAGGGTGGACGAAGAATGTCTTTCTCTGCTCTTACAGTTGTAGGTGATCAAAAAGGTCGTGTAGGTTACGGTTTTGGAAAGGCAAATGACGTTTCCGAAGCTATTAAAAAGAGCATTGACAAAGCTAAACGTAATATGGTTGTAATGCCTATGAAAAACGGTACTTTGCCACATGAAATTATTGGAAAATACAAGAGTTCTTCAGTTCTCCTAAAACCTGCTTGTTCTGGTACAGGAATTAAAGCTGGTGGTGCAGTTCGTTCTGTAATGGATGCTGTAGGAGCTACAGATGTTATTTCAAAATCTTTGGGCTCAAGTTCATCTGTAAACGTTGTTCGTGCAACATTTAATGCTATCCAGAATCTTATGGATGCAAAAGCTGTTGCAGCTGCACGTGGAAAGACACTTGATGAATTGTGGGGTTAATCATGGCTAAGGCAAAACAGTTAAAGATTACACTTGTAAGAAGTACAATCGGACAGAAACCTGCCAAAGTTGCCACAGTTCGCAGCCTTGGGTTGAAGAAGATTAACTCTTCTGTAATACAGGACGATAGTGATTCAGTTCGCGGTATGATAGCTTCTGTTTCTCATCTTGTAAAAGTAGAGGAGGCAAAATAATGTCTGATTACAATCCGGTACTCAGAGCTCCAGAAGGAGCTAATAAAAAGCCTAAGCGTGTAGGACGAGGTTCTTCTTCAGGACTTGGTTCAACTGCAGGTAAAGGTAATAAGGGACAGCAATCTCGCTCTGGTGGAAAAGTATACGTAGGTTTTGAAGGTGGACAGATGCCACTTTACAGACGTATTGCGATTCGTGGTTTTTCAAACTATCCTTTTAAAAAGGAATATGTTTGCATTAATTTGGATCAGCTTGAAGCAAAATATGCTGATGGTGAAACTGTAAATAAGAAAACTCTTTCTGAAAAAGGTTTTATTTCAGTTACATCCCCTGTGCTTGTAAAAGTTCTTGGTAACGGAGATGTTACAAAGAAACTTACAGTTGAAGTAGATAAGATTTCTGCTTCTGCAAAAGCTAAGATTGAAAAAGCTGGCGGTTCTGTAAAAACTGCTGAAAAAGCTGAAGAATCTAAATAAGTTCAGGGAGTAAAGCATGGCAAGCAATCCTATTGTAAATATGTTTAAAGTTAAAGAGCTTCGCAGCCGTATGCTTTTTACATTCCTTATTTTGGCTATCTTCCGACTCGGAAGTGTTATAACCATTCCTGGAATTGATGCAAATGTGTTGTTAAAGTACTTTGACGACTTGGCTTCGCAAAATAAAAATGCGTTTGCAAGTTATATGGATTTCTTTGTAGGTGGAGCATTTTCAAATTTCTCAATTTTTATGTTGGGAGTTATGCCCTATATTTCTACGCAGATTATTATGCAGCTTGCTGTGGTTATTTTCCCTTCTTTGAAACGTGCAGTACAGGAAGACGGTGGGCAGCGTAAAATGGCTGCATGGACTAGGATAGGTACAATTTTTGTATGTATTCTTCAGTCTTATGCAGTTACAGTTTATGCTGCTAGTATTCCTGGCTGTATTATGCTTGACCCACGCTGGAAGTTTAATGCTCTAGCTATGTTGACTGTAACAACAGGGTCTATGATAACAATTTGGCTTGGTGATCAGATTACTGCAAACGGTATTGGCAACGGAATTTCTATGATGATTTTTGCCGGTATTGTTGCTCGGCTTCCAAGTGCAATTATGGAACTAGTTCAAAAAGTATCTTCTGGAGAAATCCAGTTGGTATTTGTAATTGTTGTGATTCTTATGTTCCTTGTTATTGTAGCATTGGTAATTTATGAAGAGTCAGGAGAACGCAAAATTCCTGTGCATTACGCAAAGCGTGTTATTGGAAGAAAAATGTATGGTGGTCAAAACACTTATATTCCTTTCAAAATTAATCCGTCTAACGTAATTCCATTGATTTTTGCAAACTCTCTTCTTACTTTGCCGCTTCAGCTTTTTTCAATGATGGGAAATAATCAGGATTCTCCAAGGTGGATAGTAAAGCTTTCTACTATACTTTCACCTAACGGACTCTGGTATAATATTTTGTTGGTTATTCTTATCGTGTTCTTTGCATACTTCTACACTCAGGTTACTCTGAACCCTACAGAAATCGCAAAGAATATCCGGGAAAACGGCGGCTCGATTCCTGGTGTGCGTACTGATAAAACAGAGGAATACCTTCAGAAGATATTGAATCGACTTATTCTTCCAGGTTCATTATTCTTAGCAATGATAGCGATTATTCCTACCGTTGTTCAGAATCTTTTCCATTTCCCTCAGTCAATTTCGATGCTGATGGGAGGAACTTCACTTATCATTATGGTAGGTGTTGACTTGGATACTATGAGTCAGATAGAAGCTCTTTTGAAAATGCATCATCAAGACGGTCTTACTAAAAAGGGTAAAATCAGATCACGAAATTTGTAAAAAATCGTGAATTAGTAGTAGAAAAAGATTGGGAATATATGCTATATTACTTCTCACCGAATTGTCTCTCATTGCGAGGTGCCAGGATTCGGTGAGAATGTATATTCTCAGGGGGTCTTTTATGAAAGTACGAACCAGTGTAAAACCTATCTGTGACAAGTGTAAGGTTATTAAAAGAAACGGTGTTATCCGTATTATTTGTACAAATCCAAAACACAAGCAGAGACAGGGCTAAGGAGTAACAGATGGCTCGAATATCTGGGGTTGATATCCCAAACAAACACTTATGTGTTGCTTTAACTTACATTTATGGTATTGGTAACTCTGTAGCAAAAAAGATTTGTGAAGAAGCAAAACTTGATCCTATGAAGATGGCTAACGATCTTACACAGGATGAAATTGCACAGATTCGTGATATCATTGATAAAAATTACAAAGTTGAAGGCCGTCTCCGTACAGAAATCGGTCTTAATCTTAAACGCTTGATGGATATTGGCTGCTATCGTGGTCTTAGACACAAGCGAGGTCTTCCAGTTCGTGGACAGAGAACACGCACCAATGCACGTACTCGCAAAGGTAAAAAGAAGACTGTTGCTAACAAGAAGAAGGCTTAAGGCGGAGGAATTCAATGGCTACAGTTAAAAAGCGAAAGGAAAAGAAAAGCGTTTTTGAAGGTAATGTTTACATTCAGGCAACGTTTAACAATACTATCGTAACTATTACAGACTTGAACGGTAATGCTCTTGCATGGGCATCATCGGGTGGTCTTGGTTTCCGTGGAGCAAAAAAGTCTACTCCATTTGCCGCTCAGACAGTTGCTGAAACTGCTGTTCAGAAGGCAGTAAGCTACGGCTTGCGCGAAGTTAATGTTTATGTAAAGGGACCTGGAATGGGACGCGAAAATGCAATTCGCTCTCTTGGTGTTATGGGTCTTAGAGTAAAATCTATTCACGATGTTACTCCTATTCCTCATAACGGATGTCGCCCTCGCAAAACACGCCGTATGTAAGGAGATTTAAGTAATGGGTAGAAGTACACTTCCAATTTTGAAGCGATGCAAAGCTTTGGGAATTAGCCCTACTGTAATGGGTTATGATAAGGAAACCAATAGAAACCAAAAACAGACTAGAAGAAAAAAGTCTGAATACGGAATTCAGCTTAACGAAAAGCAAAAGGTGAAATTCATCTATGGTCTTTTGGAAAAGCAGTTTAAAAAATACTATGTTATGGCAACAAAGAAAAATGGCGTAACAGGTGAAATGCTTCTTCAAATTCTTGAATCAAGACTTGACAATGTTGTTTTCCGACTTGGATTTTCGAAGACTCGAAATGAGGCTAGACAAATGGTAAGTCACGGTCACATAGAAGTTAATGGTTCAAAAGTAGATATTCCATCTTACCTTGTAAAAGCAGGTGATGTTATTTCTATTAGAGAGTCAAGTCGCTCATTGTCAGGAATTAAAACTAGTGTTATCAAGAATGAAAACAGAAAGGTTCCTTCTTGGCTTGAAGCTGATAAAGCAAATTTCTCTGGTAAGGTATTAAATTTGGCTGCAAGAAGCGACATTGATTATGCAGTTGAAGAACGCCTTATTGTCGAGTTCTATTCAAAATAATAAGGAGTTCAGATGGCTCGCAAAAATCTGCTTAAAGGTTTTAAAAAACCTAAGGGTATTACTTTTGAGCATCTTGAAAACAATCCGAATTACGGTAAGTTTACAGCTTATCCTTTTGAAACAGGATTTGGTACAACCGTTGGTAATACATTACGACGTGTGCTCTTATCTTCGATTCAGGGATATGCGGTAACTTCAATTCGAATTACTTCATACGATGCTGATGGTGTTCCTCATGTTATCTCCAGTGAATTTGAAGCAATTCCAAATGTTTCCGAAGATACTCTGGAAATAATCAATAGTCTGAAACAGATCCGCTTGCGTCTGCCTAACGACGTTGAACAGAATACTTTCCTTTATGAATTTAAAGGACCAGGTGTTGTAAAGAGCGATGACCTTGCAAGAGGTGATGAGCTTGAAATCATGACAAAAGATATGCTTCTTTTTACCATGATGGAAGATGCTCGTTTGGACATAGAACTACAAGTAGATCTTGGAAGAGGCTATGTTCCTGCTGAAGTAAATGAACATTACATTGAAATTGTTGGAACGATTCCAATGGATGCGATTTTTACTCCAGTTCCAAAAGTTAAGTATTCAATTGAACCTTGTCGTGTTGGACAGCGAAATGATTACGATAAACTTATTTTGGAAATTTGGACTGACGGAACAATTGCACCTGAAGATGCATTGGCTGAGGCTGCAAAGATAGCAAAAGATCATTTTTCAATCTTTGTAAACTTCAACGACAGTGAAATCTCTGGTAGTGATGAAAGTGATGAAGTTGATGCAAGAATTGGGGAAATCCTTAATACTCCTGTAGAAGAACTTGAACTTTCTGTACGTTCTTCAAATTGCTTGAAGAATGCAAATATTCGCACTATCGGTGAATTAACAAAAAAGACGGAAGATGACATTGCCAAGACTAGAAACTTTGGTAAGAAAAGCCTTACTGAAATAAAAGAAAAACTTCAGGAATGGGGACTTACACTAGGAATGACAGATTACAGTCATCTGAAGAATGCTGTAAATAAAACAAAGCAGAAGGAAGAAACAGATGAATCATAGAAATGGTTTTAATCCGCTTTCACGCACAACAGCACATCGACGGGCTATGTCTCGCAATATGGTAACTTCTCTTTTTAGATTTGAACGTATTACAACTACAAAATCTAAAGCTCTTGAAGTTAGAAAGGCTGCTGAAAAATTAATTACTAGAGGCAAAATAGATTCTGTTCATAATCGCCGTGAGGTTGCAAAATTTATTCAGGATGAAAAGATTTTGAATAAATTGTTTACAGAAATAGCTCCTAGAATGAAAGATCGCAATGGTGGTTATACTCGTGTTCTTAAACTCGGATTCCGACAGGGCGATGCTGCTGATATGGTTATTCTTGAACTTGTAGACTACAAACTTGAGGATAAATCTGAAACAGAAGAAAAGAAATCTGGCTCTGCTAAAAAAGCTGCTCCAGAGAAGCCTGCTTCTGAAAAGAAAACTACTGCTAAAAAAGCAACTGCTACAAAGGCAACAGCAGAAAAAAAGCCTGCTGCTAAGAAATCTACTGCAAAGAAAGCTGATGCACCAAAAGCAGATGCTGTTGCAGATAAGGAGTAAGATATGTCTAAGAACCATCGTGGAACTGGAATAAGAACGCTTCCTGCACATGGAAGAGCAACTTGCCCTATCTGTAAGAGAGATGGTGTAAAGTGCCTTTATGAACAGGAAGTAGACGGAAAGACTGTAAATATTTGTAAAGTTTGCAAAGCTGCATTGAAAAATAAAGCTAGAATTGAAGCAAAAAATGCGGCTGCTGCAGTTCCTGCTGCAGAGGAAGCTCCTGCTTCTACTGAATCAAGTGCAGACGCTCAGTAATTTTACTTTCTGACATAAACCGCCCTAAAAATGGGGCGGTTTTTTTTGCTTTAAATTAAATATTGGTATTGACAAAAATTATCGGGGGGGGGGGTACAATTTCTGTAATATATTTTGAACTGATAGTCAGTTCAAGTTTTTTGGAGAATGTAATGAAAAAAATTATTACAGGAATTGTAGCTATCTGTGTTTTTATTACAAGTGTGAGTGCAGTCGATTTTTCTGTTGGGGCATTTGGTAATTTTAATGCCAGTTTAGGTACTGATTTTTCGTCTAATCAAAAAGATAGTTTGGAAGATTTGAAAAAAAATCTAGTATCTTCAGGTCTTGACGTTTCTGACAAGAAAGTTCCTCTTGTTGGAGGGGAATTTGGAATTTATGCTAATTTTGGCTTATTCGAAACAGGAAAATCGGTATTGGGAATTCAGCCGGAAATTGATTTTAATTTTAGAAACGGTCTTAAGTATACATTAAAATATTCTTCATCGAGTGCTTCTGAAGAAGTGAAACTCAGCCTTTTTAATCATACTATGGATATTCCAGTTTTTCTTACGTATAAAGAAACTTTTAAGACTGTGCGCTTGGGATTAGGCATTGGACCATATATTTCAATTCCATTGTATGGAGAACAAATTGTTGTAGATTATGCAGGTGTTGAAACTACACAATATGTTGATGGAAAAGAGCATGACGGCGTAAAAGTTTCTTTTGATGGTATAAATTTTGGGTTTGCATTTAATGCAAATTTCGGATACAAGATTGGAAAAGGATTTATGAATGTTGATGCTAGGTATTTCCTTGACTGCTCACCTACAAAAATAAAAGCAACGCAAGGAAGTGTTTCTGTAACGCAAGAATATATTTATAGACGAATGCTTTCTTTAAGTTTAGGTTATGAGTATAAACTTAGCTTTTAGATTTTATTTTATGTTTTTGTAATTTTATTGCTTCTGAACAAGTTCGTTTGGAAGCATTTTTTTTGAGTTTTTCCATAAATGTTGTGAATATACTAAATGAGGTTAAGAAAACTTTTGCTATTTTTTTATGTATAGATTATTGTTGATATAAAAATATATAAATTATGTATTCGTGTTGAGTATGAATATTATGTAAAAGATTTGAATTAAAGTTAGAATTTATTTTATGTGTGTTTTTTTAGACAGAATGTCGAATTTGGAGTTTTTATAAATTGTGAAGAAAACTAGTACTCTTTTTTATTGATTGCGGATTATTCATATTTCTGCAAAAAAAACTGGTACCATAATGAAGTACAAGTTCATCAGCGACGGCAACTGGAC
>ERZ808275.309-NODE-309-length-22402-cov-3.820423_pt1 | contig 22402 bp, 42 predicted proteins | sample MGYA00520894_ERZ808275 | MGnify/ENA primary metagenome ERZ808275 (study PRJEB31516, sample SAMN03275598) | gut metagenome | biome: mammalia-associated habitat; material: feces | host: Papio cynocephalus | place: Kenya | collected 2012-08-03 ...
AGGTGATAAGGCTTTTGTAACATTAGCATAGTCTGTTATTAATGCTGAAGTTCCATTAAAAAGAACAAATAAATTATTGGATGATTTTAAGAAAACATTGGCTAATACAGTTAAATGGCAGATTTCATCTAATATTATGCATGGTGTATAGGGTTCTATTTAGAGAGCTTATTATTATGCAGAAGATTTAAATAAATCATTAAATGAAATTCGTATTGTTACTGGTTAGAACAATGATCAAATGGCCAAGTTCGCTGAAAATGCAAATAAGGCGGCGCAGGCCTTAAGTACTACTACTACAAATTATACTAATGCTTCCTTGATTTATTATCAATAGGGTTTGAGTGATAAAGAAGTCCAATAGAGAACAGATGTTACTATTAAAATGGCTAACGCAGCCGGAGAAAGTGCATCTAAGGTATCTGATCAATTAACGGCTGTCTGGAACAATTTCTACGATGGTAGTAAATCTCTTGAATACTATGCTGACGTAATGACTAAGCTTGGTGCTTATACGGCATCTAGTACTGATGAAATTTCAGAAGGTGTTCAAAAGTTTGCATCTGTTGCTAATACTATTGGTCTTAGCTATGAATATGCTACTTCGGCTCTCGCTACATTGACTGCTCGTACTCGTGAAAGTGCAGATACAGTAGGTAACAGCCTTAAGACCCTATTCGCACGCATTCAAGGTCTGTCTCTTGGAGAAACACTTGATGATGGCACTGATCTAAACAAATATTCTACAGCCTTAATGAAGGCTGGTATCGATATTAAAGATCAAAACGGTGAATTAAAAGAAATGAATGTTATCCTTGATGAAATGATGGATAAATGGGATAATTTAAGCCGTGCGGAATAGGTTGCTCTTGCTCAGACTGTTGGTGGCGTTCGTCAATATACTCAATTAATTAATCTTATGGAAAATAAGGATTATTTTAAAGAATTGGTTAATGTTGCTAAAAATTCTGAAGGAACACTACAAGAGCAAGCTGATATTTATGCTGAGAGTTGGGAAGCTTCTAAAAAACGTGTTTAGGCCTCTCTTGAAGAAATTTATCATCAGTTAGTTGATGATAAATTTTTTATTGGATTAAATGATACATTAAGTGATACCGTTAATCTTACAAGCGATCTAGTTAAGGCTATGGGCGGATTGCCTGGTGTTTTAGGCGTTGTATCTACATTAATGTTAAAGAGTTTCGGCTCTGATATTGTTAATAATATGCAACGTATGGCGTCTAATTTATTTATTGATAGTGGAGCAGCTGAAAATCAAGCTGCTGTTATGAAGCGTTAGATGTTAAATGTCCTTAAAGGTTTTGACAGTGGAGCAGATCCTCAAGACATGGGTTCTGTAGAATTTGAAACAAAAAGTCTTATAGATGCTACATAGCAATCTTATGATTTACAAATGGCATCTGAAAGGCTAAACGAGACAGATAGAATTAGATTAAATACATTAAAGGCCATATCAGATAAATATGCAGAAATAGCAATAAATGCTAAACGAGCGACAGAACAAGCTCTAACTAATGCTAATAATGCTGAACGACAAGGGCTAATTAGAATTAGAAGTTTAAGCGACCGTAATGGTGGAGGAGCTAATGGAGTAGGGGTTGCTGAATCTCTTATATAGACATCTCGCAATAGAGCTAATAATTATAATAGCTTAATGAATTTAACTGTTGATAATAAAACAGATATGACAGCTCTTGCCAATAGAATATAGGGATTAAATGCTTATGGCCAATATTTTAATGAAATAAAAACTCAAGCAAGTAGATATCTTGGGGCATTGAGAGCTGGTCGATCAACCGATGCCAGTGCTTAGGCAATGCGTCAAGAATTATAGAATTTATAGAAAGATTATCAACAAAATGGTAGAGCCTTATCTATTTTAAATAATTATATAGATGGATATATAGATAGAGAAGAGCAAAGTGGTCATGTTACTCGTCAATCATCTGCAATTATTAAAACTATTACTAATGCTATTAATGATTATATTTTAAAAACGGATGAAAGTAATGGAGCAGTAGAGTAGCATAGCCAAGCAGTTGAAAAATTCAATAATACATTAGCTTAGAGCCAAGGAGCGATAGCTACATTTTCGCAAGGATTGGTCACCACTCTACAAGGTATTGGCTCATTATCTATTGGTATTAATAGTGTTAAAGGTGCTATTGAAACTCTCAATAATGAGGATCTGAGTTTTGGAGATAAATTTTTATCTATGATGACTTCAGCTTCAATAGCAATGCCAGCATTTATTAGTAGTTTTAATTCTATTACTACTGGTATTCCTCAGATGGGGAAAAATTTTAAATTATTAGGTAATAATATTTTATAGATTGCTCTTGGATTAGATAATATTAAAGACGCTAATTTTGATAAGGAATTAAAAAAATTAAATCAAACTGGATAGACTACTAGTCTTAGATATAAAGTTTTAAGTAGTATGTCAAATGCTTGGGCTAAAGAAGCTAATGATGGCGCTAAAAGTACAGCGGCGCTAAGCGCAGGTTTTAGAACATTAGTAAAAAATATATTACCTGTTCTTGGATATTTAGCAGCGGCTGCAGTAGCTATTGGATTATTAATTAAATTACATAATCAGTTAGAGAGTTTTACTCTTGAAGAACAAATTAAACGGTCTGAAACGGCAGTAGATAACTTTAAATCTCGCTTAGATGAAGCTAAGAACAAGGCGGATCAATTAAAATCAGCATTTGATAGTTATTCTTCAGTTAAGTCTTCTCTTGATGAATGTACTGCTGGTACTAAAGAATGGCGTGAATAGCTTGCCAAGACTAATGAAGAAGCTCTTAATATTTTAAATACTTACCCAGAATTAAAAAATATAGCTGGCGCTTGGGGTAAAAAAGACACAGGTGAAATTTGGGTTGATGAAAGTGCTGTTAATAAATTACAATCAGTATATACTTAGTAGGTTAATAATTTATAGTATGCTCTGGCTAATGAATAGGGTAATTTAAATAATTTAAATATTTAGCAAGCTTCAAAGATAGCTTCAATAGAATTTAAAAATAATGAAAATTCATTAAATAATTCTGGTTTGAGGCCTTTTAAAGACGAAAAAGCATTTTTAATTTCTGATTATTTACTTCAAAATAGTGAAGAATTAAAAAATCAAAATACAGATCAGATTGTTAATAGTGTAAGGGGATATTTAAAAGAAAATAATTACCAATTTGGACAAAGTTATAATAATAATAAATCTTATGAAAATTCTTATTTTAATGAATTGTATAATTATATAGGTCAAATTAATCCATCTTTATAGAATTTAATTAAAACTATAGAAGATAACACTGATGCTACATTACAAGCTTCTAAAGAAGCTGCTATTCAGTAGGCTCTTGGCTTAGAAACTATGTCTAATGAAGATGCTAAAATTACTACTGCCATTACCGATGCTAATATTGAAGTTATTAAAGATAGTTTTTATAATGACGATGGTACTATCGCTTGGAATGGTTATAATATAGGTACTCATGGAACAAATGCAGGCGGAAATTAGGCAGATGATGAAGCTTTACGAGACCTATGGAAAACTTATCTTCAATCTATTGATGTAGATGAAAATAATAAAGAGTATAAATTAAATCAAAAAAATTCTGTCATTGGTGAAGGGTAGAATAGATCATTTCAATTAGAGAATGGTACTACTATAAATTTTTCTGAAGTCGCACAATCAATAGCTGTGATGAAAGCTATGTCAGAAGACCTTAATGAAACATATGTTTAGGTTACAAAATTTCAAAAAAATATGTAGGGTCTTACTGATGAAGGAAAAGCTACTAATATTGTTGGTAAAGGTATAGTTGATATTTTTGGTAATGAAGGTAGCTTAACTAATTTAACAAGTGAAGAATTAACTGAATTAATAAATAATTATCAAAATTATACAGAAGATTAGTTTAATAATTTAATTGCTAATAGTTTATTCGGTAAAGATTTTAACTAGTTAGATGAAGACCAAATTGAAAAGGCTAAATCTTATATTAGTTCTATTTTTGCTTCTACTGGTGCATAGACATTTGATGAATTTTGGGAAGATTTTCTTAATGAGGCTGGTCAAGAAAATGCAAATAGTGAAAAAATATTAAGTGATAAGTTATTTAAGCAATTATTAGGCGTCAATAATATCAATCAAGCTATTAAAGGTTTTGATGATTTTACTGTTGCTATACAATCTAAATTACAACATTTAACTAAAGATGTATTTGAAATGGCTGGGTATGATGGTGTTGATGCATTTATCAAAGCTGTTAATTCAGCAGATGGAGATATTACATTAAGCGCCTTAGAAAAAATTGCTGATTTTGATTGGACTACTGGTACATTTGAAGATTTCAAAGCATTATTAGAAAGTCTTGGATTAATTGGTGAAGATAATCAAGAAATTTGGGAAATTTGTTTTAATGCTATGAGTGCAGGAGCTAAAGAAGCTTCTCAATCTGTTACCAGTTTAAAAGATAATCTCTTAGAAGTCCTTGAACTTATGAATAAGCTAAAGGGTGAAACTATTAATAAAGAATAGTTAGATGCAATGGCTCAAGGCGGAATTGATACTTCTAAATATTATGTTTAGACTGGCGCCGATGAATGGACATAGATAAGAGATTATACTACTGAAGATAAGAATAAAGTCTTAGATTATGGTATTAAAACTGGCCAAGAAAGAGCTTAGATTGCTTCTGACACTCAAGATGAATGGAATAAATATTTTGGTGAAGGAACAATTCGTCAAGGATCTTATGAAGATTTAAAGAATGGTAAATTTACTGATACCAATGGCATGTTACTTGATAGAGCATTAAAAATTTTTGGTGATGCTGAAACTCTCGCAAAATTTGCGAATGTTAATGTAGATTAGTTAGATCCAGAAGCTTATAAATTATTAGATAGTGATAAACAAGCTGAATTAATAGGTAAAATTTATCAAGCTTATGAAGATAATGCTAATGGAGCAAATGACGCAAGTTTAATTTAGGCAAAAGCCTATAAAGATGCTGGATCTGCTATTGAATTAAATAATCTGAGTGGATTCAGAGACGCTCAAGGTAATATTAGTGAAGAAGGTATTGCTGGCATTTAGACGTGGGCTTCTGCTAATAAAGATATAGAAGGTATATCTGATGCATTAGAGAATTTCCAAACAGAAATAGAAGGAGTAGCATTAGACAGTCCAGAGGCTCAAAAAGCTGTTGCTAATTTTTATAAAACTATTCGTAATGCTGAAATCAAATCAGCTATTGAAAATATAAAGACTTATAAAGAAAAAATTCAAGACCTTGAAGAAAAAGGTGAAGATACCACTGAATAGGTCAATAAAATTAAAGATGAAGTTAAGGGATTATTTAATTTAGATGAAAGTTAGTATCAAGCTAATGAAGGATTAATTAATAAGTTTTTATATGGTAATGAAAAAGAACAATAGGTCGCCGGTGTTTTATTAGATACAATGTCTAATTTAGGAACTCTGGCAGGTGGAGCTTATAGTTCTGAATTTAATGATGCATTAAAAAATATAAATGTTGATACGACTTCTCTTCAAGAATAGACACGAGCTAAAATGGATTAGATTGTTCAAACATTGGCTAATGATGAACAATTTATTATGACTGGTCAAATGAGTATTGATACCTCTGAAGCTCTGGCGGCGTTATTCCCTGTTGAAGGTACTATTACTGAAATGTGCGGATGGCTTAATGCCATGGGCAAAGTAGGTATTAATTTTGATACATAGCAATTAAAAGATTTAATGACTGCATTTGCTATGCTCCAAGATGAAAATATTCCAGCGGTTGTTAAACAAAGAAAAATTGCTCAAATTCAAGATATAGTTAAAGTCGCTTCTCAAAATTCTATAGTTCCAAATGTAAATGGGAATAATTTCTTAACTACTGTCGATGGAGCTACTGGCTCTGGTGGTGGCGGTGGTTCTTCTAAATCTGAAACTGATATAGGTAAAGAAATTCAAGATAAACGTCTTGCAGTAAGTGAACGTAAACGTGATTTATTAGAAACTAAACGTGCTGATGCTAACCCAGAAGATAATGCAAAATATATTAAGGAAGAAATTGAACTTCTTGAAGAAGAGCAACAAATTCTCGAGGAATAGATTAAATCTTGGAAAATCTTGTTAAAAACCAAGGTTCAAGAATATAATGCTAAACATCCTGAGTTAAAGATTACTCTTGATGATAATGGCGAAATTGCTAATGCTTCTGAATTATGGGGCAAAGTATGGGCCGAATATGAGAAGAATATGAATGAGGGCATGAGCAAGGAAGAGCTTAATGAATGGTTTCAAGAGTTAAGTGATGACTTAAATGGCCCGATGGGTATTCAAGAAAACATTGATGAGAATGTGGCTGCGATTGCTGAAAAAGAAAAAGAGCAAGCTGAATTAGAACTTGAAGCTATTACTAAGGCAATTGATTGGAAAGTCAAGCAGATTGACTATCAAATCAAACGGCTTAATTATTATCAAGAGAAACTTCTTAAACAAGCCCACGGTAATAAACAAACTATTGAAGCAATGCTTGAAGGATTCGCTTATCAAGAGCAAGAAATGCTTCAGTTGTTTGATAAGGGTGCTACATTGCGTGAAGGTATTGACCAATTAAATGATGCCAAATCTCGTTATCCTGAGCAGTCACAAATATTTGATGAATAGATACTTGAGTATCAAAGTGATTTAATTGATTTAAATGAATCAATTCTTGATTTGCGTAATGATATTGAAGATCTGGTCTAGAATGTTATGGACGCCGCCTTGGATGAGATAGATAAACAAGTTGATCGTCTTGATACTTATATATCAATGCTCGATCATCTTAATAATATAATTGATTTGTCTGGCCGTTCAATGCTTGATATGGGTCTTAAGACATAGATTGGCGCAACCAAGGTCCAAACTATGATAGGCAAGATGAAGACCTTAAAAGAGCAAATGGATGGCTTAAATAAAGCAAGTAAAGAAGCCTAGGCAGCCCTTGATGATCGTCGTGCAGACAATGATGAATCTTCTGTTAAATATTGGGAAAATCAAGTTGAGGTAATTAAACAAGAAGCCGAAAAAGCGTCTGATGAATTCTTATCTTCTTGGGAAGAGACTCTTCAGGTCGCCCAAGACCTATTTGAAATGCGTGTTGAGCTTGCAATTAATACTCTTAGTAATGCACTCTCGCCATTTGAAACTCTTGAAGATTTCCAAGATAAGTATGAAAAGGCCAAAACAATTAATGATTAGTATTTTGATGATGCAGAACGTCTGTATGAGCTTAATAAGCTAAATCGGCAACTTAATTTATAGCTAAATGATACTAATGATCTATTGGCGAAACAAAAACTTAGAGAGATTTAGCAGGAGATTAACGATCTTTAGGCCGATGGTGTCCAGATGAGCCAATATGACCTTGATTATTTGCAAAAGAAATATGATCTGCAACTTGCTGAAATTGCTCTTATGGAACAATAGAATTCCAAAAAATCCATGCGTCTTGTACGTGACGCGGCCGGTAACTGGACTTATGCTTATGATGCTGATGAAGAAAAGATTGAAGATGCGACATAGAAATATGAAGATGCAGTTCATGAACTTGATTAGCTTAGTAAACAATATATAGATGATGTAAGTGAACAATTAATTCAAAATTAGATTGAATTTAAGGAAGCCTTGCAGGATCTTGATAAGAATTCTGCGGACTATTCTAACCAGCTCTTATCATTATAGGAATATTATGTCGAACGGCAGAGATATTTACTTGATGAATTGAATAAGGGTGTTGAAAATAGCGGTCAAACCTTCCATGATACATTATATGGCCAAATGACTGATTTGTATGATTATAATGACGCTTATATGCAATTTGTTAATAATTCTAATTTGACTATTGGAGAATTACAAACAAATTATAAGGATTGGCAAAAAGTTGTTGAGCAAGCAATGAATGTGGCTGGTACATCTTGGGATAATTTTGGTACTGATATGGGTGGAAGTCTTGACACTCTTGAAACTCATATCCAAAAGCTCTGTGATGAAATTGAGGAACTTGTTAATGTATTAATGGGTTATATTTCTTAGTCTATTGGTATGGTTCTTGACTGGGAATAGAAATATTCTAAATAGACTGATGAAGAAATTGCTAAGAATGAATAGTATATTGATGGTAATTTTACTTCTTCTGGTGGTGCGAAAAAAGCAGATTATTGGGGAGTTGACCTTAGCGATATCGCCATGCGTATGGCCGGAGGAGAGACTACCATTGTAGATAAAAATGGTAATGTGTGGACTGATATTAATCAAGTTATGAATGCTCGCCAAGAAAAGCTTAATGATATGGCCGCCGGTAACCAATAGCTTAAAAATAATTCCAATAGTGAATATTGGACTAAGGAAGAACAGCAAAAAATTCAAGATAATAAAACTCAAAAGTGGCTAGAAGATTAGATTGGTAAAATTAAAGGTGCTGATACAGGAGCTTATACCGGCGATTGGTCTGATGGTTTTAGTCTTGATAATGGCAAACTCATTAAAGTCCATCCAAAGGAGTTAATTCTTAACAAAGAAGATACTTCTAATATTCTTAAAACTGTTGATATAGTTCGTGGATTAAGTGATTGGATTGATAAGCAAGTTGATCTAATGACTAATTCAAGTTTATCTATTCTTAATCATTTGGTTGATGCTAATATTCCTGTTATTGATAAAGAACAAAATCTTAATCAACAAGTTTAGATAGAAGCTAATTTCCCGAATGTCACTGATCATTATGAAATTGAAGAAGCCTTGTCTAATTTAAGCAATGACGCGGCCCAATATATTAGTGCAAATAAAAATAAATGAGGAGGGTTTATCCCTCCTCATTTGAGGAGAGAAAGGAGATAACATGGCTTACAATAGAAGAGAAGAGTATTTGGCTGTTGTAAAATAGCCAAGAGAAATCTCTAATAATTTATTAGAAACAATAGATTATATTGCTTCTGCACGCGATGCTGAGTTATCATTTGATAAAACAGTTATTGCAGAAATAATTAGTTTAAATAATGCAGATACTGGTGAATACTTTGTAGAATATTAGCGTGGAAAATTTAGAGCATATACCCCAAGTAATCTATCTTATGTATATTCAAAAGGAACTAATGTTTATGTTAAAATTCCTGGTGGTGATTTTACTTAGAAAAAGATTATTGAAGGTAAAGTCTCAGCAACTTCTTATTCAGAAGAAGAATATGCAAATCTATCCCAATAGGTCATAGATATGGGGGAGATTTATACTGATTCGGCCAAGCATGGTATTTTAGCTTATGCTCCTGAGACTTCTGAATATTATGAAAAAGTAATTTATGAAAATGACAATTTAGAAGATAATTTAACATTTTCCAGTCTATTGGCTAATTATCCTAATATTATGATTTCTGCGGATTTCAAAACATAGTTTTATGGAACTACTGTTGCTGGTAATTATGGCTTGAAAGTAGAATTTCAAGAGAAAGAAACTGGAATTACCTATATCCGCCGTTTAGATATTACTAATTTTTCAGGTAGTATTTATGATTATGAAATATATTCGCCACAGTATGCAATATATAATCTAAGCAATTATAATATTCAAGGTATTAAAAAAATCACATTTTTTCAAGAACGTTTCTTAAAATATGATACTGTATTTAATGTATATAATGAACCTATTAAAGTTTATGATGCAGATCCAAATATTTTTGTATAGAATATAAAAATTAATTTTGTTGATATACAAGATAGTACCAAGGATTTATATTATGTAGGGATTAGCGCACCACAAGGTTTATCATTAATTCAAGATAGCGATGAAATAAATCTTAAAGGCGTTTTGTATTACGCTGGAAAAGATATTATGGATTAGAAGTCCTGTGAATGCTATTGGTATAAACAAAATCCATCTATTTTATCAGGTAATGAAGCTTATGATAAAAAAGCCGGGCCAGGATGGGAATTAATTGAAGGAAATGATTTTAATAATTTAACTATTACCGGCAAAGATGTTTACCAATAGATGCGTTATAAATTAGTTGTTGTATATAATTCAACAATTACATTATCTAAGGATGTAAGAGTTGTTAAATATTATAATGAACGTTTTACTATTATTAGAAAAGACGTAAGTAATACTGAAGTTAAATTAATAATAGTTGATACTCAAGAAAAAGTTAATGAGGCTGATTGGTATGTTGATTTATTAGATGGGTCTTATTTATCTCTAGCCACTAATACGGCGGAAATAGATATTAGTTAGTATTTAGATTATGGCAATATAATATTTTATTCTATTAGCCATTTAGATAATGGTGATTATGTACCTTGTGAATATTAGGTTAATACTTATATACAAAATGCACCAGTACGTGTTGTTTTTGATGGGAATGATGCATTTTAGTATGATGCTAATGGTAGTATTAGCTATGATTAGTCAATTAGTGAAGTTATTATTAAACCAACAATAACTGTTGATAAAGATAATATCGGCGTTAAATCTGTTACATGGTATGATCCAGATGGCGGAGAAATTTTTGAATATCCTACTACTAAAATTAGTAATTCAATGATTTCAAAAATATGGGTTGATAAAAGTACTAATTCTATTCATTATACGATTCGTCAAAAGTATAACGTAAATTATACAAATAATACATTGTCATTAAAAATTATTACCTTAGCCGGGAAAGAATTTTATTTTTCTAAAACGATTGTGTTTTCTAAATAGGGCGAATATGAAATTAATGGGTTAGATTATTCATTAGTTATTAAGCAATGTTCTTCTGATGGCAATGAAATTGGAACTTAGCCATTAAATTATACTAATAATAAATATGTTCCTATCTATTATAAAGTTGAATTGCGTCTTGATGGCGAAAAAATAGCCAATGGTACAAACTATAAGGATGAAGATGGTAATATTTTAGGAACTTATGAGATAGATATTTCGCACCAAGATGTAAATATTAAGAGCCAATTATATAATAAAACTAATAGTATTTATTAGGTAAGTGAAGCTATTGAAAATGCAGACGGCCAATATTTCTTACGATTTGATGTGTCTATTGGAATTAAAAATCATGAAACTTCTAAATCTGTACTACATTTTTATTAGCCAATTATAGTCAGTAAAAATATTGATATTACTAAAATTAAGAAGATCACAATTCCTTCTAAAATTACCTATTCTACTGATGGAGTGCCTTCATTAAAGTAGTCAGATCCGCTATCATTCATTTATAATGACAATGAATATATTAATAAGGATACAAAATCATTAACAAATAATATTATTATTTATCCGTTTACTGCTGGCAGTAATAAAGGCAAATATTATTTAAGTCCAATCAATAATTATGAAGGGGCTTATTTTGTAAGTAGTACCGACACTATTAAAACAATACCAATGGGTGCCTTATCTATTAAAATAGATGATAGTAAATCTATTATTTATCCAATAGTAATGTTAAGTTATAAAGCTACTAATGTTTCTGATAGTGCCCTTAATGGTACTAATGTATCTGCTGTAAATGAACAAAATCTTGAAACTACTAAGCCGATTTAGGTAGAAATTGCATCAGGCAATGAAAAAAGTGGCAAGACGTATATTGGAAATAGCTTAGTTCAAAGCCAAATTAGCACCTACGCTCTCGATCAAGAAAATAATTTTGTTTCTGGTATTTATTAGTATACAGTAGATGAAGTTCCTATTAATGTAGTGCGCGCAGATGGTTATGTAAAACTTGGCGGTGATGCGCTCGTAATTGATGATCGTGGTCTTACATCTAATGATGCTGATGTCCTTACTACTGCGACTATTATTAATTGGATAAAAGCGCATAAAGAAGAAGTTAAATAGATACTTGAATTATAATGGAGTAGAAAAATTTTCTACTCCATTTTTTTTATTTGGACCAAAGTATTATATCTATTACGCCGAATTTTTAAAAATAAATAGAAATAGAGTTAAAGGAGGTTTATTAATGGCAGTATCAACAATAAATGTTAATAGAGTGTATCCGCCAATAGTTGGTAGTTCAATACCGGCATTTTTGGCCACTGATAGTAGTCTAAATATTAGTTTTTCATTACCGAAATCATTAAATTATGGTGATGTAAAAAATATCTCTATTAAATTTACTCAATAGTCTAATAATAAAAGTGTTGTAAATACTGATATTTATTATGACGGTATTATTTATATGACAAAGCCCACAACCTCTACTAATGGAATATATACGGTTTCTGTAAAGAGTTCTGATATAAAGTTAGGAGATAATCAGGGTTGGGTTCCTAATACATTTTATAAGATACAAATTCGTTTTGGTTATAGTGAATTAACTTATACAGATAAAGTATCATTTTTTAAATGGAAGAAAACATAGAATACTACAACAGCATTTTCTGAGTGGTCTAATGTAATAATCACTAAGGCGATTCAAGAGCCAGTTGTTGATATATTAAATAATAAAGATACTACTTCATTGGATGTAGGATTTATTATTACAGATAGTCAAAATGTAGAAACTACAAGATTTCCTAAGTTCCAAGGCGGGTATTATAATGTCGCCGAAGAACCTATGGATAAATATCGTTTTAGATTATATGAAGGTTCTTATTCATCTAAGGTTGCTCCTACAGAAGATCCTTATCTTACTTCTGGATGGTTATAGTTTAATGGATCTGGCAATAATCAATATAGTGGCTTAGTAGAATATAGTTTTAATTAGCAATTAATTCATACAGGAAATAAAGTTTATTCATTAATTTTTGATGTTATTACAGCTAACGGCTATGAAAAATCTTCTGATTTCTATGTATTTACTATCACCGAGACTTATTTAAAACAATTAGAGTCATTAGCCTTCGTAGTAAAAGATAATAGTGGATCTAGTATTTTTGAATCTACATTATATAATGCTGACCAAGTAAGTTTTGCATTATATGAAAAATTATTTGATATTGAAGGCGAAGAGCCTACATTTATTCAAGGCTACTATGATGATATAGATGTAGAAGATAATGGTAAAATAATTCATTTTACTGCGGGTGATATTGCTTATAGAATAGGCACGGCTGGTTATGATGCCTAGCTTAAAAGACTAACTAGAGAAACAAGACTTAATGCGATTAAAGATTTTTATACTGATTTGCGGGCTGATGAAAATGCAAGTCTTGAAATATATATAAAGAATATTCCTTACTATGTAGCTGAAATAGCTGAAACGGCGGATGGTAAAAAATATACTAAGCAGGTACGTAAATATCAAAGTCTTGATGGTACATTTATTCTAAGTCGTGCTTGCGAAAAAGATAATTATACTCAATGGGTTGATATCGCTCAATTTGATTGGTATAATGAAAGTGGCTATGATGAGAAATTAACTCTACTATATGAAGATTTTACAATTGAAAGTGGAGTAAAATATAAATATGCCTTATAGAAAAAGAATGTGGCTGGTCTAAGAAGTGCTCCTAAATATGAAAGTGATGATGTAGATACTTCGCCAGCACATTATTCTAATTTCCAATATAGCTATATATATAACAATGGTATTCAAGTGCGTTTGAACTATGATTGTAAAATAAATAGCTATAAACATACTACTCTATTCCAAAAGTAGGATAGTTTAAATTCTAAATATCCGATTATACTAAGAAATGGTTTAGCACATTATGCTGAATTCTAGCTCGGCGCAAAAATTTCATTATTAAGCGATGAAGATTTATCATTTTTAATGCGAAATGACAGTGCAGGGGGCTACTTTCATAGCTGGACTGGCGATTTGGTTATTTCTAAAGATAAATATTTTGACTATGCTTCAAGAAATAATGTTGGATATTATAATGATACTGAAATTAGTCAAAAGATGGCTTAGGGCTATTCCAAGTTCAATACAGATATTACTGATGATAATATTTATATGGAACGTATATACAGACATTGGGTAGAAGAATTTTTAAATGATGGTGGTTATAAATTATTTAAATCAGCCACAGAGGGTAATCATATTGTTACATTAACTAATGTCTCTTGGACACCATAGGCTACGTTATCTCGCATGATTTATGATTTTAATTCAACCGCTTATGAAGTAGCTGATTGTACTCCTGAAAATATTAAATTGTATAATATTAATCCATTAACTACTATATCAAATAATTCAAGATTAGCTATTGAAAATGCTAATACTAAGAATATAAAAACAGTAGGTCAAATTGCCCGAATCTTCAACGGCAAATATGATAAAGAAGTAGTTAATGGTAAACTTAATATTTTTGAAAATCCTAAATTCGATACTACTTATGACAATATCTATCAAGCTATTAGATTAAAAGAAGAAACTATTATTAGCGAAGAAAAGAAGTATGTATTAACACGTGTTAGATCAATTTGGGTTGAATAGTATCCAAAACTTATGTTAAAAAATTATATTGAGTATTTAAAACATAAAGAAAATGGTACATTGACTGAGTAGTTGGAAAATAGTATTGAGTTATTAAGAAGTGAATAGCTTCTTGAAGAATATGAAAAAAATCAAACTAATATAATTTCTATGATAATTAATGGTAAAGAAATTAGTATGATGCCTGGCCGAATTTATCATATTGATGATATTGTATTAGAAGATATGTATTTAAAATTTACTCGTCCAGTTTTAATTAATTATATTGTTGATTTGGAAGAACAAGATTATTTAGATCGTGTAACAGTAGCTACTAGAGAATTTGCACAATTAGGGCAAATCGCTGGTGTATTTACTGAAAATGAAGATATACTCAATAATCATCAGTTTTTCCGTAATAATGATAGTGTTATTGTAAATGAAGATTATAATTATAGTTTATATTCTACCTTAGATATTCTAAAGGTTATTAAAGAAAAAACGCATACTATGATTTTAAATTCATACACAGATATGAAATTACAATCTTCTTATGATAAATTAATAGTGTAGATAGATGTTTACTTGGAAAAAGTTAAAGCTGGAACTTATAATATAAATGATTTAATTATTGAAGGAATTTAGTTGCTTGAAGCATATCGGCCATTGGCTGGCTTAAAAGCTGATGAATAGACTGACGCTTGGATGAATAATTCTGATTAGATGATTATTTATAATTTTTCTGGCGTTGAAAGTTTAGAAATTGAAGCCGATGCCAATACAGAGGTTATAGTGTATAGAACTGAGACTTATGACCCAACAATAGACACTTCATTAATAAATAATAAGGGACGATCAGTACGTATAGGGCCTTCTAATAAATTAATATTAAATCCAATAGAAGGAAATACTATTATTAGTAGTATAAGATTTGAACGTCCAGCTTATGCAATTATTAATTATAAAGCTGTTTCGTCATTAGAAGTAAAAGGCTATATAGAAGGGTAGGAATAATATGAGAGAATATTTAAAAGATACTAAATTCCTATCTATGCTTGATGAAATGCGTATTAAAAAACATTATGCTCGGCTTACCATTTTAACATTTATTGATGAAAAACCTATAAGAGAAATTTAGGGTGTCGCAACAGCCGGATCTTGCACAGTCAATGGCTAGGCAGCTTTACGTAGAACAATTAGCTTGACTGTTAGTAATATTGAAGATGAAAATGATATTACTAATGTTGAAAATTTAATTTCTCTTAATAAAAAAGTTAGAGTAGAGATAGGATTAGAAAATCCATTTGAAGAATATAAACATTATGGTAACATTATTTGGTTTCCTCTTGGATTATATGTAATTACTTAGGCAACTACTTCAACTACTGCTTCTAGTTCTAATATTTCTATTTCTGGGAAAGATAAAATGAGTTTATTAGATGGTACATGCGGTGGGACCCTTCCCGCCGCCACCACCTTCCATGAAACTTAGTATGAAGATGAAAATGGAGATATTAGGGTTGAAGATGTACCGATATTTACAATTATTAAAGAATGTGTCACTCATTTTGGCAAAGAATCAGAATAGAATGTAATCATTAACGATGTAGATATGACTGCCAAGTTAAGTATTAAATACATTGGCCAAAATCCGATATGGTTTTCTAAAGATTATAAGAGTTTTGTAATTAGTGAAACCGCCCCAGAGAATGAAGATTTTTTACAATATAAATTCATTTATGGTCAAGATGTAGGATATTAGGAAACCGATTTTACATACCCTGGTGAATTAGTCTTTTCTGCTGGTGATACTGTAGTTAATGTACTTGATAAAATTATTGAAACATTAGGTAATTATGAATATTTTTATGATTTAGATGGTCATTTTGTTTTTCAATAGAAACAGAATTATTTAAATTATTATTATACTCCTATTACTCAAGTTAATGATAATTTTTACATTAAAGCATTTTCTGATAGTAAATATTATTATAGTTTTATTGATGCCAAAGATGCCATTTCTTATTATAATAGTCCTAAATATGAAAATATAAAAAATGATTTTATTATTTGGGGCGATAAAACTGATGCCAATGGTGTTACTAAGACTATTTAGTATCATTTGGCTATCGATGAAAAACCTCAAATTGATTTAGCAAATCAATATATGTGGGATATACAAGACGGCACAGGTAAACATTGTTATTATTTATTTGAGTATGAACGTAGCAATTATGATAATGTGCCTGAGCCTAAGCCCATTGAAATTAGCTATAATAATTCTTACCAAAATATAAATCAAACAGAAATTGAAAATAATATATCCATCTACATGAATAATAATGTTTTAAATTCTTATTCGTTTGATACAGAAGATAAATTCATTATTTATTTTAGAATAAATTTTATTGATCAAGTTCAATATTACAAAATTATTTTATTGAATAAAAAAATTGATAGTATAACTTATTTAGAAGATTATACTGATAGTATTACATTTACGCATTTGGCTCTTGGATGTTTCCCTAAAACTCCAGAAGAGGAAGATAAATTTGATGGATATTATTTGGTTGAATAGCAATTTATAGATAATAAATAGGTTTTAGGCTATTATAATAGTAATGGTAAATGGGTTACAATATATACCATTGGAAAAGATAATATTTTAACTGATGATTTTAAAGAGATTGTTAATAAAATAAAATCAAAAAATTATGTGAAAATAATTCAAGATTTAAATTTTGAAGAAGATGGTTTTTAGTTTATATCTTAGATTAATACTGCTTCGGCCTTAAATACTAGTATACTAAATTATAAATTGAGTTAGTTCAATATTGAAAGGGTTGAAAAAACTTATCAATACGAACCAAAAGAAAAAGATGAATTAATAGAATAGTTATTTGAGTTATATAAGACTAATAAGGATGATTTATTATCTGATTTAGATATGATTTATAATTATTCTACTATTGAAAATCTTAAAGTTTTAACCTAGAATTAGGCTAATTAGATAAAAGAATTAAAAGATAGTGATACTACATTAGATTAGTTAACAGAAAAAATTTAGACTAGATATAATTTAAATACTATTGATTTTAATAAATTACCAAAAGATACAAAAGAAAAAGTAATTACTTATATGCCCGAAGAGCCTGAACTAGATTATGAAGATAATTTTTATTTTACATTAATAGGTTCTCCAAGTGAAGAATGGCGTGAAGAACTATTCCGGCAGGCTCTATTGAATAATGAAAATGGATCTTAGAAGGGCGACTATGATGATGAACTATTGGCAAAAATTAATGGATCTTATTTATGGCGTGAACAGTTATTTAATCCATTAAACGAAACATGGCACGAAGATTGGAAAAATCAAATAGATAATAATGAAGGAGACACTTGGTAGGGATGGAATCCGGCCATTTATGTTGATCCTAGTCTTGTTACCTATTGGCTTGATTTTATTGATACTGATCAATTAATTTCTAAATATTCTGTTAATCAAATTGGTCGTAGAACATTCTCATAGAATAAAACTAATTTGAGCTTATTGTATAAATTAGAACCACCTGATATTATTTTTTTTGAAAATACTAATGAAGCAGAGTTAAATTAGAAAATTGAGCAATATTAGTTAGAAGGTTAGGCTTATTGTGCATTAAAACCTGCCCAAATGAAACTATTTAGTTCTAGTGGAACTGGTAGTACAGCGTTTGACTATATACGTGATGCATTATATCAATATTTAGTATATAATTTAACTGTGACTATTAATTGTGTTCCTAGATATTATTTAGAGCCTAATAATTTAATTTATATAGACGATAAACAAAGTAAGATTAGGGGCGATTTTGTTATTACTTAGTATACATTACCATTAACTTATAATGGTACGATGTCTATTACTACAAATGAAGCCTTAACAAGAGTATAAGGAGGTAAATAAATTGGCAACTGCGTTATTAAAATAGCTAGTTTATAATTTAGAAGATTATGGCGGATCAGGGGGTTTAATTTCAACTGATAAGCGTAATGATAGTGAATTAGTTTGCAGTACAACAGCTTATCTTAATATAGATACTTCAGATACAGAGCAGGTGCTTAATGCAACTGATTATGAAGATAATCGTATAGATATTTATTCTAATGTTTTAGCACAATATAGTAATGTAAAGAAAATTGGTATCTAGGCTCCTCCAGGCACTAAATTTACATTTGCGGTAGGTCTTGATGATGATGCTATATCTTCTGACCGCATTATTATGGTAGGTCGGACGGGTATTTATGAGCTTAATGATGACATTGTAATTAATTCATTAAAATTTATTAGACCATAGGAATATATTTTAAATGAAGAATTAAGTAAATAGATACAAGCTCAAGGTACCGCAGTTATGAAAGAAGCTCGGGATGAATTTTTAGCTACTATTAATCAATTAACTCAAGAAGCATCTTAGGCTCCTGATACAAGTGTTACTGGATCTGATTATTGGGAGAAATTTAATGAAGCTCATTAGATTTATGTCAAAAAATATCAAACTGGTTTGGGGTTATATTTAAAGGGTAAATCAGGTATGTATACTAAAAAAGATAATTCGGTGACTGATTTATATAATATAATAATTGATTTTACATATGAAAGCAAAACAGGAGGAGGGATTTAATATATATGTATAGCTTCTATGGTGGCCAAAAGGGCCAAGATTTTAAAATAAATAGAATTTTTTCCAATAGAGCAGAAGATATGGTTAATGATTTAAAGGCCCGTTGGATGTCTCCTGTTAATGTTGGTGATTATGTATTTATTAGTTACGGTGATCCTTCCCGTATGAACGAAGAGGGTTCAATTTATAATACTAATTTATAGAAAGATTTATAGGATACTGGCAAATCATATACTAATTCCTTGTGGTAGAAAATCTATGTTGATAGTAATTTAAAAATTTCACCTGATTTTCCTGCAAGTGATAATAATGTATATATTTTCTTAAATTTAGAAGATGAAGCTACTGAAGTTGGTACTTCATTAAAAGAAATATCCGATATTGAATCAGAAGAGTGCTTCGGATTTGGTTATCGTCTTATTGCTTGTGTAACTGGTACTACTCCACGCATTTAGGTATTCCATTCAGTAATTAATATTGAAGATGGAGATCCATATGTCACATTAGATTTAACTAATCCAGATACTCCTAAAATTAAATTTTATTTACAACGTGGATAGAGAGTTGAAGAAATTTGGACGAATGTGATAAGTTCTCAAGAAGATCCAAGTGTAGATATGATTATTGATGGCAGAGAATATGAAAGTAAGATAAATGGACAAACCAAAAAGGCCACATTTACTACCCCTAGGTTAGATTTTAATTTGCCTAAAGCACCATCATTTTTTGTTGGTGAATTATTTGGTTTAGGCCCGATTAATTTTTATCATCATATTGCTTATCAAGATCCAACAGAAGAGGATTATAGTTAGTATAATTATGAAGTTACTCAATAGAAAGTATAGATTATTAATAGTTTAGCAGTACTTGCTCGTACCTTAATGTTTGCGGATGAAGTCCGAGAAGGAGATATGAATCATTTATATGATCCTTCTGGAACTGGCGGTTTTAATCCTCAAGGAGAATTAAATACTGATTATCATTTACATCCATTTATTATAGAGAATGGGCAAATTCAAATTTATTCTAAAGTGCAAGAAGCAATTAAGAGTGAATATGAAAATTTTATTAAAACGGGTTTTATAACTAAAGAAGATGGAACTTGGACTTGGAAGGAAAATCAAGATAAAGGTATTGGCCAAAATCTTATATATTTATTGCGTGAAATGATGCCAAGATCATTTTATGATTTAGCACAAATTGGTTATGATTTATTCGATATTTGCGATAAAATAATAAATTGGACTAGCTAGGATGGAGAATTTACTTATATATTTGATACATAGGGTTTGATTTATTATGTGTCTGACATTCTTCTAAAATTACAGTCCTTAAGTTAGCATTATACAAATGTTATCGAAAAAGGTTATATTGGAGATTTTTATCTTAGTGAACCAAGTGGTAAAATTTATTAGATTTATTATTTGGACAAAGAGAAGCAAACTTGCTTAAAGGCCATGTATCTTGGTTGTTTAACTGCACCTGAACCTATTGCAACGAGTTATACAATGTTACCATTTAAAGAAGTTAAAGATAATGATGGTAATATTTCCTATATTAAAAATTCTCCAGAAGTAAAGAGTACCTTAATTGATAGAATGAGCTAGAATACTGGCACTTATCAAGAAGGTTTCAACTTTTATTTACCAGAAACAACTGATACTGATTTTGTTACTAAAAATGTATCTAATGATAAGGATTTTAATATTAGTGAAGTAAAGCCAATTAGTGAAACTACTCAGTAGATGACTATTGAAACGCCAATGCCTATTCATATTTTAACTGATAAACAAAATGGTTTAAAGTTAAAGCTTGATGGCTAGGGAAGTGTTGAAATGTCTTATGACAAAACCACTTATGACGGTCCTATTCTTGGTCCGGGTGACTTGTTCTTCAATATGCCGACAGATAGTAGTGCATAGGGCAGAGGTTATGTTATAAGATATAAGGGTAATATTGCATCTAGTTTGGCGGAGCAAGATCCTGTTCCAGCAGATTGGGAACTCGTTGGTTAGATTGCTGGCACTCCTGGCATTCCAGTAGCCAAAGCAATAATTAAAGTTATAACAGATGATGATACTGTACTTGACGCTCGAATTTATTATACTGGTCTTAATAATGATAATAGCTATGGTTATAAGGCTAAAACAGGTGAAGATGGTCAAACCACTGATGTTATTGCCTCTAAGATTTTAAATGGGACAGATATTGTTAATAATGGTTCTGGAACAGTTTTGCCTACATTTGATATTAATCCTCTTAATGGCGAAATGGTTATGATTAATTTCTATAAAGGAGCTGAAATAACTGCTAGCTATTGGGGAGTTCTAGTTAATAATGTATGGAACCTTGTAGCCTTCTCCGGCAATAGTAGTGCATTTATAAAATCAGAAAAGGTTAATGAGGATACTAAATCAGTAACTTATTCTGTTGATTATATGGATAATAAGTATATTGATACTTAGATGGATAAAATAAGTAAACAAGTAAAAATTACTTGGAATGAGTGGGCATAATGAAAGAAGGTTATAATTATGGATATGTAGTTAGTAGCACAAATTTTTGAATTATGTATTATTCCCTTATTGGGCGTTTTAACAACATTTTTAATTTCTTGGATTAATTCTAAGAAAGAAGCCTTAAAACAATAGACAGATAGTGAAATGGCGAAGAAATATTTAGATATGCTTGATAATACTATTGTTGATTGTGTTATTGCAATGAATCAGACCTATGTTAATTCATTAAAACAATAGGGTAAATTTGATGCTGAAGCACAAAAGAAAGCATTTAATGATGTATATAATAAAGTAATAGCAATTCTTGGTCAGGATGCTATTGAATATTTAAATTCTGCTATTGGCGATTTAAATGAGTATATTGCATCTAAGATTGAAAAAGAAGTTAGCTCAAATAAAATTCCATCTGCGGAAACAGCTAAGTAAAATAACTAAATGGGAGAGTCTTAATGACTCTCCCATTTTTTTGTTATATAGATTAATTGAAAATGGCCGGAAAATTTTTGGCAAAACTGGAAAATTTATTAACTAAAATTTTTATATAATTATGGAAAGAGAAAAAAATTATAGAAAGGATTTTAGTTATGAATTTATATCAAGGCTATGGAAATAATAATTCTTATTATCAACCATCGAGAATGAATACAGTACCTCCTATAAATCAATAGCAATCGCAATTTGTTGGGTTAAAAGGACGTCCAGTATCTTCATTAGAGGAAGCCCGTGCGGCCGCGATTGATTTTGATGGTTCTGTGTTTTTCTTCCCTGATTTGGCTAATAAAA
>ERZ808275.311-NODE-311-length-22306-cov-3.935419_pt1 | contig 22306 bp, 22 predicted proteins | sample MGYA00520894_ERZ808275 | MGnify/ENA primary metagenome ERZ808275 (study PRJEB31516, sample SAMN03275598) | gut metagenome | biome: mammalia-associated habitat; material: feces | host: Papio cynocephalus | place: Kenya | collected 2012-08-03 ...
TTTAAAATTTGTGTTTACATTTCGTAACATTTGATTAAAGATTGGGTGAAAGGCAGACAGCAAAAGACCCTCGAGATATATCGAGAGTCAAAATTGGCTTACTTATTTATTATTAATTAATTCTAGTTTTTTAATTCTTGGAAGTTTTTTTATTCTACATTCTTCTTTCATAGCTTCCGATTTTGTATCAAATTCTTTTGTATAAACAACCTTAATCGGTTTATGAGCTCTTGTATATTTCGCAGCTAGACCTTGTTTGTGTTTTTCAAAACGTTTTTCGACATCATCGGTATATCCACAATACAAGGTATCATCTACCGTTAACAATATATATACGTAATATTTTTTCTCCATAAGAACCTTTTATTTATTTTGGATTGCTTCGCTTTCGCTCGCAATGACAATTATAAAATATTTTTATAACTTTTCAAACCCAGGTGAAGTTTGTGGCAAGTCTTTATAACCACTATTTGAGTGAACACTCTTTTTAATATATCTGTCAGAATATCTACCTTTAATAAATAATTTTTTAAGAGTTTCTTCTCTTGTTACAAGTGGATGAGAAACTTGTGTTTCTTTTGGGTAAAGTTCGCACATTTCACACCAAACAGCAGCTTCCATAGTCCAAGCATAAGTTTCTTCTGCAAGAGAATTGTATTCATCTTGATGTAGAGCTTCGTGTGCAAGTAATGCAGCAAGTGCAGCAGGTGGAGCATCTTCATGACATTCGTTTATATAAATATATAATTTTGAACTTTTTTTCCAACCTAAAGCATCAAAAGAAGCATATTTTTCATCGATTTTAGACAAATCCTTAAACATAACCTTTACAGGTCTTTTAGTTAAGTTATAACCCAATATAGCAGTACGAGAAAAATCTGCATTTGTATCTTTCATCATATCCAAAGCTACTGCAATATTTTCGTCTTTAGTAACTTTTCTATATTCTTTTCTAATTAATTTTAAATAATCCTCATTACATCTTTTAGGATATTCAGGTCTAATAGCATCAGGGCTATAAACTGGCTGATTTTTCACATCTTGTTTAGCTTTACCAAAAGCAAAGCTAGGTTCTTGAATACAAAGTCCAGATAAAACCGCTACTGAAGCTAACACACACGCAATTCTTTTTAATCTCATATCTTCTCCATAAATTATGTATACTAATATTATAATTATATATTTTTTGCTTTCAAGTTTAAGATTTAGCATGCTAAAATATAGATATTAAAATTACAGAAACAAGGTGACTTAAGTTGTCATTAACTAGCTGTTAAGAAGTATAAGGGGTAAATCTAAATGACAATGCAATATGTACCATTACATGTGCATACGGAGTATTCATTACTAGATGGTGCAATCCGAATTAAGGATTACGTAAAATTTGCTAAAGAAAACAACATGCCGGCAATCGCAATTACAGACCACGGGGTTATGTATGGCGATATGGAATTATACACAACAGCTAAAGAAGAAAATATCAAACCTATTCTTGGTTGCGAATTTTATGTACATGACGGAGATATTAAAGTTAAAAATAATGTACATAACCCTCTTTATCACTTAGTTTTGTTAGCAAAAGACAAAACAGGTTATCAAAATATTATTAGACTAACTTCTGTTGCATGGTGTGACGGATTTTATTACAAACCTCGTATCAACTGGGAGCTTATTAAAGAGCATCACGAGGGTTTAATCTGTTTATCTGCATGCTTAGGTGGTGAAGTATTACAAAATCTTTTAAAACACGAACCTGAAAAAGCAAGAGAAGTTGCGAAACAATACAAAGATTTATTTGGGGATGATTATTATATAGAATTGCAAGACCATGGTTTAGACGATCAAAAGAAGACTAACCCTGAGTTAATCAAAATTGCCAAGGAACTTGGTATAAAAATGGTTATCACAAACGACTCTCACTATTTGCATAAATCTGATGCAGATATGCACGATACCTTATTGTGTATGAATACGAATAGTGCGAAGGATGACCCAAATCGTTTTCACTTTGATGGGAACGAATTTTATGTAAAAACAGCCGAACAACTAAAAGAAAGTTTTAGTTGGATGGATGATAAAACTTTTGAAGAATGTATTAATAACACAGTAGAGATTGCTGAAAAATGCCATTTAACATTAGAACTTGGTAAATCACCATTACCAGCCTATGAAGTTCCTAAAGGTTATGATTCAGAAACATATCTTAGCTACCTTGTATTTGAGGGAATGAAAAAGAGATATGGAGAAATCACTCCAAAATTAAAAGAACGTGCAGAATATGAATTGAGCGTAATTGACCAAATGGGTTTTGCGGCATACTTCTTAATCACGTGGGACTTTATTCATTACGCAAAAACTCACGGTATACCAGTAGGTCCTGGTCGTGGTTCAGCAGCTGGGTCAGTTGTTGCTTATGCACTAGAGATTACAGACCTTGACCCTATTGAACATAAACTCTTGTTTGAAAGATTCTTAAACCCAGAACGTTTCACGATGCCCGATATTGATATTGACTTTTGTATCGAACGTCGTGGGGAAGTTATTGATTACGTAACTAAAAAATACGGTGAAGATAGAGTTTGTCAAATCATCACTTTTGGTACTTATGCAGCTAAAGCAGCTTTCAAAGGTGTAGCTCGTATCTTGAGAATACCATTTGCAGATAGTAATAGAATGGCAGCACTTATTGACCCTTGCATTGAATACGCATTAACTCAAGACGACAAGGCAAAGACTTTAGGTAAAGCAATAAAATTTGAGGGTTCTGAATTAAGACAACTATATGATGAAGATAAACAATTTGTTATCGATATAGAAACAGGTAAAACAATTGGTATGAAAAAATGGATTGATTTGGCTGTTGCAATCGAGGGTATCAAAAACAATACCGGTACTCACGCAGCAGGTGTAATCATTGCTCCAAAACCATTAGACCAAATTTTACCAGTTCAACCATCAAAGGATGGTATCGTTCAAACTGGTTATCCACCACACGATGTTACCGAAGTTTTAAGCCTATTAAAAATGGACTTTTTGGGCTTACGAAACTTGACAACTATTTACAAAACAGTAGATTTGATTGAAAAACGTACTGGCAACCGTATTGCTATCAATGACATTCCGCTTGATGATAAAGCAGTATACAGCTTGCTTATGAAAGGTGATACAGACGGTATCTTCCAGTTAGAATCTGCTGGTATGAAGAACCTTGTAAAAAGATTAAGACCAGACGTATTTGAAGATATGGGTGCGTTAGTAGCTCTATTCCGTCCAGGTCCGCTTGATTCAGGGATGGTTGATGAATTCGTAGACAGAAAACACGGACGTGTTGCAGTAACTTATCCACACCCATTACTTGAACCAGTATTAAAAGATACTTATGGTACAATCGTATACCAAGAACAGATTATGCAAGTGTTCCAAGTTCTTGCTGATTACTCATTAGGTCAAGCCGATATGGTTCGTCGTATGATGGGTAAAAAGAAAATTGAAGAAATGCAGAAACAAAAAGGTAAGTTTATTGAAAACTCTGCAAGACACGGAATGAGTGCAAAAGATGCAACAGATTTATTTGAAAAAATTGAAAAATTCGCATCTTACTGTTTCAACCGAAGCCACTCTGCAGCGTATGCCTTTGTAGCTTATCAAACTGCATATTTAAAAGCACACTATCCAGTTGAATACCTATCATGCCTAATCTCAAGTGTTTCAACTGATGCAGAAAAAACAGCTTTATATATCGAAGATGCACAAAAGAAAGGCATTCAAGTATTACCACCAGATATTAATAAGTCTTATGCAGAATTTTATCCTGACGGTGATAATATTCGTTTTGGTTTAGCCTCAATTAAACAAGTAGGTGAAGTTGTTGTTGATTTAATCATCAAAGAAAGAGAAGAAAACGGTGAATTTAAATCAATCTACGATTATTGCAAACGTATGGATACAAAAGCTACAAATAAACGTGTACTTGAGGGATTAATTAAAGCTGGTGCATTTTCAAGCATTGAAAAAAGCAGAAAACAATTGATGGATAATCTTGAATACATCGTTGCAACAGCATCAAGAGAAGCGAAAGCAAAAGAATCAGGTCAAGTAAGTTTATTTGCAGGTCTTGAAGATACAGAAGATTTTGCAGGTGCACAATTCCAACTATCAGGAACAGAAGAAGAATATCCTCAAAGAGAAATACAAAACTTTGAAAAAGAATTTTTAGGATTTTACGTAAGTTCTCACCCATTATCAAGTATTAAAGATAAACTTCCATACCTTGCAACTCATAAAATCGCAGAAATTAAAGGTATGAAAGCAGACTCTGTAGTTACTATTTGTGGACTTATTTCTGCAGCAAGACAAATTCCAACAAAGAAAGACCCATCTAAATTTGTTAAAATCTGTACAATAGAAGATTTGACAAGCAAAATGGAAACAGTATGTTTCCACAAAAAATTGATGGAATTTAACGACTTTTTACAACCTGAACAAAGGGTAATCATTACTGGTAAAGTTAATTATCGTGACGATGACGAAAATAAGGAAAACCCTAGTATTATTGTTGATAACGTTAGACCAGTTGATAACTGCAACATTATGACTGTTGAACTTTTACAGGATTTACCTTACGAAGAACTTGTTGCGATAAAAGACGTTATGGTACAAAATACTGGATTTGACCCTGTGGTTATAAAATTAAACGATGATTATGTTGGAGAAACAAAGATTTTGACCTCTTCACATTTTTGGGTAAATGCAACAAACGATTTGGCAAATAAATTGAAGAATGTATTCCCTAATAAAGTTGCAGTTTCAATGAAATCACTTGATGAATAATAAAAAAACGTCGATTTAAAATCGACGCTTTTTAAATATAACTTGTTTCTTATTATAATTCTTCTTCTAAACCTAGAGAAGCATTACCTGTTTTATGAGATTTTAATAAAACACCACGTTTTGATGATTTAATAAATTCAATCATATTTTCAATATATTTATTCATAGGAATTTCTGCTTGAATTTTTTCAATAGCTTGAGTTGTGTTGTATTCAGGTGAAATCAATAATTTGAAAGCTTCATTCATAGCAGTTCTATCTTCTTGAGAAACACCTCTTCTTCTCATAGCAACAACATTTAATCCTGATGGAACAGGTGGTCTACCCTCACCTTTTGAATAAGGTAAGATGTCTTGACGAGTTGCAGAGAAACCACTAATAATAGCCATATCGCCAACTCTAACGTTTTGATGGAATACTGTCATTCCGCCTAACCAAGCACCAAATCCAACATGACAATGACCGCCAAGTGTTGCAAGGTTTGCCATAATAACTTGGTCACCTAACACGCAGTTATGAGCAACGTGAGTACCAACCATTAGTAAACATTTTTCACCAATTCTTGTAGTGAAATCACCGCATGCTGCTCCTCTATGAACAGTTGCATTTTCTTTAATAATTGTACCGTTACCGATAACAACCTTTGTAGGTTCACCTTTGTAACCTAAATCTTGAGGTTCTGAACCAATTGTTGCAAATGGGCTGATTGTACAATCTTCACCGATTTCTGCAAACTCTACAAATGCATTTGCAATAACTCTTGTTCTGCTACCAATTTTTACATTTTCACCAATAACTACGTTTGGTCCGATAATCGCATCTTCTGCAATTTCAGCAGTAGGGTGAATTATAGCTGTCTTATCTATCATATTTCCAAATTCCTTCCAATTAATAATTCTTCTCTTATTTTATTATATATGAATATTTTGAAATATTAAAAATATTTATATATCCTTAATATGAAAATAAAGAGGGGCTGATTTTTTCAAAATCAGCCCCTCAAAAATACTTTTCTAAACCTATTTCATGCAAACTGTCATATCAGCTTCAACAACAACTTTGCCGTCAACTGAACCTACTGCATGGCATTTACCGATAGGACCTTTCAATTTTGTAAGTTGAATTTCCATATCAAGTCTATCACCTGGACGAACAATGTTTTTAAATCTAACATTTTCAAGTGCAGCAAATAATGCCAATTTACCTTTAAATTGTTCTAAAGTGCAAAGAATTGGAGCTGAGCATTGAGCCATTGCTTCAACTTGCAAAACCCCTGGCATAATAGGATTATTTGGAAAATGACCTTGGAAAAATTCTTCATTCATTGTCAAATTTTTATAACCTTTAGCATATTTACCAGGAACACATTCTGTAATTTTGTCAACTAATAAAAATGGATAACGATGTGGTATCATTTCCATAATTTGCATAATATCAAAACTTAAAATTTCATCTGCCATTAGTCTTCTCCTTAAATTTCAACTAATTTATCTTTTAATTCTCTTGCCACAATACCGTGAACAGCATGTCCTGCTTCCTTCACAATAATTTGTGCTTTAAAGTTCAATGGATTAAAACCTGTAAGGTTAAAATCACCAATCAAATCAAGAATTTTATGTTTCGCTGGTTCGTAAGCAGAACGCAATTCTGTTGTATAACCAACATCTTTTAAACCTACTGTATTATCGTAAGTAACACCTCTTGCAAAACCTAAAAGTTGATATTTTTTCAAATCCTTTAGATAACCAAATGTTCTTGCACCAATAATTTCTTCTTCTTTAACCTTATGATTGAAACATACCCAACGGTTATTCAAATCAGGATGGTCATAGTTTACAGAATAAGAAATATATAATTCTTTGTCAGGAACAACGATTAGAGATGTTTTACCGTTCAAATAATACACAGGTTCAGAAACTGTATAAAATTTTTGTTTTGATTTTTTTATACCCGCACTTCTAAACAATTTTACCCATTCAAGAGAACTACCGTCTAGAATTGGAAGTTCGTAATTGCTAATATGAACGTCTATAGAATCAATGCCACAAAAAGCACAAGCAGCCATAAAGTGTTCAATAAGCATTACTTTATCTTTTTTCTTGTTGCCAATAGTAACACAATGATCTGTAGAAACTAAATTATCTACATGGGCTATAACTGGTTCTGTAGAATTTTTAACGAAAAATCTTATTTGTCCAAGTTCGTTTGGAGTTATTTCAACAGAAGTGTCTTGATTTTTCATCAAGCTATTTCCAGTTACATTAATTGTTTTAGAAATTGTACCCATTATTCTTCAGTATCCTCAATAAATCCTTTTAATAATGGCTCATATTTTTTAAATTTAGCAATCAATTCGCCTGCATCTCTAACAGTTTTGATTTGTTTGATAAATTCTTTTTTAGGAACTGCTGGGATACCAACGATGATTGATTTAGCTGGGAATGATTTTGTAACACCAGCTTTTGCAGCGATAATTGAATCACTACCGATATTGATATGGTCAGCTAAACCAGCTTGACCAGCAATAACAACTCTATCACCGATAACACAGCTACCAGCGATACCAACTTGTGATACAATCAAACAACCTTTACCAACACGACAGTTGTGACCAATCATAACTTGGTCGTCAATTTTTGTGTTAGCACCGATTGTTGTATTTTCAATAGTACCACGGTCAATAGTAGTGTTTGCACCGATTTCAACGTTGTCTTCAATTACTACAGAACCTAATGATGGGATTTTGAAAATAACTTGTTGAGTGTTTTCTGATAATTCTTTACCTTTTCTTGCTTGTTCAATATTATCAGGGTTTTCAGTTACGAAACTGAAACCATCAGCTCCAAGAGAAACGCCATTGTGGAATATACAATCTTTACCAACTTTTACTCTTGTACCGATGTTGATACCTGAATGTAAGAAACAATTTTCGCCTAATTCAACTTTTTCACCGATATAACAATTAGCTAAAATTCTAGTTTTTGCACCGATTTTTGCGTGAGCTGCAACAACAACATTAGGACCGATTTTAACACCCTCGCCTAATTCTGCAGTTGGGTCAACAACAGCTGTAGGGTGAACACCATCATTTACTTTTGGTTCTTCATAGAACAAAGTTAATAATTTCATCATTGCAAGTCTAGGTCTTTCAACCTCGATAGTAGTCATTCTATCAATTGAAACTCCTAGAGGAACTAGAGCAGCTTTTGCTTTAGTTTTTGCAAGATTTTCAATTTCTTCTTCTTCAAAAGCTAATGCTAATGTTGTTTCATCAGCTAAAAGAGGTGGTGCAATCATTGATACTTCTGCATCTTCTACTTTGTTTAAAATCCCACCTACGATTTGTGCAATTTCTTCAACTTTGAATTTTGCCATTTTATTTTTTTCTCCTTAATTATGATTATTCATTTTATTAATTATGTTAGTTGTAGATTTACCCTCTACAAATGTTATAAATTCAACATGAATATTATTTTTTCTAATAACATCAGCCTCTGGAAGAGTGTCTAATGTGTAATCTCCACCTTTTGTATGTACATCTGGTTTAATAATGTCTAATAGATTACGTGGTGTATCTTCATCAAATATTACCACATAATCGACACAAGATAAAGCACATAAAATTTCTGCTCTATCACGTTCATTGTTTAATGGTCTAGTTTCACCTTTTAAGCGTTTTACAGACGCATCAGAATTTAACATTACAATACAAACATCTGCAAAAGTTTTCGTTTTTTGTAAATAACGAACATGCCCAACATGTAACAAGTCAAAACAACCATTTGTAGTAACAATGGTTTTACCTTGTCTTCTTAATTCTTCAATTGTTGAAACTAAATTTTCCTTTTCTATTAAATTAAACATTAATATAATCCTTGTTCAATTACTAATTTTGCTAATCTTACAGTATTTAACGCTGCACCAATTCTTAGATTATCTGCAACACAGAAGAATGAAATACCGTTATCAAATGCTAAACATTTTCTAATTCTTCCTACATAAACTGGGTCTTTGCCCTCAGCCTCTGTTGGAACTGGATATACATAATTTTCTGTATCATCAACAACTTCAACACCGTAAGCATTTTTTAGAACTTCTGTTACTGATTTTGCATCAACTTCTTTTTCAAATTCAACATCAACTGCTTCACTATGGCTTACAAATACTGGAACTCTAACTGCTGTACAAGTAATAGGAAGATTTTCGTCTAAGTGAAGAATCTTCTTAGTTTCTCTAACAACTTTCATTTCTTCATTTGTGTAACCATTGTCGCAGAACACATCAATTTGCGGAATACAGTTAAACGCAATGTCTTTTTTGAAAGCAACTGGTTCAAATTTTTCACCGTTAAGTTTTGCTTTTGTAGAATCTTTTAATTCGTTGATAGCTTTTAAACCAGCACCTGAAACAGATTGATAAGTTGAAACAATCAATCTTTTAATATTGAAAGCTTTGTTTAAAGGTTCAAGAGCAAGCATTAATTGAGATGTTGAACAATTTGGATTTGCGATAATACCTTTGTGTTTTTTCAAATCCTCGTCATTAACACCAGCAATTACTAATGGAACATCCTTGTCCATTCTGAAAGCACTAGAGTTATCAATAATTACTCCGCCTCTTTTAACAATTTCAGGAGCAAACATTTTGCTTGTAGAACCACCAGCAGAAGCTAATACAACATTTACACCTTCAAAGCTTTCTGGAGTAGCCTCTTCAACTGTGTATTCTTTGCCGTCAAATGTAATTTTTGAACCAGCAGATTTTTTACTAGATAAAAATTTAATTGTATTATATGGAACTTCAAGTTCTTTTAAAATTTCTAAAATATGTCTTCCAACAACGCCTGTTGCACCTAAAACAGCTAAATTAGCTTTTCCTGTCATTAATATATCTCCTGTTATAAAATATTTTCTAATCCCCAAACAAATTCATCGTGAGTTGCAATATATTCAACTGCCATTCTAACCCCTGGCATATAGCATGCTCTATTTGATGAATCGTGTCTGATAGTTAAGATTTGTCCATCACTACCAAACAAAACCTCTTGTGATGCCATATATCCTGGCATACGAACTGAATGAATGTGAATATTTGAATAAGAATCGCCACCTCTAGAACCAGTAATCAATTCTTTTTCAGCACAATTTCCGTTTGTGAATGAGTCTTTTGCTTCACTCATCATTTTTGCTGTTTTTACAGCAGTTCCAGATGGTGCATCTTTCTTTTGATTATGATGAAGTTCAATAATTTCAGCATTATCAAAATATTTTGCAGCTTTTTTAGCAAATTCCATCATCAAAACTGCACCAGTAGAAAAGTTTGGAGCAAGAAAGCAACCAATTCCTTTTTCTGAAGTAAGTTTTTTCAAATCTTCAATTTGTTCGTCTGATAAACCAGTAGTACCGATTACTGGACGAACACCATTATTTAAACAATCAATAGCGTTTTTATAAACAGAATCAGGGTTTGTAAAATCAACTAAAACATCAATTTCACTATTTTTACAAGCTTCTTCAATAGAATTGTAATCAGCATCTTTTATATCAATAGTAGCAATTAATTGTAAATCTGATGTCTCTTTCACCATTTTTACAACTTCTTGTCCCATTCTTCCGTTTGAACCGCAAACTGCAACTTTTATCATAATAATCTCATCCTTTTTATTTATTTTATCAGAAAATGAAAATTCATATCAAATATGTATAAAAATTTAACATGAGATAAAAAAATATAATCAATTTTCTAATACAAAATCAAAAAGTTTATTATATAATTAAATAAAAAAGAAAGGACTATCGCATGAATAAAAATTTAAAAATATTTGGTATTATTGCATTCGCATTCGTTTTAGGTTTAAGTACTAACAATTTTGCAAACTCAAAAGCTCCAGCCTCTTATAAGGTTGCAGTTGTTGATGTACCAAAATTAGTTGAATCATCAAACCAAGTTAAGGCATTAAAGAAAGAACAATTAAAAAGTATTGAAGATATGAAAAAATTTGTAGAAACAGCTAAAGCTGATGTAGATAAACAATCAACACCAGCAAACAAAGAAAAATTAGCTAACAAATATCAACAATCATTACTTCAAAAAAGAAAAGCTAACGCTGAAACATACAACAAAAAATTAGCTGAAATCGATAAAAAAATCTCTGCTATAATCACTAAAAAAGCTCAATCAGCTGAATACGATTTAGTACTTGCAAAAGGTACAGTATTATACGGTGGTGAAGATATTACAGCAGAACTTACTAAAGAAGTAAACAAATAATAGATTTTTAAAAGGGGCTTAATCTAAATGATTAAGCCATTTTTTAATAAAATTATGAGAGAAGAAGAAAAACAAGAACTTTTAAATATGGTTAAAAATCGCCCACAAGAACTTTGTAAAATGTGTGGTGATTGCTGTCGTGTAGTAACAACAAAGTTCACCTATAAAGAACTCCTTGAAAAACAAGCACAAGGTGACGATTCTGCAAACGATTTTTTAAGCGTATTTGTGCCTTTTGACTCTATCGAGGATGCAAAAAAAGAATCAGCCGAAATTGTAGAAAACATTTTGAGCAGAACTCCTCAAAAACTAGAAGATATAACTTTTTATAAATGTAAATACTTAAGAGAGGATAATAAATGCGGAGATTATGAACATAGACCTCTTCTTTGCAGACTAAATCCTTTTTCTGCTTGGTCAATAGTTCCACCTCATTGTGGTTTTCAAGGTTGGCTAGAAGAACAAAAAGCCCATAAAATTCAAGAAGTTAAACATCAAAAAGATAACTTACGAGAATTAAATGAGCTTTTGAAATTAGCTACAAATCAAAACCAAATCGACGAAATAAATAAAAGAATTAACAAAATAAATGAAATCCTAGCATTTTATGAAAAATATGGTTCTGAAGAATGGTAATTATAAATGTTTATCAATAGCCTCAATTAGTTGAGGCATTGTATGAAGTCCTGACATTCTATCAACAACTTTACCGTTTTTAAAAATTATCAGAGTCGGAATAGAGACAATATCAAACATTTTTGATAAAATTGTTTCTTCTTCAACATTAACTTTTCCGACAAAAGCACGTTTAGCGACTTCATCTGCTAATTTATCAACAATAGGAACTTGTTGTCTGCAAGGTCCACACCACGGAGCCCAAAAATCAACCAAAGCAATTCCCTTACCTTTTGTAATCATTTCCTCAAAAGTTTTTCTATTTAAATTTGCTGCCATAATAATCTCCTTTTTTGAAAATATAAAAGAAGATTAAATTTAGAACAATTAGTAAGGTTTCTAGACTACTCTGGCATAAACCAATCTATCAAAGCTTTAACTTCGCCAAATTCAAAATCAAAATTATCTGTTAATTCTTTTTTAAACAACGTTTTTAAACTCAAATTATATGCCAAAGGTTCTTGTGTTAGACCAAGAGCTTTCATTTTTTTATCTGAAAGTGTTTCAGTTTCTTCATCATAAATATTACTATAATTCAATCCATAATGAACACAATACGGAATTTTATTTTTTTGAACACCATTTTCTTCAACAAAAAACAACAATCCGTGTGTACGACAAATCATTGCTCTATAATCATAGACGCTACATTTATCATCAACTAAAAATGGACATCTGTGCATAAATATAGGGTGATCTTTTGTTCCACCATGATGTTGTTTAAAAAACTCATATCTTGCTTTTAGTTTTACAAAATTATCTCTAATCTTTGCCTGCATTTCAAAAGGTAACAACTTAAAACCCAACATCAAATATGATAATTCAAGCTCTGTCATAGGATACTGCCCATGTTGACAACAATAAGAACAACCAGCCTTACAACAAATATAAGGTTTTTGTTCTTCAAAATATTTATCAATCATTCGTTCTTGAACAATTGTTAAATACGCTTTATATGAAGCTAATTTATCTTCTATAGTTTTTGCACACATATCACAAACATTATAGTACAAAATATCCACTAAAAAAATAGAGGATATTTTTAAACTTATTATTTAATTTTTTCTAAAACTTCAGCTCTGGAAATTGTCTTACCATCACATTTGTAAGAAATTTTATCACCTGAAATCTTTGCAGTAACATCATCAGGTAAAGTTTTACCACCTAAATCCTCTTTGACTTTTGCATCAAATTCAGATTTAGTGATGTATTTGTTTTTGCCAAAAGTTTTTACTGGAATAATTTCTTCACCTAAAGTTTTCTTACCAGTTTTTTCATCAGTTACAACTAATTTTCTAACTTTGTTTCCGTTGTCATCCTTGTAAACACCGATTTGAGTATCTTTTTGACCGTTTACTGTACGCTCCCAAATACGAGTTTCTGGGGGAAAATCGCCTGAAATGTATTTATTATTGCCAAAAGTTTTTGTAGCCGCAAGAGTATCACCTACAGTACCGTCTGCATTTAATTCTCTACGAACTTTTTGTCCTTTTTCATTTTTAGTTACTACAATATCTTTCTTTTCGCCATCAACAGAACGTTTAATAACTTTACCCTCTGCTTTTGGTTTATCGTCAGTTTTAGGAGCTTCTTCTGTTTTAGGTTTTTCTTCAGTTTTTGGAGCTTCTTTTTTACCTAACAAACCTGAAATTTTAGACCAAGATTCATCACTCAAAGAAACTTTACCCTCTTTGGCGATAAAATTGCTCTTCCAATTTTCTTTTTTATCTATGGTTGAAACATCATTACCACCTGAAAAGATGCTTGTATCATTAGGATTTTTTTCTTTTCTAGCAGTTTGTTCTTCATCAACTGTTTTCATAACATCTTGCCAAACAGACGTATCAATCTTTTTACATTCATCTTTTGACAAACCTAATTTGGATGCAATAGCTTGAGTTAAACCTTGATTTTTCTTTATTTCAATATCCATATTTAAAGTTCTCCTAAAATTACATAGTCAGACATGAACTATAAAACAAGTAAATAGAAAAAATTGCCAAAATTAAGCAAGAGATTTACCAATTTCTCTTTCATTGTCAAATTTTCCTGTGCGAACACCCATTAAGTCAAACTGAGTGCCACCGCCTTTTCTACCATATAAAGGATTACACTCGCCAGTACACATTTTTGTACCAGCTTCAAGCGTACAATCACATACGTATTTTGGAACTTGAGGTAATGCAAATTTATCAGCAATTTCTTCTGGTGACAAACCTTTTATATCTTCATATTTCATAACCCAGCCACCAGCTTTGAAAGAATTTTTATTATCATAAGTTCTTACAAATTTTGCTGTATCAGTAAGCTCAATAATCTGAGCTTTTTCATTTGGTTTATAAGGTGGGTCAGTATAACCACGAGAAGCCCAAGTTGCATTGACTTCTTTTGTTGGTAATTCACCAATTACTTTATATTTACCTTTAATATTGTATTCTTTGCCATTTTGAACAACAACGGCTGATTTCTTTAGCTTAAATGAAGCTAAAGCCATATTTCTAATTGCAGTATTACCATCTTTTGAAACTACTGCGTTGTTGCTATCATCTGTTTTTTCTGTTTTTACAGGATTTGAAACATACTTTGTAGCACTTTTTGATACAGCTCTACAAGTATTTACCTGATTAAACGAATTTAAATTAACACATTCTACTACCATAATTGTATAAAAACAAAGATTTGAAATTAATTAATCAAAAAAACATGCATTTGTTACATTAAAGCTAAATTTGTAACAAATGTTTTGATATGTAAAAATACAAGAGAATTGCTAAAAACAAAGGCGTGTTTGTGCTAATCTAGAGGTGTATGAAAAAGACTATCACAACTCTTTTAAAAAATTTAATAAAAAGAAAAAACTCTACTGAAATCATTGAAACAGCAGCAAATTCAGAAATCAAAAAAACTTTAGGACTTTTTGATTTAGTAATGTTAGGGGTTGGAGCAATTTTTGGAGCTGGATTATTCACAATTATAGGTGTTGCAACTGCAGGTTCAGGTTCAACTCTTGGAGCAGGTTCAGCGGTTACAATTTCTATGGTAATAGCCGTTGTAGCGTGTGTATTTTCGGCATTATGCTATTGCGAATTAGCTTGTATCATGCCAGTAGCTGGTAGTGCTTATATCTATACTTACGCAACGCTTGGTGAATTTATAGCTTGGATTGTTGGATGGTTACTAATCCTTGAATACATTATCGGAGGTATTGCTGGTGCTATTGCTTGGAATGGATACTTATTCCAGTTTTTAAGAGGGTTTGACAAATACTTACCTGATTGGCTTATAAATCCACCGGTTTGGCTTGTTACAGATTACCATACACTTATGAAACAAAGTACTGATGTTATAAATAGCGTTCCTCATATATTTGGAATGCCATTTTCTATAAATTTACCAGCCATTATATTTGTTATTCTTTTAACGCTATGTATAACTAGAGGTACAAAAGAATCAACAATGGTTACAACAATAATGGTTGGGGTTAAAATTTTAATCGCATTGTTATTTATATTCACAGGTTTATTTTACGTAAAACCAGAAAACTGGACTCCATTTGCACCAAATGGTTTTAGCGGAATTTGTATAGGTGCATTCATAATATTCTTTGCATATATTGGATTTGACGCAGTAGCAACGGTTTCAGAGGAATGTAAAAAGCCAAAAAGAGATATTCCTATTGCAATTATTTTATCATTAGTAATTTGTACTATCGTATATATGGCAGTAGCTCTTGTGTTAACAGGTATAATGCCACTTAATCAAATAAACTTGGAAGCACCAATGGCTTATGCTCTAAATTATATTGGACAATCTAAGATTGCTGGTCTTGTTTCACTAGGGGCGTTAGCGGCTATGACATCTGTAAACTTGGTAATGACAATTGCAGGCTCTAGAATACTTTATGCAATGAGTAGAGATTTTTATCTACCAAGTTCTCTAAGAGTCTTGAGCAAAAAAACTAACAGTCCAAACAGAATTATTTGGATTATCGGATTAATTATGATAGTCGGTGTTTTAACTACTGACCTTACTATTTCAGCAGAATTATGTAACCTTGGTACATTCTTCTCTCTAATAATTGTTTGTTTAGCAATTCCTATTTTGAGAAAAACAGAACCAAACGTACACCGTTCCTTCAAAGTTCCATTTTCTCCAATAGTACCTCTTATTGGTATAATTATTTGTGCAGGGCTTTGCTATTCTTCATTCAAATCTGGTAGTGCATCAACTCCAATCTTTATTGGCTATATGATTGTGGGAATCTTATTCTACTTCTGTTATAGCTATAAAAAAATTCGTAAAAATGAAACTAATGTTAAAAGTGATAAAGATTAATTATGACTAATTTTTTTGACAGTATAAAAAATTTAATTGGCAAAAACAAAAAAGAAGTATCTTTAAAAGATGCTTTTGAAATGATGAACAAGGAACTTAAACAAGCTACTGACAATTATGACAAGAATTTTTTTCCAGAAGAAGAGGTTCTTTCAACAGAAGAAATGCACTATTCAGCTTTAAATCTTCCCGCTGGTTCTAATTTTGAAGAAATTCAAAAAAAATATAAAGAATTAAAATCTAAATATAATACCGAAGAATTTCAAGAAGAAAAAGCTAGATTAGAATATGCCTATCAATATTTTAAACAAAAATTTAATTTAAAATAAAAATAACCAACTTGTTTAAAGTTGGTTATTTTTTATAATTGTTCTCAATTTTTACTTTGGTAACTTTGGAAGTTCTTGTTTTGGTAATTCAAATTTAGGAAGTTCCAATCTAAATGGTTTTGAAGCTTGAGATAAATCTTTCTTTGCATTTGATTGATACAATTCATTCAACTTAGCCATTGTGCGAGGGAAGTATTGTTGCAAATATTGAGTTCTCAACGATAGTAATTCATGAGTCATCGGAGTATTGTGAATTGCATTACCCTCTGCGACTGTTTCTTTTACGCCACCTGATGGTCCGCTATAATGAGTCAACGCATTTGTAAAGTAATCAACATGTTCTCTTTGAGCTTCAGGAAAAGCATCTGTAAATGCTGATTTTTCACTATTATAAATATCTAACAATTCTTTATTTTGAGAAATCAAGTTATCAACAGTTTGATAGATAGTTATATTGTTTGTAGCATCAACGTTTTTAAAATCTTTAGCATGACCTAATTCGTGAAGAACTACGAATAAGTTATCCCCTGAGTGAAGCGATTTATCCACACCATTAAAGTATGATTCTAATTCATTTGTCATACCCTCAAAGTTTTTAACTGTTTCACTCATTTCAAGAAGTTCATCACCTGATAAGTGTTTAAGAGTTTTGATAAGTTTTTCACTATCACCTTTAACAGCACCTAAATCAAATGTTGCAGTCTTATTTGAATCCTTATCATCAACAACAGTTAACTTATTATCTACAATTTTCATTGTATAACTTTTATCGTTAAAAGTTGATTTAAACTCATTATCAGATACAACAGTAAAAGTCTTTTTATTATCCATCAAGACTTTACCGTCTTTGTCAGTAATCTTGTAATGCAAATATCTATCACCTTTAGGGTCATCCTTGTATTTATATTGAGTTCTTGTACCATCTAAAGATTCCATATCTTTATTAACTTTGACTTTACCGTTCTTCTTTTGTTTTGCAGAACTTACTTCTTTCAATCCGTCTTCTGTTAAAACATCAACAGTTCTAACACCTTTAACGTCAGATGGTCTTGTATATTCTCTTGAAATCATTGTTCCATCTTCATTAACTTTTGAACGAATCTCATAAGTTACATAAGGCATTTTTGTTTCTTTATCGTATTCATATCTTGTTTTTGAAATTGTGTTATTTTTAAGGTCATAAGCCTCTTGCATACGATATTTGTCACCATCTTTTTTCTGAAATTCTTCTGTTTTTTCAATAGAACGAACATCTAAATTTTCATCTAAGATTTCTGTAGTTAAATTAAAAGTTAAACCTAAGGCATTTAGGTTAAAAGTCTTTGTATCATATTTGTCACGACCTAAAACTACTGCAAATGTGTTGTTGTCGCCACCAATATATTCAGTAATTTCATCAACTTTTTGCTTAACTTTTGCACATTGATCTTTATCAAAAATTTGTACAATTTGTGCAATATTTTGAGCAAGCATTTTTGTTGAAGTAAACTGTTTAGCTTTTTCAAGTTGTTCTGGAGTTAATGATTTTAATGCAGCAACATCTTTTGGATTTTCAGCATATTTTTCAAACTCTTTTGGTAATGGGGTATCCTTATCTGTACCAGTTGGTTTATCACTCACAGTTTTATTATCTTGTATCAAATTCGTTTTTGTAAACAATGAATTATTTTCATCAGCTACTAAACTAACTTTTGCACCAACATCACCCGTACTAAAAACGTCAATTGTAACACTATCATCTTGTGATGCTTGTGTTGACTGTTGTTGTTGCATTTGTTTTAACCTTTGAGAAATATTTCCAATATCGTTTGTTGACATGCTTTTCCACCTTCTTATACTAATCGATAACTATTAAAGTATCCTGAACAAAAAAATTGCCTTTTCTATTAAAAAATGTTAACTTCTATCCGATTTACATTTGCAAGCAAATTTTAAAGCCAAGAAATAATATAAAATAGCCAAGAATACTATTACACAAAAATCCCCAAAAATCTGATAGAATGTTGCATTCATTTGATTTAATTTTATAATTCCGTCAACACCTTTTGTTGCTGGGATAAAGAATGATATTACGTTCAAATACATTGGTATAGCTTCTTTAGGCCAAATAAACCCTGGTAAAAATATCAAAATCAAAGAAGACACAACGAAAATCAATAGAGAAGATTCTCTTGTTGTATACAAGAATGATAAAAAATGTGCAAAGAATACCGTTGCATAATAAAATGGTACTAAGAAAATAAATAGTGGTAACAAGTTGTATGACATTGGATAATTTACAATAGCAGGATACAACAAGTAATAGAACAAAGAATAAAACATATATAACAAAACATAGGCAGTTGAACGAGCGAACAGGACAAAGCCTCTATTTTGTTTTCTATAGCAAAAATCTCTATGTTTTTCTTTCATTGTTCCGAGCAAAAGCCCCAAACCTACGACAATAGTTTGATGAAGAATTAAAATCAAAATTACCGGATAAATATATGTTGCATAACCACCAGCAGGGTTATAAAGTGGTGTAGAAACAAATTCAAACGGTTGTTTTAAGTTCATAGCCATTTGTTTTGGAACCCCTTGTTTCATTAAGCTATTAACCTCAATAGCACCACCTAATGACATTGCCGTTTGAGTCGTACCAGTTGCAACTGCTTTATAGATAATTAAATAACTTGAATCCGCATACATAGAAACGTGTGATTGATTACCATTTTTGATATTTTTTTCAAAGTCATCAGGTATAACAACATAACCTTTTAATTTATTTGAATAGAAAAGATGTTGAGCCTCATTTACGTCAACAGTTTTTCTTACAACTTCAACATTATCATTAGCATCAAGTCGTTTAGTAAATTCTCTTGATAATTCTGTATTATCCATATCAACAACAGCAATAGGAACATCTTGCAACACTTCATTTGAATATGGAATAGAATAAAAAATTGAATACGCAATAACACCGATTACCATAATTAGGACAGAGCCACCATCATGGAAAAATCGACGATATTCAGATTTCATTATTCTCCAGAATTTTTTCATCATTTTTGATACCAAGTACTTTCATCATTTGCTAACTTTTTCAATCTTGGTAAAGTCAAGAAACATAAACCAACAATACAAAGTAATGCAAATATATTTTGTAAATCATAAACAACAGGTAAATCTCTCATTGTTTGATTTAAAAGAATTTTAATATAATGAGTTAACGGTAACGATGCACTATAAATTTTGGCAAACATTGGCATCGCCATAACAGGATAAGTAACACCAGCAAAAGCAAAACCCATAGCTGAATAAAAAGCCGCATTACTCAAGCAATATCTAAAATTACCATTTATAGACATAAATAATGCCCCTAAACTCAAAACAGTAAAGATAAACAACAAGGTTGAAAATACCACCATCAAGAAGTTTCCGCTAAATGGTGAATTAAATAGTACAAAGTACATAAAATAAATTACTGCAAAATCACAAGAAAAAACTATAAAATAAGGTGTAATTTTCCCTAACGTTGCAACAATTATTGAATCATTTGCAGAAGCAAGCCATTTTTTTGTAGTACCTTTTTTAAACTCAATACCAAATGCCCACATTGCGACCATCAAAATAAGAATTTGCAAAATGTGACCAAAGGCAATTAGAGATAAAAAGTATTGATAATTCAAATACGGATTTGAACGTACGTGATCATCAACAACAATCAAGTTAGCCTTTTCAACTGCAACCTGCATAGGTAAACCTTTTTTAGCTCTTGTTTTTGCATCAATTCCGACCATCATTGTTTGCACAACAGTAGTCAAATCCTTTGATATAATTCCGCCTATCAAAATCATTTGGTTATTATAATACATAACAAGCTTTGGATTTTTCATTCTATAAATATCTGACTGAAAATCCTTTGGAATCATAACAAGAGCATAAATTTTTCCTCTTGTAAAAAGGTCTTTTCCTTGTTCTAAATCAGTAATTCTATATTCAATATTACAAGAAGGAAGAGTTTGAATATTACGTTCCAAAAGTCTTGATAATTCTGAATTATCCTGATTTAAAATAGCAATAGGAAGATTTCTTGGTGAACCCTCTTTAAAAATAGAAGTTGTAATAAGGCAAAGTACTATCGGCAAAACAACCATTAAAACAATTATTAATGGTTGATTTATAAATTGATTAATTTCACGCTTTACAACTGCTTTATAAGACATTTTATTTAATCTTTTTCCAATCCATAATTGCACTCATGCCAGCTCTCAAATCAGAATTAACTTCAAGAGGTACAGCTCTAACTTCAAAAGTTTTCATATCAAAATCACCCTTAGCTTTTGTTGCTCTCCAAGTAGCAAAATTACCAAGAACAGAAATATAATTAACTTTTACCTTTACCTTTTGATTACTCAAGGCTGGAATGATAACTGTTAATTCTTTATTCATTTTTATCTTTGATAATAAATCTTCTCTCATATTGAAAGTTACCCAAGCATCAGTATTATCAGCGACAGTAACGATTGGATAACCAGCTCCAACGAGTTCACCTTCATCAACAGTTAATTCTGTAATTTCACCATCAATAGGCGATATAATAGAATTTTCTTTTAGATATGATGAAACTTCACTAATTGCACCTTTTGCTCTTTGAACATTTGCACTAGCTGAAAGTTTATCCTCGTATCTAGCAGAAGATGTCATGTTATAAGCATCTTGAGCTGATTTATATTGAGCATAAGCTTCATCAAGTTTTTGTGTTGGAACAACGCCCTCTTTATGAAGTCTATTTATTCTTTCATAAGTTTTTTTAGCTAAATTCAGTTGATTTAAAGCCATTTGTCTTTGTTCAACTCTTGCACCGTTTGAAGCTTTTTCTTGTTGAGCCATAGCAAGTGCTAAAGTAGCCTCAGTTTGTTCAGCTTTTGCTTGGATTTCAGGAGTATCTAAAACTAAAAGTACATCACCTTTTTTAACTTTATCACCTTTTTTAATATTAATTTTTTGAACACGTCCAGTTACTTTTGATGATAAATCAACAGATTTAACCTCAACTTCACCCTGCAAAATCAATGTATTTGTCTTTTTATAAATATAAATACCCATAAAACAAATACCAATAATTAATATTAAAACTGCTAAAACTCTTTTCTTATTCATAATTCCACCTAAAATTTTTCACCTTTTGAGTTAATAATATAATTTAAAAATTCTTTTGTATTACCGTTTGTCTTTAATAATTCGCATAAAGTCAAATCATAATTATAAAGAGATTGAAGTCTTTCAATCTTAACCTTTGATAGAGCAAGTTCTGCATCAGTAACATCAAGAGAAGTTCTAAATCCCTCTTTAAAGCCTAAACTTGCTGTTCTTAAGGATTCTTGAGCGTTTGCCATAGAAGCATTTGATGATTCATACATTTCCTTATTCTTCATCAATTCTTGATACTGTTTTGTAACTAAAGACTCGATATTATATTCAGCATCAGCAATCTCGTAATCAACTGAATGTCTATCAGCATCAGCTGCACGAACATTGTTATAACGAGTTAAACCATCAAATAACAAGAAATTAACAGAACCTCCCACACCTACTCTTGGAAAAGACTGTGATAAATCCTTAGCCCCAACAATATCATATACAAATAAGCTTACATTTGGAGAATAATTTGCAACTTCGCTTTTAAATTTTGCATTCAACGCTTTTTTCTTTGCTTTTAACTGTTTTAATTGCGGGTTATTTTCTAATGCATTCTTCTTCATTTCAGCAACGTCTATTGTGCTATCGTTATATGCAAATAATAATGAATCCGGATAAATTAAAACATCTTTTAAATTAGCATCCTTTGATTTGATAAGCGTTTTTAACCCCTCTTCAATAACATTT
>ERZ808275.313-NODE-313-length-22157-cov-18.160528_pt1 | contig 22157 bp, 24 predicted proteins | sample MGYA00520894_ERZ808275 | MGnify/ENA primary metagenome ERZ808275 (study PRJEB31516, sample SAMN03275598) | gut metagenome | biome: mammalia-associated habitat; material: feces | host: Papio cynocephalus | place: Kenya | collected 2012-08-03 ...
AGCTAAAGCAGAAGCTGAGGCTAAAGAAAAGGCTGAAGCCGAAGCCAGAGCTAAATATAACGCATAAAATGGTTTGCGAGAATCTTAAGATGGTTTGAGAGAGCTTTTTGTTACATTTTAATAAAAAAACAAACTGACTTTACCATCATCCACCTCGTTATAAATAGGTGTTCAAGAACGTTTTAAACGCTTTTGAACACCTATTTTATTTTAGTTAATAATCAACATGTCTAAGCTTACTGCTGCCGTGGGTTGTGTTGTTGCTGTAAATTTCAGCTGACCGGCGGCCGGTGTGGCTGTAATACCGTGGGTAAATACGTCTGCCGACTTGGGAATAGCTAACAATTTAGAATCAGCTTTTACTGCTGCCGACTCGATCATTTGTTCGTAAGGAGAGCCTTCCGTTTCTGTGTTTTGCGTCCAGCCTTCTTGAGTTAAGCTACAATTTACGACAGAAAGCGATGGAACGCTATCTTTTACGGCTTTAAGGGCTTGCTTAGTAGCGCTTTGAGCTAATTGGTTATAGCTGAACTTACTAGAATAAAGCCTCGATTTACTTACATCTAACAAGGCTAAAGGCAAATCGCCGGGGATAGCTTCAGCTTTATTTAGCTCAAAGCTAAACATCGGCAAACCGTTGTTGGCGTTAACAGCGTCTTTTACGTAAATAGGATCGGTTAAGCTGCCGTTAAGCGTTTGGGCAAAATCGTCAGACTTCATATCTTCCAGAGAAATAGCCGTACAACCTAACACTCCACCATAATCGGAACGGGCCCAGCAATTGTTAATGGTTTCGCTTCTGTCCACGATATTGTGGTTGGCAATGCCAAAGCATTCACTACTACCAACTAAAACACCAGCGTTATAGCAATTGCTGATCTCGTAATCGTGGCAAGCAAGGTAACTAGTCTCAGCGTTTCTAGTTATGCCAGCCACATTGACGCCGTTAAGGTTGGCAGTATTGTAACAATTGGCAATAACTATTTTACTGGCGTCGGCTCCATCTCGGCTGCAACCAGCAATACCGCAAAGCGTACTGTTGGGAGCTATATTGGCATTTACCAAGTTGCCGTGGTTAGCGCAATTTCTAATAATGGCATTTTGGCCATTATTCCAGGCATTAGCAAGACCGACAATACCGCCAATTAAGACTGAACCGCTAACATTAGTAGAAGTTGTGGTGACGGTGTTGTAATTAACACAGTTAATAAGATAAGCTGTCTCAAGGGTCCTGCCCACAAAAGCGCCTACATAAGTGTTGGAATCAGTAGCATTGCTGCTGACAATATACCCTTCTTTCAAAGTTAAACTTTGAATCTTGCCACCGCTGAGAGTAGCAATCATGCCAAAGTATTCACCGGAGCCGCAAGCAGTCAAGCCTTTTATTGTTTTGCCGTTGCCGTCCAAAGTGCCGGAGAAAGTGCTAATGGGAGTAAAACCGGCGCCTTCATTATAAAGTGGAGCGCTTTCATCGACGTCGCCACGCACTAAAACGCCGCCTTCTATAGACATAGGTATGCCGATAGCCGCCGAAAAGTCCAGATTATTAACCAGACGATAAACTGCGCTAGTATTTTCGCGGATTTGATTGAAATCGTAAGGAGTGCGTATCAAGTAAGGACTGGCCTCAGTGCCGCTGCCGGTCATACGCGAAACCCATTCGCTGTTGTATTCGTTTTCGTCCAGGGTTTCGATAGTTACGTCTTTACTGGAAGCGACAACTTTTTCTACAGCGGTTAAGCGCTGATCGAAACTGTTTTCCTCTTGCCAAGCCATAAAATGAGTTTGCGCTTCGCTTAAAATGACTTCACCTTCGGAAGGTTGCGTTTCATCGGCGACAACAAGCAAAGCGCCGCTCTCAGTTCCATCACCAATAGACCAGTTATTTTCGCTCTGATAGATAGAATAACCGACTTCAAGTTCAGCAGTTTTCTTTAAGCGATACAATTCCGAGTCGGCGCGATTGAGCACCAGAGACTCTAGCCAAGCGGCGTTGGGAGTTGGCAAAGTAGAAACAATAGCTTCCAGGCCACATACCGCTTCTAAATGGCTTTGCTTTACTAGGCCTAAAGCTTGATTATTTACGCATAAGTCGCCATTTTCATAAGTAAGGCCATGAGCTCCAGCGGATGAGATGTTGGCATTAGCGTGGGCCAAAAAATCGGCCCAAGTCAAACTGGTAGCTGTAGTCTCGACTACTACTTTGGGCGAATCAGAAAAAATAAGCTCGAAGGGAATAACAAAGTTAGTAGCCGATCCGGCTTCAATCTGGTAGTTACCTTGGGATAAGCTGCCGTAAGCGACAGTTATTTCCTCGGTTGAATCGCCTTCTCTAGCCATTAAAGCCAGCTCTTCCCAAGTGTAGCTAGCTTCGGCTGTGGCCGACTCTAAAATGCCGACCAGCTTTACGCTATTGTAGCTGACTTCTGTTTCTACGCCGTTAATAGTATAGGTTTGGCCAGCAACATAGGTAACTTGATGAGCGATGCCTATACTTTGCTGAGCAGTTTGAATAGCTTGGCCTTCAGCGTCAATGCCGCTTCCAGCTACAAAACGGGTAAAAGTTAAGCCCTGGTTACGAGTAACAGCAGCCAGGCCAGCTTGTGTGACGTTCATTCCAATCATTATAAAAGCACCTTTCCTGTGTATATAAAAGTATTGAGCGCCACATAGGGCTGCATAAGATTAATTGGACCACTGCCGCCAGTTTTATCTGTGGGGCCGCCTATATAATGACGGTGAGAAGTTGTAGAACCGGTAATGTTAATCGTGTGAGAATGGCTTCCTGACGAATCTGTGCTATGAGAAGTGGAATGTTCAGTTCCCCCTGTGTATAAAACGTCTAGCCGGTGTTCGACCGCACCTCCGCTTCTGGTTGTTTTATAGGCAGTTATCTTATGAGAATGGCTTCCGCCAGAATTAGTCGAGCCAGTAATTTTAACAGTAGGACTTGCCGAATCGGTGTAGACGTTGGTGCGGTGGTCGTGTGCAGGCAATTCATCTACCGTTAAAACATGTTCAGCTTCGCCGCCGGTGCTGCCGAGTTCGTAGCCAGTGCCAGCGCCAATAATACAGCGGCCGACAGCATTGGGCAGGCTAAAATGCTCTTCATCGGCGGCGCCGTACTTTGTGCCCAGCGCTTCAAAAAGCTCCGGCCACTCGCTTCGTAATAAACTGGCGCCATCGCAAAGCAGCGTACCCGCTGGCAAGGTATCGCTAAAAGTTGAGCCAAATTCACCGGCTGGAATGACCGTTTTCCAAGCAGCTCCATCCCAATAGTGGCCGACGCCGTCCACGTATTCGATCTCGTTATGCTTTACATAAACAAAGCTATTACTAGCGTTGCTATAAGTTAAAACGTAACTTTTATGCGGCAGAAAAACACAGTCAACGTCTTTGCCAGCTAAATCCACGGCTTTAAGTAGAAATTGCGTACCAGCGCAAGAAATAGTATCGCTGCCGGAGCTTAAAGCAATTTTCGGCACAAACACAATGCGTTGCCCATCGGAAAAGCTGTTCTTCTCGCCAGAATCTACCAAGGCCGGCTTTTTGTTGTTAATTTGCGTGAAGATATGCCTATTGGCGTTGCTCACGTGCTCTAAAGGAGCGGCGGCGTCGGGAGCTGTTTCGATAGTTAGGTTGCCTTCGCCAATTGAGTCAATGATGATAAAGCGATAAGTTAAGTCCTGGCCAGCAGGCAAACTTCCGGCGCTCTCTTCGTCTTTGTAGACAACAACTTTGTATAAGCATTCGGCGCTAGTTTCGGTTTTAGCGTAAATGCCCAGCATTTTAAGCTGGTAGCTTTCTTCTAGCTCCTTGCAATTAAAAGCAGCCGTCAGTTTGGCATAATTGTCTACTTGCTCCACGTTTAAGAAGTAGGCAGTCTGCCGCTCGTTGGGTAAATGTTCCAGTTTGAAGGGCTCATCTACAATATCTGAACTGGTGACAGCTCGGGTGTAAATAAGCCGATCTTCGGCCAGCAGTTTGGCTAACATGACTCTGCCGCCGGTAGTTAAGTAAGTTGTACTCACGAGTTCACCTCGATTCTGGTTAAAGTACCGATAAACAGCTTTTTAAGGGGTATATAAGGCGATAAATTAAAACGTTCTGTGTTAGAAACTTCCGCCGGAGTATGGCCGCCAACAAGAATCACGCTTCCTGGGTTATCTGCTTTAGCGGCAGTAATATCTTTTACTATTTGCATTATTGCAGCTGCAGCAGATTTGAGCTCGCTTTCAATGGTATCTTGAGCTTCGATACCACCTTCTAAATGAGAGCGTAAACTCTTGAGCGCTTCAATCGTATAGAAAAGCTTTACAGCTTGAGCTAGGGTTATCTTTATATTGCCAGTTAATTTGAAATAATAAGGCTCGCCGCCGTATTCAAACCATTCCTGGATATCCAGATCCGGATTTATGCGTTTAAGTCCCTGACGAACAGCCCAAGGGGTGCCTTTATAGCGATGTAGCTCAACAGCTTGCTTGAGAAGGTCGCGCTTTTCTTGCTCGGTAGTAGCATAGTCCCAACCTTCTAAGCCTAATACATGGAATTGCTCCGCTAAATGAGGCAAAACGCTAGCGTCTACTATATCCAGCCAATAAACCAACAACTTGGTAAAGTCGATACGTTTAGACCAAAGCTGCAGTAATTGCTCAAGAGCTCGATAATTAGGATCGGCTAGAAGTTTGGGAGGCAAAATGCTTTCTTTAGTCATAAATCACGCTCCCAATATTTACTTCCCAACTGTCTAAGACTGGATACGATTGCGAATCGATCAACAATAAATCTGGCGATCCAATAGTGACAGAATAAACTCCATCGACTTGTAAGAGAGCGATAATTTGCGAAGGGACGACGTCTTTGCCCATTTTTTTAGCTAGGCTTTGCTTATACTCGGAGAGCTTTTGGTTAATAGCCGCTAAAATAGAATCGCGATCACTGCCGCCATATATTGATACTTGAGCTGAGATAGTAAAATGGACAGCTTTAGGCGCGAGGACTTCCACTTTATCGGTTAAGGGCCGACGTTTTTGATCGTCAACTGCCTCTGCAATTAACTTGAGAAGTTTTTCCGATGGGGCGCCGGAAGAGGTTAAAGGAAATATTTGCACCACGCCAGGACTGGGCGTAATTACTGAAACATCCACAATACTTTGGTGAGCTGACTGGGCCCAATACCGATAAGCTTCCATCGGCCCAGCACAACTAAAAGCCTCCATAGCTTTGGGGATGCGCTCGCGAAAAGTATCGTCATCTTCTTCGGCAGCACCTAAAGAAGTTTCGGTGATATTAGTAACTTCTTTAATATTGTCCACAGCTTCGGCTAGCTTCAAATAGCCAGGCAAATAACCGTTGGCGTCTGTTCCTGTGGTGGTGCAAGTTGCTTCGCAAGTCGCTTCTGTCTCGTTAGCGTTAAAGAAACAACTTTCAGAAGTATAAAACTCAAAGAGGCTGTCTATCGTTTGCAATCTCAAACCGGCGGCAATTTCATGGGCGTAGGGTAAAGCTTCTTCGAGAGTAATTTTGACAGTACAGGAAGCCGGTTGAGCGGCTAAACGCTGAACGCCAACATTGTTGCCTAATTGGTCAAGGGCGGCGTCTCTAGCATAAGCGACTAAGTTTTGTTCGCCGGTTTCTTGCACAGCCTGGCGCAATAAAGCTTCAACATAGGTTATAACGTCGATCATCAGCCTTTCTGGCTGAGCGGGGAAAAGCGTTTTATCAACTATAGACTCGTATTTCTCGACGTTCTCTTTAGTTAAAGTCTCGACGTCTCGCTCAACAAATTCTGGGCGCGATAAGTTGCTCATACTACTACCTCCTGGCTAATTGTCTGGTAAGAAGTAGCCACATAATCTTCGTTAGGGCTCCAATTTACTTGAATCGTATAATGAGCGAAGGTATTAGGCACAACTTGTACAGACTCGACAGCAATTCGTGGCTCCCACTTGCTCAAGGCGTTATAGACTTCCGAAACAATATAAGAAGAAGCCGCTGCTGGAGGCGAGTCTACAAATTTGTAAATATCGCAACCAAAGTCTAAACGGTGCGGAACTGAGCCTTTAGGCGTAGTGAGAATAATTTCAATGCACTGGCTAATATCGTCTAAACCTTCAACAATTTGCCCCAATTCGCCAAGCTTAGACGACCAGTCCTGAGAGGCAATTTTAACGTAACTGGTACTGCGGATGCTCATGGTGGTTGCTGTTGCCTCCTTCATCAGTGATAGTGCCATCGGCGTAAATGCTGCCTGAAGTGTAAATGCCAGTGCTGTTGACGACTAAAGGCGACATAATTTCAGCGTTATTAGCTTGTAAAATAAAGTCGTCGCCATAGATCTTAAAGTCGCCTTGGAATACAGCAGAAAGTTTTTGTTCGCTACCGTCTTCTGATGGCGGAGCAGCGCACGAAAGAGCGGCAGTATTTAGGGCAATTTGTGGCGATTCCAAGGCGATACTTTGCGCCGCTTTTAAGGTCATAGCTTCAGCCGAAGAAACTGAGACCGGCCCTTCGGCTTCAATCTCTACGCTGCCGCCAGAAGTTACCTTAATCTTTAAGGCGTGGTTCTCTCCATCGTAACTGAGCTCCGTTTCGTCAGCCATTTTAACGGTCATTAAATGGGCTTTGCGGTCGTATTTAATAGCCGTTTTATCTTCAAACTCCATGGCATAAACGTCAGCTTCTGTTTGATTAGGCGGATCGGCTTCCGAGTAGATAGCTCCTAAAATACACCCGTCTTCAGCATTTTCGTCCATAAGGACGTAAACTTGTTCATCCACGTCAAACACATGGAAATGCTTGTTTTTGAGAGTATTCATTTGCAAAATAGGCAGTTCCATACTCTCTTGCTCGTCGTATTGGGGAAAATTGACAATAGCTCGACCTTCTTCCGACAATACTTCTTTTATAACGCCTACACGAAGTTCTAATTCCATATTGCCTCCTATTCCCAATAGACGTGCATGTGCGCACCAGTTTTATAGGTGCTGTCATTGACGTACTCGTTAAAAGTTTTGAAGCCAACAGATCTGGCTAAACTTTCTAACCTGAAAGACTCTTCGGCCGTCATGGGATAAACGCCAAGGTCGATGGCTCGGCCGTCGTAGTGGGCTTGGGAAGAATGTTGCCCCTCAACTGTACAAGAGGCCCAAAACTCTCGACCTGGCCATTCTTTATGCACCAGCTCACGAAGAGCATCAAACATAGCCTTAGTCCTGGCCTGGCAACGGTGCTTAATGCCGCGATCGTCAACCAACTCATCAGCATTAGGTAAGGATGTAGGAATATCGAAGGATTTTTTTACCTTTTTGCCTCTTTTTTGTTTGGCTGCCGCTTGGGTATCATCCGGCTTAAGCTCGTTGCGTTGCATTTGCAAAACGCACTTCCAACCGGCGGAACGGGAGATTGAGTGCTTGGGCGTGGTAATAGTGTAAGTGCCGGACAAAACGCCTACGCCGCTAAGTTTTACCTGACGGCCAGGAGTATATTTTGTGGCTCCAGGCACGGTAACTTCGGCCACAACTTGGCGCTCGTTTTTGTCAGTTAAAGCCGATTGAGCTAACTTTTTAGCCTGCGCTGCATTTTCTACTCGGCGTTTAATGATTAGTGTATCGCCAGTTTTTAAGCCTTTGGCATTTACTGTAGCGCTGATTAGATTTTTCTTTTTATTGTCCCAATAGCTAACAGTGCAAGCTTTATAAACGTTGGCTGTTTTATCCGTAAAGTTGAGGCCGATGCAGTCTTTAAGGTCTAGCTCGATAGGCGTAGATTTATCCTGGACTTTTTCTTTCTTGGCAAAGATGAGCTTGGAGCCTTCAACCGACATGTAATAGCCATATTCTTCAGCCAACTTTTTTAGAAAGCCAAAGTCAGATTGGTTATTTTGCTTCTTGTATTCAAGCTTTACGTCTTCGATTTCGCCGCTAATAGTTAAGCCTAAGTCTTTAGCTTTCTTTTGGACAATCTCTTTAAGCGTTTTTTTCTTAAAAGTTTCGCTTTTCTTAGTTTCGGCAGCTTTGGTCAAATCGGCGGAAGAGGCCATGATTTGCACCGTATCGGGAGGCATAGCGATCCTGATTTCACCGATAAAAGTATCGCCGGTTTTAAGCGTATCTTTGGAATCATAACCAAACTCGGCGGCTATTTTGTCTGTTTTGACAGGGTACCAAGGGCCTCGCCATTTTGCGGCAATATCTTCCAAAGTGATAGAAAGGCTGCCTTTTTTGCCGACGCTGGGCGAATAGTTTATTTGAGTGACATAAGGAGCCAAGGCACTGGTGATGTCTTTCTGGTTATAGGTAATTTTTATAAACAGATTGAGGCCTTCTATTCCCATGGCGGGATGTCTCCTTTCTCGTCATTAGTTAAATCGTCAGCGTTTAGGATGGGAATTTTAACCCTAGTGCCTTCTGGTACGGTTGTGGTTATAGGCAGAAGTGGATTAGCTCGAATGATGGGCTCATATAAAGTGGCTACTCCGTAATATTTATCGGCCAGTTGATCCCAACGTTCGCCTACGGAAATGTGGATGAAATACTCAGTAGAAGAAGACAAATAATCACTCATGCGATAATCCTCGTAATTTGCTGGGGAGTGGTGGCTTTTTCTTTAGGAGTATCAGCGCCAGGAGTTTTTGGTGGCTTTACTTGCTCTGTACGATCTTTCTTGGCTTCGGCTGCGGTTTGCTCGGCTTTATCTTTTACTGCCGGAGCTTTCTTTTTTGCCTTAACCTCGCCGCCATATTCGACAAAGCTGACCGTATATTCAGAGATCATAACTTTGCCGTCGCCGGTAGTTTGAGTAAAGTTCTCTTCTACACTCTCGATGACAAAATTGCCAAAGATAATCTCACCTAAAACCAGCTCGGCAGCTTCATGCTCTCTAGCTTTATTGAGCAGCTCTTTGCGCTTCTTCTCGGGCTGGCAGTGCATATGGTGGAAGAACATAGGCACAGATACCTTGCGACTATCCATTCCGGTATATTGCAACTTCGGTTTCCTGCCGATGAGTGCGTGCGAGGGATAAGTCAGCTTGTAATTAGTCTTAATTTTGCCAACATTTTTGACATCAAATTCAAGATCGCCGAATCGAGCAAACATAAGAACTGTACCTCCTTCCTAAGCATATCCGAAACCAAGACCATCCATTTCCAAGGAGCCGAGAGCACTAGCTACTCTTTGGGCAGTTTCTTCAGGATCGCCGCTGCCATTGACAGAGACTGTGATATTATTGTTGTTAGTAACTGTGGTAGTCTTATGGGCTGCTGAGTTGCTTTTATTCCTGAATTTAGCCACTTGAGCTGCGTCATAAACTGGGCCAATGTTGGCAGAAGCAGAGCCAAAAATCTGAGGCGACATAGCTTCGGCATATGAAGTTTGAGATGGAGCATGGCCGGTTAATCTATTCCACCAACTCGGAACTGGGATGGTAAAAGCATCCTCTAATATTGAGGCCAGCCGATGTCCTGTATCCTTAAACCATGAGACTAAACCGGAAAAGGCATTTTTAACTTTGTTTACTGCCTCGTTAAAGTGAGTGTGCAGATCGTTGCAAGTTTGTTGCCACCACGACGAGACACCTTTTATAAGATCCTCGCACCAGCCTGGCAAGCGTTTACTCAAACCTTTAAAAGCGTTCTCCCAACTGTCATAATAAGCAGTAGCTAAAAACTCGAAAGCTGTTTGAGACCCTTTATAGAAAGGCATCCAACTCAAATATTTGCCTTGCTGAGAATCTGCGCTAAAAGCCATTTTAAGCGCGTTTGTGAAGGGATTGTCCTTGTCGGTAAACTCTGCCTCAGAGAGCGGCGCCCCGTCTGCTATTACACTAAAAGCAGTACCGGCTGCTTTGCCTGCTGCCTTAAGTGAGGAAGTGAGAAGGTCTACCGCTCCGGTGGTTATATCTATCAGATCCTTAAAAGTCTGTACAGAAGCAATGCCAAGGGCTTCTCCATCTAGAGTGGCATCGTAATCGGAGGTGCCTATAAGACCGAACAGCTCTTTAAAACCATCGATAATGGGCTGGAAAGCGTCTTTTAGCTTATCTAATGAAGGGCGAAGTGTACCTACACTTTTTTTTATTCCCTTAAAGAAGCCATCGAAAAAGGTAACAAGCGGCTTCCAATTTGCGTAAATTAAAACTCCAAGAGTGGCTAGGAAAATGAGCCCACTGCCACTTAACAGCAAAGGGAACCAACCTGTCATAGGAATGGTAAAAAGCTTAAATAAATGAGTTACCCATCCAAGCTTTCCACCTATATCAAAAACTTTTTTAATTGCTCCAAAGTTCTCACCAACAACTCCTATAGTTTTGGTTACAGCCACCATAGAGGTAAGAGTGCTGCCAATACCTACCAAAGCTGTGCCTATTCCAGCCAAAGTTACAGCTAGCGTTTTTACGTCCTCAATCCATTGCTTGATCCTTTTGTCGTTCTTGGGATCGTTAAGCCACTCGTTAAGCTTGTCTAATTTGTTGATGGCTTTGTCGAAGAGCTCATCCAGTTTAATGTGCTCGGAAATCTTCTTGCCAATAGTAGAAATAGAAGTCTCTATACCACCTTGGAGAGTCTCCCACTTCATAGCGCCGGTGCCCATGATGTTTTTAATAGACTCATCCATGCCTTTTTGAGCCTGGATCTCGCGGTATTGGTTATACATTCCGGAGCCGCCTTCTTGCATGGCGGCCATCATTACACGGCCAGCTTCATCGCCCAGCAAAGCATTTGTTAAGTTCATCAGCTGCTGATCATTAAGCTTGTATTTTAAGGCAGCAAATTGCTCGACAGCATTAGTTAAGCCAATAAATTCGCCTTTCTTGTTAAATAAGTCAAAGCGAATATTCTTCTTAGCGATTAAATCAGCGTACTTAAACTTATCGCTATTGATAATCTCGTTGATCTTGGATAAGCGCATTAACATCTGCGCAGTGCCAGTACCAGCGCTAGAACCTTCTATGCCTTTTTTAGCCAAAATACCAAAGAAAGAGAAAATCTCATCGATGGCTTTTTCTTTGCCAGGGCCGGTTATCTTAAGAGCAGACAAACTCGGGCCCACATATTTCATGGTCTCGAAAAGCTGATCCTCAGTCAAACCGGAAGCGTTGCGCAATTGGTTAAGTTTGCCGATCATTTCGGTAGTTTTGGCGGCACTTACTCCCAAGGCTTCTTGGAATTTCGCCACGTAAACAGCCGAAGTCTGGAAGTCACGTCCGCAAAGCGTGGCGAAAGTAGCTGTGGCTTTGCCCAAGCCGCCTTCGCCGTTGCCCAAGATGTTTTTGACGGAAATGCCTTGCTGGCGTAAAGCCACAAACATTTCCATCATATCTTTGGTGGAGCCAGGTAACTCTACGCCTAGCTTTTGGGCTTCACGATATAAAGCCTGAAGTTGCTGGGCAGTCTCAGCCTCGCCGCCAGTTAAAGTATTTTTGAGCGCCGCTTCACTGGTTTCTACTTCCATGGCTTTTTTGACAGCATAAAAGCCAGCTCCAGCCATACCACCGCCAGCAGCCAAGAAGCCTTTGCCGATTGAAGTAAAGGTGCCACCTAAATTTTCCAAAGCACTGCCTAAAGACTGAGTTTCGGCTCGAGAAGCAGCAGCGGCGCTCTGGACTGCGCCCAAGGAAGTGCTTAAGCTCCCGGCGCTAATAGCGCTACTGCTTAAAGAGCCTCTAAAAGTGCTTAGCTGGCTATTGGAAGAACTGACAGCGCCATCCAAAGCCGAGACGGAGCCCCTAAGCAGATTGGCTTGGTTGGCTGCGTCCCTAAGCTTATTGGCTACAGCGCCTAAGACATCACGAATACTGCGGCTGCTGCGCAAAAAGCGAGGCAGATCGCGATTAAAGCCACGAAGAGAATTAACAATTGTGTTTCCATGACGCACTACATTTGGCATTTGCATGGCCGTGTCTCGCAAAGCTCGTGGAAGACCAGCTATAGCCGAAGCGGAAGAGCCAAGCGAAGAAAATGCATTACCAGCATTACGCCTAAAGGCAGTGAACTTTGCGCCCAAAGTCTCTACAGCGCTGCCAATAGTGCCAAGTCGAGAGCTAATCTCGTCTTTAAGCGAAATTGTGACATTGGCTTGCATGTCGCTCATGCTCTTTTACTCCTCTTCAATAGTATTTAGCTTCTTATAAAGCTCCAGCGCTTCAGCTGTCCAAAAGTTCAGTTCATCTACGTCTAGCGAGTCGAGTTCGCTCAAGCTCCAGTGGCTTACGTGAGCCAACATTAGGTAGCAGGCACTGTCGTAGGTGTAAAATTTTCCGCCTGGGCTTGAAGTACAGCCATGTAATCGTCAGAATCGAGCTCTTCCAACATATCGATAGTCAAAGGCTTGTCGTTTAAAGTAGTAGCTTTCAAAGCTGCTGCTTCTTGCACATCGAGCAAAACGGAGTCTTTTTCCTTTTGAGCCATGCGAATAAAATCGCGTACGTCTCGGCCTTTGAGGCGGTAAACTTTAGCTTCGCCAGCTCGTAAGTCAAGCTCTTGCAATAATGTACGTCCTATAGTTGCCATAATTATTGTCACTCCTTAGTAAGGGAAAATAGTAGAGAAAACGTCTTGGCCGCCAATTTTGTAGGTATTGGTAGATACGTCGTAGTTGTAGACCTCTTTGCCATCGATAACCAACTTGGCGCGAGTTACTGCGATAGTAGTTTCAAGCTTCACCGGCTCGCCGTTTTTAATGGTTGTACCACTGCTGTTGTCGGTAATGACGCCGCCAAAAGTAGCCGTTACCTGAGAGGTACTCTCTAGACCGTTAGAGCCATAATTCTCTCTAAAGCCCCTAACCTGGAAATCAACCACGCGGTATGGTGTAAACAAAAACTCACTAATGTCAGAATAGAAGCAAGTCCAGGAGATCTTAACTTCAGTCTGTTCCAAGTTGGCCGGGAGCTTGATGCCAGAAATCATACCTATAGCGTCAAAATCGGCAGTTTTGACTTTAGGGGCACCTATACCGCTAACTTCAGCAGCCTTGCCGACAAGATCGGTGCCATTTAGGTAAACTCTAGCATTGACGATCTGGGCAATACTAATGCCACCTCCGGTAATAGTGCTAGTAGCAGTGCCGACAACGTTACTTTTAGAACCGGTCAAAGCTCCTATCGCTGCTCCAGCAGCAGCACCAATGTTGCCGCCAGCTGCAGCACCAGCTACATTGCTGATAGTGCCTATAATTGAAGAAATGCTAGCCAAATTATTTCACCTCCTAGCCGTAATAACTGCTGGTTAAAGTAATCTGGTTGGTAATACGCTCCAGAGCAGCCGGAGGCGTGAACTCGTAGTCAATAATTAACTTGCCGTTAGCCAAACTCTCGGCAGTATTGTCGGCAGAAATCCAGCAACTGCCGCCTACAATAGCGTTGCGACTGCGCAAGGTCTCCAGGAAATTGCTGCCTAAGCGCACTATCTCATCGGCAATAGGAGCAGTAATAGGCCTATCAATATAAGAGGCTTGGGCGTTTTCTAAGCTCTCGGCAATCATGTCGGAAATGCGGCGTGAGCTAATAAAAGTAGGCAATCCATTGCTTTCTGGGAAATTGGCCAAGCGATTACCAAAGCTCTTATAACCGGTGCCGTAAGCGTTCATTACTGAAGTTATGCCTTTTGCATTAAGTTGCTGAACTTCAGTATCCTCATCAGTATAACTGGACGTGATTTTTACATTAGTGCCAGTAACACCGACAAAATTTTTATTGCTGGGGCTATACCAATAGCCGTTTTGCTTGTCGTTCCAAGCTATTAAACCGGCCATAACCGAACTATAAGGAATAGGCTGATCCTGAGCTGTTTCTTGATCGTAATATTTTAAGTAAGGGTACAATAAATAAACACGATCGGAAGCGGTTTGCCAATTGAAGCTACCTTCGGAGCCGCGAGCTTTAAGGCAATCGTCGACAGTAGCATCCTTAGGAGCGTCCACTAAAGCAATCGCTCGTACCTTGTTGGCGATAGCGACCATAGCCTCGCGTACGCTGGCTTCATGGCTAAATTCAGGACAGACAATAATTTTAGGGTTATAGCCATACTGATTAAATACGTCTTTAAGGGCTTGTAAACCGGTGCGCTCGCCTTGTTCGGAAGTAGATCCAATAATGTCGGCAGCAGTAATGTCTTTTACATTATTGTCTGTTTTTATTGTCTCTACATATTTGTAGCTAGCTTTAACCGAAGTTACTTCTGCCAAAGCGCCTTCGGCAACTTTAGCTACTGTGCCAGTTTCGGCGTCGAAAGTATAGTCAGTAGTCAGCTCGTAAGTAGTTGCGCCATCGGTGGAAGTCAACACTAAAGCGCTGACTTTTTCTGGATGGGCTAAAGTGGCGCTGCCTTCAGCAAAGGTGAGAGCTTCATCGGCAACAGTTTTTTCAGTTTCAGAAGTTTCTGAAGGCGTGAAAACGTTTACTACCACAATAGTACCAGTGCCGTAAGCTTGAATAGCGTTAATAGTGTAAGGAATGGTAAATCCGCTGGTGAGGCCATATTCAGCAAACGTGCCAAACTGGGCGGCGTCTTTGGCGTTATTAACTATAGTAGCTTTATTGACAGGCCCTTTAGGAGCTGTGCCAACGATGGCAATTACTGCAGTTTTTACTTCGGTAACAGAAGTAGTAGCCGAAGTAGATTCTATAGTCTCTACGCCATGTAACCATGTAACAGGCATAAAATTGTCGCCTCCTTTCTATTGATAGAGGGGATCTTGAGCGCGATAATTAGCTGCGCCCTGGAGTTCTAAAGTGCGGACGGAAAAGGTTTGCATATAAGTCCAGACGCCTTCGTCTTCATCGACAAACTCTTCCGAGTCGATTTTTACCTGGTCAAAGCCGAGCATTTTGAAGCCAAGCAGCGCTTCTCTAATACGATCAAGCACTTCGTAGCAACCACAATGGCTGCGGAGGCTGCGGGTTAAAGATACGACCATAAACTTCATGCGTTTAGGCTGAGCGGTCATAGATAAGCCAGCATCGCCTTCAAAAGTAGAAGAGTCGTATTTAACTAAAACGCTGCCTAAAGGGTGGATAAAATCGTATTCAGCAGCTCGATCAGGATATGGAATCACTTCCAACTCGGGAAAAGCCTCTTGAAGCTTGGCCACAATGGCGTCTTCAGCTGGTTTAATCTTCATTAGTACCGCTCCCAAACGTCATCGGAAAACAGGCGGCTAGACTTGCGCTTGTTGGAAAGGTATTCCACCGGCTGGGCGGCTTCTTGTTGGGGCGGATGGACTTGGCCAAGCTTAATGTAATCGAGCTCTTTTATGGCCTCTTCATAGCGCTTGCGAATATTCTCAATATCTCCCTTGTTGCGACGGCTATACAGATAGTAGGCAACAATATCGAGACAGATCCTTTTGAGCAATGGAGTCGGCTTCAAAGAGCTTAAGTCGGAATAGCGTCCACCTAAGCGGCCCATAATTACTTCCGAAGCTTCAGCTATAGCCGCTTGGCAGCGCTCTTGATTGATAGCTACTGGCGGGGTGCTGTCGTCGGTTAATTGAATGAGGGCTCGCTCAGTTAAGTTGTTAGCTAAGTCGTCTACCGTACAAAAAAGCATAGCTGGCAAAGTACCTTTCCAAGGTCAGAACGCGCCGCAGAACTTAGGGTAAATACACGCAGTAGTATAAAATCATTACCTTGCCATTTACCCCCATTCAAAATGCATTTTGAACGGCTCTACGGCGGTTTTATGTTATAAGGCTAGTTAACTGCGTCCTTAATCAAGTAGCCCAAGTCAGGAGCCATGACCAGCTCTTTCAAGCGTTCCGTAACACGAATGCGATAGGCCCCTTCTACGCCAGTATTTTGCTCGGCGATAAGCATAGTCTGGCGAGTGCCATACTCAGCGGTCATGCCAAAGCTGGGCATATCATTCAGACCAGCGCCGGGCGCGATGTACAATAAAGCAATATGTTTGCCCCAGGCGCTGACAATATTGGCCGACTTGCCACGGTTGGCTGAATTGACGCGAGCTTTGCCGATCAGCAATTTATCTACGCCCAAAATATTGGCTAATTGCTGAGCGCTAACCACGCCGCCAGCATCGGCATAAGGGTACACGGTGCGAATAATCTTGGGATGGAACTTCAGCACGTCGAAAACTTGTTCGCCCATAACGATGACGTTAGGCCTAAAGAAAGGCACTTTTAAGCCATCATCGATAACTTTAAGCGGATCGGAATTGGCGGCGCTAAAGTTGCTGGAAGCGGCCAAAGCGTTGATATTGCTGTTGGCGTAGGAGCTGGCGTTAAAGATTAAGTCAGCCATACGGCGCTCGCGGCCCAAAGTCATAAGCTCGGTAAGGTAAGCGGTAGTCTTGCTCTGCAGGTCAAAGCCATCCAAAGCAGTGGCTTTAATGTCGGCAACCGGAATAACTTCGCTTAAGCCATAGCCTTCTACAGAAGCGGTTTCGGTAGTAAAGCTGAGCTCGACTTCGTTGGGTACGCCTTTGCGGCCAATCTTGGTTTCGGGAATAGTTAAATACAGCTCTTTAGGGAAGACGCGATACTTGAAACTTTCGGCCGGAGCTTGCACGCGAGGCAAAATCTGGTCGGCAATGTAAGCATCATTTTTGTAGGCCAGGCTAACGGCGGTCAGCTTGGCATCTATCGGAAAAGGATAGTTATAGCTCATCTATTTCTCCTTAGCGCAGAAGTACGCTGACATACTCGCCAGCGGAGGTGGTAGTGCTGACCGCTAAACCGACAGCTACAGAAGCCGCAGCGGCGGGAGTTGAAGAGCTGCCGCTATCGTCACTTTGGCTGCCGTCAGCTTGGCTTTGGTTATCATCGGCCGATTGAGTGGCCGCAGAAGCAGCAGAAACGGCTACAGCCTGGCCGTGCTCGTTTACAGTAACTTCAGCTCCGGCGCTGATAGCTTCAGCCGCTTCTACCTCGACTACGCCCAGCAAAACAACGTCTACAGTTTGGCCAGCCGAAGCGGCGTTGCGATCGATAGCGCCTAAAATGGGCTTGCTGCCGTCGCTAGCTTGAGCCACAGTGCCATCAGCTTTAGCAACAACAAAGTGATAAGCGCCGATGTCGGAGCTGGCTTCAAAGCTTTTAATTAAGACAGGATTGTGCATTAGCGGCCTCCTTCCATAACCATACGCACGGCACGGCCTAAATCCAGGCAACAACCTTTGGCGGCTTGCTCGTCTACTAAGCCCCTGGCCTTGATGGCAACTTCTCTGGGAGTAAGCATCTCGACAGAGTGACCGCAATCTTCCGAAGGGGCGGCAAAACCGATAAACAAGTTGGGATTCCTAGGCAAAGCGATATTTAAAAAGCTTTTAAAGCTGTTTAAAACACTGTTTTCAGGGGCTGCGAAATTGGCTTGATCACTGGCAAACAGACCTTCCATAGTACAAACCAACGGAGTTTTGGCTACAGGATTAAGTCGGCCCTCACGGATAAGCTCGTCAGCATAGGCGGCAAACTCGGCTTTGCGATTCTTCTCTTGCTCCACGTTGAGAGCGTTTTCTAAGCTCTTAATGTGGCTTTCCAGCTTCTTTACTGTCTCCTGAAACTGTTTTTGCTGGCTTTCCAAGTCGGATAAAGATACTTCCGACTCAGTCTTTGGCGCTGCATCGGCGCGTGAACTCTGCATCTCAGCTTCATTTTCAGCAGTTTTGGCCTCAGCTTCAGGCTCAACTTGAACTTCCTCAGCTTGCTCTTGAGCGGCAGCCTGTTCGGTCTGGACGGTTTCGGCGGTGTCCATAGTGATAAATTCTCCTTTATCGGCAAATTGAATATCTTCCAGCCCTTTTACCGCAGGCGCAGCGGCTCCTAAGAAGCCGACATGGCGAAAAGTGCCGTCAGAATTGAAAGAAATAGAGCGATTCTTGTAGAGCCCACGCTTTACGAGGTCGGCAAATTCGTCGGCCACTCGGGAGCAGCGAGCTTGTAAGGTCGGCCCCTGGCGGCGGAATTGTTGGATCCAGCCGAAAGCCGGGGCGTTTAGGGTGGGATGGCCGACAACGATAGGCGCTGAGTCGCTTTGGTAGCTGGCAATAGCCTTGTCGATGTCGGCTTCGGAAAAAGTTCGCCACTTGCCAGAGTGGTCAAGGTGAGTGCCGCAGCGGAAAACGTCAAACCAATCGGTTAATCCTGGCATAAATAGCTAACCTCCAAGGGCAGCCGCTTTTGCTTCTTAAGCAATTGGCTTAAAACGGTGTGCAAAGCGTCAAAATCGCGGCCTACTACGCCGATGCAACCAGCGGTGCCGACCGCTCCAGCGTCTCTATGCAAGCCAATTTCGGTGCGGCGGCCTTTGCCATTAGGCGCGTAAATAGGATCGGGCAAAATGTGGTAAAACTGGCCTTCGATGCCTTTAGTAGCTACGAAATAGCTTTGCAAGTCGATTTCGTAGGAGCCAGGCGGAATAGGTGCGCACTGGTCAAAGTAGCGTCCGTAAACTTGGCGGCCAGGAGATCCGGAAGTGGCTTTATACTCGCGTCCATTCAAAATAAAGACGCCGTCAATAATGTTGGATTGAGCCTTTTTAGGCAAGCGCAGAACAAAATAAGCTTTTAAGTCCTTTTCCTGCGGCCCGAAGTACACCTTATCGCGAGTTTTATCGTAGTTAAACGCAAAATCCACGCGCTTAGCGACTTCCTTTAAGACAGGCACGACGTCTTCGCTCGCTTCGATGGGCTCTCGCCAGTTGTTGGTTGGGCAAATTATTCTAGTCAAATTTTACTGCCTCCATCGCGCCGCCAGCTTAGCTTTGGGTAATTTAGGAGGAAGAAACCCCAGAGCTCAGCCGACGGCTGCCGGAGCCCTTTATCGTTGCGATGAGTTTCGGCTCCGCAGCCAGTGTACTCAAATAGAAAAAGCCGTTCTCCTAAAGTACTTTCCTAAAGAAGTTTAGGAGACGGCTTTTTGCGCCTTTAGCTATGTTCAAAAGAAAAATAGCGAGGCATACCCATGGATTCCAGTATCTTGCAAGACCTTAGTATGCTTGGCGGCGGTGGGTTGATGTTTATCGCTTACTATGTGCTGCTCCAAGCTACGTTCCGAGTAATTAAAAACTTGATGGATCGCTCTGTCGATTCTTTTACTGCAGCTATAAATCAGCAAAACCAAAGCTTTTCTGAAGTTATCAACCAGACGACTGGCTGGTTTGACCGTCTGACTACTCGCCAAGCCGTTATCGATGATCGCAATTATAAAGCCATCAGCCAGCAACTGGAAACGCTGCAATTTTTAGTCAACGCCGTCAGTCGTTTAGAAACCAAACTCGACAGCATGAAGGAGGATCACCATAAATGACTTCCTTAGAAAGATTGCAATTAAAAGGCGCTTTATTTGAAGCCAACCGCAAGGCCGAATCTTTACGCTTAAACATCAAAGGCACGGCTGTGCTGATTCGTAACGAGCTTAGCACTTACAAAATGCTCCATTTAGACGAAATTAGCTTGGAGCAATTGGACGCCAATTATTCCCTTTTTAAAGATTCTTTGCTCAAACTGCGCCAAGTTGAAGCTGAGATCGAGACCTTAAAGGAAGAGCTCCAATGAAAAGTCCAGAGTTTGTTGAGCAAGCTAAAAGCCTTTACGTTTACGAGCAGCTCAGTTTTCGCGAAATTGGAAAGCGCTTAGGCGTAAATGAGCGCACCGTTCGTGTTTGGCGCAGAAATGCTAAAGACTGGGATTTAGAGCGCGAGGCTTTCTTACAAAGCAAAAAAGGCACGCGTGACGAGCTCTACGAGTTCGCTCGCGAGTTGATGAAAAACATTCGCACCGATTTCCGCAACGGCGAAAAGGTCGATCAGTGCCGACTTTACCTTTTTAAGGCCATATTGCCGTATATATTAACGCCCGGCGATTACGAGAAGACCAAACAGGCTGAAGAAGAAGCCGCCGAAACTACCAGCAGCACTACCGATCTGGCTGCCATTATTGCCGCCGCTATGAATATTACTCCTATGGGAGGTAAAGGCGATGGCTAACTTGGCTGACTTCCTTTTCCCATACCAAAAAGAATGGCTAGCCGATACTTCCCGATACAAAATATGGGAAAAAAGCCGCCGTATCGGCGCTACTTACGTGCAAAGCCTGGAAGACGTGCTCGATTGCTTAAAAAAGCCCAGGTTGGCCGTCTGGTTCTCTTCGGCTGATGATTCAGCGGCCAAAGAGTACATTATTTATTGCGCCCACTGGGCTAAAGCCGCTAATGCTGTCGCCTCTAAAGTCAGCGAAGAAATTATGGATGAGCGCGACGACATCACCGTCTATAACATTAGCTTCAAAAACGGCAGCCGCATAAACGCCATGAGTTCCAACCCTAAGGCCTTCCGCTCTAAAGGCGGCAAGGTCGTTTTGGATGAGTTCGCTTGGCATAAAGACCAACACGCTCTTTGGGCGGCGGCACGTCCGGTTATTACCTGGGGCTATGATGTGCGCATTTTAAGCACGCACAATGGACGGCAAAGCCTCTTTTACCAGTTTTTACAAGAGAAAAAGGACGGCCAACAAGTCTGGAGTCGCCATAAAACCAGCATTTTTGACGCCGTAAATCAAGGCTTGGCTGATCGCTTAACGGAAAAGCACTTGACTGAGCAAGAGCGCCAACAATGGCTCACTAACGAGCGCTTAACTTGCGCTAATGAGGACGTTTGGCAACAAGAATACTGCTGCAATCCGCTGGATGAAACGAGCGCTTTCCTTACTTACGAAATGATTTTGGCGGCAGAACGTGCGCCAGAAGAAATATTGCAACCGCTCAACCAGCTTAAGGGCGATATATACGTGGGCTTCGACGTAGCTCGCAAGCAAGACCTTAGCGTTATTATCCTGGCCGAAAAAGCTTACAACGCCTTAATCGTGCGCCACATTATTACGCTTAAGAATACGCCCTTTTCTGAGCAAAAGCGCCTTCTTTTCGACATTTTGAAACTGCCCAGCATTAGGCGCTGCTGTATCGACGCTTCCGGTTTGGGCATGAATTTAGCCGAAGAAGCGCAGCAATATTTTGGCGCTTATCGCGTGGAGCCGGTTACTTTCAGCGCTCCAGTAAAAGCCGAGCTGGCTACCGATTTGCGCATCGCTTTTGAAGACCACGCCCTTTTTATTCCTGCCCAGCCTGAACTTAGGGCCGACCTCCACTCTATTAAGCGAGTTACCACTATCGCGGGCAATATCCGCTTTGACGCCGAGCGCAGCGAGACTGATGGCCACGCCGACCGCTTCTGGGCTTTAGCCTTGGCTACCCATGCCGCTAAGAGTGGTGAAGCGGGTACTCCTTGGGTAGTTAGCGGCAGTAGACGCGAGTGCAACAGCCTTTTAATGGGCTTTTAAGACCGATTTAAGGGAGTTTGAATATGGCTAAAAGACAGAATAAAACAGCCGAGAAACAAGCTTTTCAAATAGCAAAAGCCCCAAAGCGCGATTTAGTACAAGAAATAGCCACAGCTTTGCAAGCTGGCTACGCTTACGATCTTAACGCTCTTTTGCTCGATCCCGATCCTATTTTGCAAAAGCTGGGCTATAGCTTCCGTATTTACGATGACGTCCGCGCCGACGCTAAAGTATCAGCTTGCATCGAATCGCGCAAGGCTGGATGCTTGGCCATGCAATGGGATTTATTCGGCACTAAAGAAAACGCCGCAGCTACCGAAACGATTAAGCAAGCGCTGCTCGATTTAGACATGCCGCGCCTAATTGGCGAAGTGCTAGACGCCTTCCTTTGGGGCTTTCAGCCGCTCGAAATCACTTGGAAATACGAGGGCGGTTTAATTCTGCCCAGCACTGTAGTTGGCAAGCCTCCGTACTGGTTTAAGTTCGATAACGCTAACAATTTGCGCTTTATTTCCAAAGATAATCCCAACGGTTTAGAGTTGCCTGCCCATAAATTTCTGCTGGCTCAACATCACGCTACTTATACCAACCCCTATGGCGAAAAGGTGCTTTCTAAGTGCTTTTGGCCGGTCGCTTTCAAAAAAGGCGGCTTGCGTTGGTGGGTTACGGCAACCGAAAAATACGGCACTCCGGCCATTTTAGGTAAACTCCCTCGCGGCACCGATCCTAAAGAAATAGCCCAATTCCTCGACAATTTAGAGCGCTTAGTACAAGACGCAGCCACCGTTATTCCCAACGATAGCGCTGTAGAAATTCTCGATGGCAACAGTGGCCGAGGCAGTTCTTCTACTAGTCCACATAAAGA
>ERZ808275.318-NODE-318-length-21916-cov-3.622570_pt1 | contig 21916 bp, 26 predicted proteins | sample MGYA00520894_ERZ808275 | MGnify/ENA primary metagenome ERZ808275 (study PRJEB31516, sample SAMN03275598) | gut metagenome | biome: mammalia-associated habitat; material: feces | host: Papio cynocephalus | place: Kenya | collected 2012-08-03 ...
TGTTGAAATTTTTGAGCTTTGGATTTATAAACTTTTTAATATTTTCAGCATACAACTATGTACTAAATTATATTGATTACCAAAATATTTTTGGGTTTGGCGGAGCGCTCGTATCACATAAAAATATTTATGGTGTAAAAGGTTTTTGTGCAAATATTATTAAACATACTTTTTTGCTGTTCGATTTTACTGGTTTCAATTGGGATAATGCAATCGGAAACTCTATTTTACAAATAAAAGAAATATTACTGGGCTCATTTAATTTGCAAACAATTCCAGACGGTGTGTATTCTCCAAGTAAATACCAAAATGTCTTGAATAGTACACTTGCAGAGCCTCTAATAGGAACAGGAGTTTTAGGATTTCTTCTATTTATTCCTTGTCTAGTGATATCATTTATAAAAGCATTTTTTGTTAAAAGTCCTAAAACAGAGTTTAATTTGCAATATGCGTTGATATTTGTTCTTTCACTATTAACAATGTCTGCAACTCTTGCTTATATGGTGTTTAATGTTAGATTTTTAGATACTTTTGTTTTAATCTGTGCTCCAATATTGACAATTAGCTATATCAAAAGTAATAAAAATATCTTTAAATGGTTAATCATTTTTGTTGCAAGTTTTTATTTTATCTTTGTAAGCACTCATATTTGGTCAAGACCATTTAATAAAATATTTCCAGAATTTATAAAAAATCCGACAAAAATAAGCGAATTACAAAATATGATGGATTGTATTAATTGGGATTCAAAGTTGCCAAATTATGACGAAACTTGTAGAGTAGAGGCGCTTATAGAATATAATTTTAATGATAAAAATAATCAAATTTTATTGTTACCAAACTCAGTTGAATCAACTCTTCGTTTTGCAATGATGAACTTACGTGGATATCATATTAATATAAGCAATATTGAAGATGTATCAGCTACAAATTTAGACAAATACAACATATTGATTATGCCTAATAATTGGCAATACATGAATATTTATAAAACTCCAATTAAAAAAGCTAAAAATGAAAATTATAAGTGTATGTATAAAAACGTAAATTTCAATATAACATCTGCGGATACGGCGGATAATAGTGCAACATACACATCACTTTGTAAATTCTCGGATGATTTTTGGAGAAAATACGAATTTGAAAAAGTTATGCAGTTTAAAGACTACTCAAAGAACGTAGACTATACTTTCTACGTTAATAAAAGAAACTTGCCACATACAAACAGAATGAACTAGACTCTACCGTACATATCTTCATAACGAACGATATCTTCTTCAATTAAAGGATTGCCAAGTTGTAATTCGATAATTTCAACATCATCGTCTGTAAGGTTTTGTAGCGAGTGTTTTACTGTTACAGGAATATCAACACTTTCGCCAACTTTAAGTTCCAAAGTTTTATCTCCGCAAATAACTGTTGCATTCCCAAGTGCTACAACCCAGTGTTCAGCTCTATGATTATGTGATTGCAAAGACAATTTTTGATGAGGGTTTACGTGAATTTTCTTAGTTAAAAACCCTTCACCGCTAGAAATTACAGAATAGTAACCCCAAGGTCTGTAAACTGTTTTGTGAACCTTGTGAGTATCATCGTTATTTTGTCTTAAATGTTCATAAATCTTTTTAACGTCTTGTGTGTTGTCACGTCTACAAGCTAGGACTGCATCTTCGGTTTCAACGATAATGGTATCTTCTAAACCTACTGTTGCAACTAATTTTGAAGAAGAATAAGCTAAACAATTTTTAGAACCTTCGTCCATAACGTTTCCGATAAATACATTGCCATCTTTGTCTTTTTCGTTTACGTCGTAAATTGCTTGCCAAGAACCTAAATCGTTCCAGTCGCTTTCTAATTTTACTAACGCGATTTTGTCTGATTTTTCCATTACGGCGTAATCAACTGAAATGCTAGGCATTTTATCAAAAGAATTGAATGGAATTTCATCAGATTTAGAAAAATCAAATTCTTCTAATAGGTTGTAGATATCAGAATTTGCCTTTTGCAATTCTTCTAAAAATACTGATGCTTTGAACATAAACATGCCACTATTCCAGAAGTAAGTTCCTGCATCTAAATATTTTTGGGCAGTTTGAGCATCAGGTTTTTCGACAAATTCTTTAACCTTGTAACCTCCATCAAGTTGTTCATTGGTGATGTTTACGTAGCCATAGCCTGTTTCAGGGTAAGTTGGGTTAACGCCAAATGTAACTATATAACCTTGTTTAGCAAGTCTTTCACCACGCATAACTGTTGTTTTGAAAGCGCCTAAATCTTTGATTAAAGGGTCTGAAGGTACAACCAAAATTACAGGATCATCTTCTTTTGATTTTGTCTGAATATATTTGGTTGCAACTGCAATTGCTGGAGCTGTATTTTTTCCAACTGGTTCAGCCAAAACTTTCGATTTCTTGCTCATTGATTGCATTTGAAATCTAACATTTGAAATATGTTTAGCATTAGTGATTGCAATTATATTTTCTGACGGTGTAAAACAAGCAAGTCTTTCAAAGGAAGCTTGTAACAAACTTTTGTCCATATTTAGATTTAGCAATTGTTTAGGATAAAGCTCTCTTGATAAAGGCCATAATCTACTACCTGAGCCACCTGCTAAAATTAAACCGTACATATTTTCTCCTAATTTTCCTATTTTATACGGAAATTATAACATAAATACTAATTATAAACAAATATTAAAGTACCACTTGAATTTCAATCATGTTTTACATAAGATTAATTTACAGGCTTTGGCACCTGTAAATTTCGCAACCTAAAAAAGAAGATAAATACAAGAATATAAAGGAATTTGAAAATGAACAATCCGATTATTGATGAATTAGAAAAACAATTCAAAAAAGAAGAATTACCACAAATGAATCCTGGTGATACTGTAAAAGTATTTGTAAGAATCGTTGAAGGTAATAAAGAAAGAATCCAAGCATTTGAAGGTACTATCATTAAAGAACACGGTGCAGGTTTAAACAGAACAATCACTGTAAGAAAAGTATTCCAAGGCGTTGGCGTTGAACGTGTATTCTTAATCCACTCACCAAGAATTGATAAAATTCAAGTATTAAGAAAAGGTGACGTAAGACGTGCTAAATTATACTACTTAAGAGAACGTTCAGGTAAAGCAACTCGTATTAAGGAAAAAATTGAAAAAAGATAGTCACATTCACTGGTATCCAGGACATATTGCAAAAGCTGAAAGACAGCTAAAAGAAAAGTTAAATCTTTGCGATGTTGTTATTGAAGTTTTAGATGCAAGAATCCCGTTTAGCAGTACATACAATAATATCGAAACATTATTAGGCGGGAAACCTCGCCTAATTTTGTTAAATAAGGCAGATTTAGCTGACAGAAACGAACTTAAACTTTTTGTTCAAAAGATTAAGGAACAAACATCTTGTACTGTTTTGGTTATTGATGCAAAAGGTGCAAAAGATTTGAACCAAGTTGTTAAAAAAGTTTTAGAATTGGCTGAACCAAAAATTCAAGCGCAAATGGCAAAAGGGCTTTTGCGCCGTGCTGCTCGTGCAATGGTTGTAGGTATGCCGAATGTTGGTAAATCAAGCGTAATTAATAAATTAACAAAATCTTCTAAAACAAAAATCGGTGCAAGGGCTGGTGTGACTCGACAACAACAATGGGTTAGAATTAATAAAGATTTGGATTTACTTGATACCCCAGGGATTATTCCGATGCGCCAAGATGACCAAGAAGCCGCAACAAAGTTAGCGTTCGTAAATTCAGTTTCTGAAAACGCTTATGATAATGAAACTGTGGCTCAAGAGTTGCTGAATATACTTTCAAGAAAATATGAAACACAACTAAAAGAGTATTACAAGGTTGATGAGTTAACCTTAGAAAATATTGCAAAAAGTCGTAATTGGATTGTTTCAAATGCAGAACCAGATATAACAAGAACTGCAGTTTATATTTTGAAAAACTTTAGAGATGGTAAGATAGGAAAATTCATTTTAGATGAACTCGAATAGTTGTATATTTGAATTTGACAAATCGTTTGGTGTAGATTTTCTTGTCGGAACAGATGAGGCTGGTAGAGGTCCAGCAGCAGGTGGTGTTTTTGCTGCGGCTGTTTATATTAATGATTTTGAAATAGCTAAAGATTTGACAAAATTGAATGATTCCAAAAAGCTAAGTGCCAAAGTAAGAGAAGAACTTTATGATGTAATTTTGAATAATACAATTAATTCAATAGTTTGTGTAGAAGTTGAAGATATTGAAAGATATAATATTTTAAATTGCTCACTAAGAGCAATGAAATTGTCATGCGAAGATGTGATAAATGAATCTGTTAAAAAGATACCGCAACAAGTGCGGTATGCAGAAGGGGTGAATATTCAATCTCAAATACAATGTCACCATGAATTTATTTCAGGGTCGCCAGAACATGAGATTTCAAATCAAATTCAGAATGATAAAAGCAATATTCTAACTATAGTCGACGGTAATAAACTAATCAGAAATTATGATTATCCTCAACAATATATAATTAAAGGTGATTCAAAATCGGCATCTATTGCTGCAGCGAGTATATTAGCAAAAGTTACACGTGATAGATATATGCAAAAACTACATGAGGAATATCCTCAATATAATTGGGCAAAAAATGCTGGGTATTTGACTAAGGAACATATTGAAGCGATTAAAAAATATGGAATTACAAAATATCATCGCAAATCATTCTTGAAAAATATTTTAAACCCAAAAACAGAACAATTGAGCTTGTTGTAGGTTTATCATAAAGTGTTTGGTGGTTAATCTTGAGATTTGAGGTAAAATATAATGTCATGCTGAACTTGCAGTTTTTCGGTAGGGCGCCGTGTGAGCATTGGCGAACCCAGCCCGTAAGGTGGCGGTCGGACGTTACTCCGTCGCCACCCCGAATAAACCAAGACGGTTTCAGAATTTCATGTTTTTGAGATCCTGAAATAAATTCAGGATTGTATATGTTAAGTAATTCGATGACATAGAAAAGAATACTAATCCCAAAGTTTGTCATCCCGAAGCGTTCAGTTTGTAGATTGTAAATAAAAGGTAGTTGTTGGTATCTTACTAGCTTAAAAACACATAGGAAGATTTATTAGATGTTGAATAACAACGTTAGAATTATTTATAAAAAGTCGGTTGAGTTTTAAAACTCAACCGAACCTTTGTAATATTCAAATTTGTTATTTTTTCAAGTAATCAGCTTTGCCAGAAGCTAAAATATAGTTTGTGTATCTCCATAGCTTTAATTTGTTGCTTCCTGATACCCAACCATCACCTCCGGTTGAGCCTCCACCTCCTAGTACTGGACTTGGATTACCATCACCAACAATTGCATACGCAGGAGCTTCAAGCATTCTGCTTGCAAGTGTTCTGTGTGGTAATTTTACAGGTTCAGCTAAAGCTGTCATTGTTGAACCATCATCAGTGTTAAGTCCGCCATTTGGTGACAAATCAAAGTAGAAAATATCAACACCGACTGTGTTGTAACCTTTATTTGTTCCGTCAATGTCAACAATAATGTATCCCAATGTTGCTGGTGCACCACTAACCGTATGGCAGGCCATATTATAATCTATGCAATTTGAATAAGTAATAGACATGCCATCAGCAAGAATGGCAGATGTGCCAAACGCACTCAAAGAGCTAAGACCATTAAGAGCTTTAAAGGGCGTTTTAAAGCAACTTGAATCACCATAAGAGCATATTTTTGTTGTTTGCATATTTTCTATAATTCTAGCAGAGACATCAACTGTATAGTTCCAATCTCTCTGATAACGGCCATATTTTGCTCTTGCTCTACCATAAGAGTCTGTAATCATTGCTGCGGCTTTATTTACTTTTGCAACGATTTCTTTTTCGTTTGTTGTGTTACTTAATGTTGGAATTGTAATTGCTGCAACGACACCAATAATGCCCATTACAACAAGTACTTCTGCCAAAGTGAATGCTAATGATTTTTTCATACGCTTGCTCCTCACTATACTAATAATATATTTATCATTATAACTCATGTTTTTTAGTATAACAACTGTTTTATATCATTTTTATTAAAATTATAAAGAGAAGATAAAATCTCTGCGATTTCTTTTGATTTAAAGCCTTTTTGTTTTAAGATTTCAACTTTGTCTTTTATTTCTGAAATATCTGATTGAGTTTGGGCAAAAGTCATTGCAACAATTTCGCCTTTAACTTCATATTTGAAATGTTCGATAACGTTATCAATTTTGTCTATAACAATTTCTTCAAACATTTTTGTTAATTCACGTCCAACTGCAACCTTAATTTTTGGTGCAATTTCTTTTATCAAATTAAGACTTTTTACCAAGCGGTTTGGAGAGTCATAAAACACCATATTGCAATATTTATACTTGTTATACAGTTCTTGGATTTGTTTTTCACTTTTGGGTAAAAAACCTACAAAAGTGTATTCCTCTGTATCTCTTGGAACTTGTGATAAAAACGTTGAAACAGCGCAAGAACCAGTTAAAGATGTTGTTGAAATATTATTTTTTCGCAATTCTTCTAACAAAATTGACCCTGGGTCACAGATTAGAGGAGTTCCTGCATCTGAAACCAGAGCAATTTTTTTGCCCGAATTTAGTAATTCCAACATCATAGAAACGCGTTCTCGCTCATTATATTTGTGATAAGAAAGAGTTTTTGTTTTGATGTCATAGTGGTTTAGCAATTTTTGCGTAACTCGAGAGTCTTCGCAAGCAACAATATCAACCTCTTTCATTATTTCTAATGCACGAAGTGTAATGTCTTTTATGTTTCCAATTGGTGTTGGAATGATGTAAAATTGAAATTCTCTTGCCATAAGGTTATTTTAAAACAAAGATGAGTTTATTCAAGAACAAAATATAATATCATTCTGAACTGTTATACCCAATCGATTAGTGGTCTGATTTCACCCATTTCTCCGTCAAAATCTTTTAATACAACATCAATATTCAAATTTTCTTTTATCGGTTCAACAGAAAAAACACCATCTTTAAAAACTGATGAATAATTTAGTCCGTTATTTGCGCAGTATGGAACGTTTACGGTATCATCTTTTCTTAAATATGCAAGTCCATGAGTTCTGCAAGTTATTCCACGATGTTCATAAACACAACAAGAGTTATTAATCAAAAATGGACATTTGTATTCAAAACGTTCCCCTTTGAAGTTTTGTTTTTGTTGTTTCAACTCTTGTATATTTAATTTGATTTGTTGCTTTACATTTTCGGGTAATTCAACAAAAGCTTCCATAAGATAGCCCATTTCAATCCAAGAAAAAGGATATTCACCTATTTCACAGCAAGCAGAGCAACCTTCATGACAATAAATATATTCTGAATTTTCTTCAAAATATTTATCTATTCTCTTTTGAAATTCTTTTATAAACTTGTCGTATTTCTTTAACATAAGCAAATATTATCATAAAACTTGATTACAAGATATGTTTATTTTAAAATTAACTCGTATAGGACAAAAATGAGGAGATAAAAAATGTCAAGAAAACCTATTATCGCTGGTAACTGGAAAATGAACCTTTTACAAGCACAAGCAAAAGAAGTATTTGAAGGTGTTAAAAACTTCGTTAAAGATTATAATGCTCCACAATTACCTACAGTTGTAATTGCTCCAGTATTCACATCTTTAGCTGCTGTTGAAGCTGTTAAATGTGATTGCGGTTGCGGAGATAATAAAATTTCTATCGCTTGCCAAAACTGTCACTGGGAACAATCAGGTGCATACACTGGTGAAATTTCAGTTGAAATGGCTAAAGATGCTGGTTGTGATTATGTAATCATCGGTCACTCTGAAAGAAGACAATATTTCTCAGAAACAGATGAAATGATTAACAAAAAAGCTAAAGCTATCTTAGCTGGTGGTTTAATCCCTATTATCTGCTGTGGTGAAACTTTAGAACAAAGAGAAGCTGGTGTTACAGACTCTCATATCGCTGGTCAAATCAAAGCAGCTTTAGAAGGTATTTCATCTGAAGATGTTGCTAAATCTGTAATCGCTTACGAACCAATTTGGGCTATCGGTACTGGCAAAACTTGTGATTCAGCAGAAGCTAACAGAGTTATCGCTATGATTAGAAACGTAGTTAAAGAAGTTGCTGGAGCTGAAGCAGCAGATGCTATCAGAATCCTTTACGGTGGTTCTGTAAAACCTAACACAATTGAAGAACAAATGCGTCAATCAGATATTGACGGTGCTTTAGTTGGTGGTGCATCATTAAAAGCTGATAGCTTTAACGAAATCATTGCTAATACAATGAAAACAATGTAATTTTAAGGCGCTTGAAAGCTTTTGTTTCCAAGCGCCTCTATTATATTAATTAATATTTATAAGGAGCAAAAATGACACAACCTTATCAACAACAATTAAAAATCAGAACAGGTGTTTATGTATTCTTGAAAGAAACTATCAACCCTGTTGTATTATACTTTGACAATCCACAAGGTGCTTTTGAAGAATTAAAACAGGCTATGAAATCAGCAACACCTGTTTTAGTTGACAAACAAGCAAATGGACCTGTTAAAAGATTATGTGTAATTTCAAATCAAATTAGAGGATTGGCACTACAAGATGAACAATACCAATAAGATTTTAATTGACGATATTGAAAATGCACCAAACAAGTGTTTAGACGTAGACTTTAATGAAGTTATTGATGATATTCCATCAAAAGAACCTGTAAAAGCTCATTTGAAAATAAAATCTTTAGGTGATTTTATAGAAATTACAGGAAATGTTAAGGCAAACTTAACTTTAGAATGTGATTTATGTTTGAAAGAATTTGAATATAAATTAGATGAAAATATTGATGAAATGTTTGCGAAAAATGCATTACAAGAAGAATACGGACAAGAAACAGAAATCAAAGACGGACAGTTTGTTACAGATTTAGAAGGGCAAAATGAAATCGATATTTGTGATTTATTGTATCAATCTGTAATATTAAATATACCAAATAAAAAAGTTTGTGGTATAAATTGTAATAAAGGGGTTTTTCAAACAGATGAAGAATTTGTTGAGGAAGATCCAAGAATGGAAGTTTTTAAACATATAAAACTAGATAAGTAGAAAATAGAAAGGTATAGAGAAAAATGGCAGTACCAAAGAAAAGAACAGGCGCAAGAAAACAAGCTACAAGACGTGCAAATTGGAAAGCAATTAAACCTGCTACAACAAAATGTTCACACTGTGGCGCAACAGTATTAGCTCACACAGTATGTACTGAATGTGGTTACTACAAAGGAAAAGCAGTAAGCATCAAATCTGCTGATTATGTAGAAGCTACAGAAGTTAAAAAACCTGCTAAAAAAGCAGCAGCTAAGAAAACAACTAAAAAAGCAGAAACTCCAGTAGAAGAAGCTAAAGTTGAAGAAACAAAAGCAGAAGAAGTTAAAGAAGAAAAAACTGAAGAATAGTTTTTAAACAACTTACAGAGGAAAAATGACAAGAATAGCTATTGATGCAATGGGCGGTGACCATGCTCCACACGAAATAGTTGCGGGTGCGGTTTGGGCTGCTTATGAATATAATGTGCCTATAGAGCTTGTTGGAAAACAAGAAGATATTGAACGTGAATTAGATAAAATTAAAAACGAAGGATTTTTATCTGATTGCGGTCATCGTGGTACAAAAAAACGCATCAATGTAGATATTTCAAAGTTAGATATAAAAATTACACACGCAGATGAAGTTATTGAAATGGGTGAACACCCTGGACAAGCAATTAGAAAGAAGAAAAAATCTTCAATCGTATTAAGCGTAAAAGCTGTTGCTGATGGTAGCTCAGATGCGTTGGTTGCAGCAGGTTCAACAGGTGCTGCGATGGCTGCAAGTTTATTCGGACTTGGCAGAATCCACGGTATCACAAGACCTGCTATTGCTGCAACTTTACCATCATTGAAAAAACCTATAGTTGTTATTGACGGCGGTGCAAATAGTGAATGTACTCCTGAAATGTTGTATCAATTCGCTATTATGGGTTCTTTATATTCTAAACAACTTCTTGGCATTAAAGAACCTCGTGTTGGTGTTTTAAATATTGGTTCAGAAGAAACTAAAGGTAATACTTTAGCTCAAGAAACTTACAAACTTTTAGAAGCTAATAAAGATAAATTTAATTTTGTTGGAAACATTGAAGGTAACAAACTTCTACTTGATACTTGCGATGTAGTTGTTGCTGACGGATTTGTTGGAAACGTTACATTAAAGGTTACAGAAGGTGTTGCATCTCTATTATTTAGATTGATAAAAGAACAATTTGCCTCATCTTTATTTGGATGTGCAGTTGGGCTAATGGCAAAAATGTTCTTAAAGAAAATTTACCCAAGAATTAACTACGAAGAGTATGGTGGTTCATTACTTCTTGGTGTAAAAGGTATCACTGTTATTTCTCACGGCAGAAGTAAAGCTTATGCAATTAAAAATGCAGTAAGAGTTGCTAAAGAAGCTGTAGAAACAGGTTTAAACAAGAAAATTACAGAATTAATTGGAGGCTAATTGAAAAAAGTAGCATTTTTATTTCCAGGGCAAGGCTCTCAAGTGGTTGGAATGGGGCATGACCTTTTTGAAAATTTTGAAGTTGGAAAAAAAGTTTATGAAAAAGCAGATGAAGTTTTAGGTAGAAGTATATCTAAAATCTGTTTTGAAGGTCCTGAAGAAGAATTAAAACAAACAATTAACACACAACCAGCAATTTTGACGACATCAATTGCGGCATTAGAGGCATTTAAATCTAAATGTGATATAAAACCTGCATATACCGCAGGTCACAGCTTAGGTGAATATGTTGCATATTACGCTGCAGGTGCTATTTCATTAGAAAATGCGTTGAAGTTAATTCAAAAACGTGCAGAATTAATGGGTGCAACAAAAGGTGGCTCTATGGCAGCAGTTTTAAAAGCTGATGAATCCTTGATTAGAGAATGCATGGATGCAGTTGACGGTTACGTTGATATTGCTAATTACAACTCACCTGCTCAAATTGTAATAACAGGTGATGACGAAGCAGTAAAGAAAACTTGCGAACTTTTAACAGAAAAGGGTGTAAAAAGAGTTGTACCTTTAGCGGTATCAGGTGCTTTCCACTCTCAATTTATGAAAGAAGCAGGCGAAAAATTTGCTGATTTTGTGAAAGATATTGAAGTTAATGATACAAATATTCCAGTAGTTACAAATGTTGATGCGGAATTTACAACATCAAACTTCAAAGAAAAAATGCCAAAACAAATTTATTCATCAGTTCATTGGTGTCAATCTATAGAAAAAATGATTGATGCTGGTGTTGATACATTTATTGAATTTGGTAACGGCACAGTTTTAGCAGGACTTAATAAGAAAATTAATCCAGAAGTTAAAACATACAACGTTTACGACAAAGAATCGTTAGAAACAACGATTCAAAATTTAAATGAGGTATAAGATTATGAGTGAAAACTTAGCACTTGTAACAGGCGGTTCGAGAGGTATTGGTAAAGCATGTGCTTTACATTTAGCTCAAGCTGGTTACAATGTCGTAATCAATTATGCTGGCAACGAAGAAGCTGCAAAGCAAACAGTTTCTGAACTTGAAGCTTTAGGTGTTAAGGCTGAGGCTGTAAAGTTTGATATTTCAAATCACGATGAAGCTCAAGATGCAGTTGCTAAAATTATTGAAAAATACGGCAGAATTGATGTTCTTGTAAACAATGCTGGTATTACAAGAGATGGTTTGTTCATGAGAATGAGCAAAGAAAATTGGGACGCTGTAATCAATACAAACTTAACAGGCGCATTCAATGTAACTCAACCTGTTATCAAAGTTATGATGAAACAACGTTCAGGTGCAATCGTTAACATGGCAAGTATTGTAGGTATCTATGGTAATGCAGGTCAAGCTAACTATGCAGCAGCAAAAGCTGGTTTAATCGGATTTACAAAATCATTAGCAAAAGAATTAGCATCAAGAAATATTAGAGTAAACGCAGTAGCTCCAGGCTTTGTTCAAACCGACATGACAAAGAGCTTGGATTCTGCTCAAATCTCTGAGCATATTCCTTTGAAACGCTTAGGTGATGCTGATGATATTGCTGGAGCTGTAAAATTCTTAGCAGTTGATGCAACTTATGTTACTGGTCAAGTATTGCAAGTAGACGGCGGACTTACAATCTAGCAATAATAACAACTTTACAAAAGAGTGTTAAAAATTTGCAAAAAAATATTTACTTAATATAATATAGTTATAGAAAGTAATAGATGTTACAATAAAAAATGAGGAAAAAACAATGAGTACATTAGAAAAAGTAAAAAAAGTAGTTGTAGACCAATTAAGCGTTGATGAAAGCTTAGTAACTCCAGAAGCTAGCTTCACTGGCGACTTAGGTGCTGACTCTTTAGACACAGTTGAATTAGTTATGGCTTTTGAAGAAGAATTCGGTTGCGAAATTCCTGATGAAGAAGCTGAAAAAATCCAAACTGTTCAAGATGCAGTAAACTACATTGAAGCTCATTCTTAATTTACTAGAATGAATAAAGTTTAAGAAAAAGAGGGTCGGTCATTTTCTTATGATTAGCCCTCTTTTATTTTGTTTTGATGTAATATGAGGTAAAAATTATGGAAAAAAGACGAGTAGTTATAACAGGTATCGGTGCCGTTACACCTTACGGTTTAGGTGCTGATAATTTTTGGGAAAATGTTAAAAACGGTGTAAGCGGTATTTCACTAGCTCCAGAAAGCAGAATTGACAGAGAAAAACAATCAACTTACATTTATGGCATTGTTCCTGAATATGATGAATCTAAATTCTTAGATCCAAAAGAGGTTAAACGTTTAGATAGATTTGTTAAATACGGTGTTACCGCTGCAACAGAAGCTATGGAACAATCTGGCTTAGATATTTCTAAAGAAGATCCATACAGATGTGGTTGTTTGGTTTCATCAGCAGCAGGCGGTTACAGCACAATTGAAGAAAACCACTTAGTAATGTTGAAACGTGGCGATTACACAAAATGTTCACCATTTACAGTTCCAGCAATGATTGTTAACATGGTAGCTGGTAAAATCGCTATTAAATTTGGTTTAAAAGGCGTAAATAAAGCAATCGTTTCAGCTTGTGCCTCTTCAAACCACGCTATTGGTGATGCCTTCAGAACAATCCAATACGGCGAAGCTGACGTAATCGTTACAGGTGGTTCAGAAGCTACTGTATGTAATATGGGTGTTGGCGGATTCTCTTCTGCAAGGACACTTTCAAAACGTAACGACGAACCTACAAAAGCATCAAGACCTTATGATGTAGACAGAGATGGCTTCATTATGAGTGAGGGTGCTGGCGTTTTAGTTGTTGAAGAATTAGAACACGCTAAAAAACGTGGTGCTAAAATCTTAGCTGAAATCGTTGGTTATGGTCAAACTTGTGACGCTTATGATATGGTAGCTCCAGACCCAACAGGTGCAGCTGCAGCAAAAGCTATGGAATTTGCACTTAAAGATGCAGGTATTAAACCAGAAGAAGTTGATTATATTAATACTCACGGTACAAGTACTCACGTTGGTGATATTGGCGAATCATTAGCTATTGCAACCGTTTATGGCGACCAATCTAAGAACAAACACTTGATGGTAAGTTCTACAAAGAGTATGCACGGTCACTTGTTAGGTGCTGCTGGTGCTGTTGAAGCAATTGCTTGTATTAAAGCTATCAATGATGGTATTGTTCCACCAACAATTAACCTTGAACACCAAGATCCTGAAGTTGCAGATTTGAACTATGTTCCAAATAAAGCTGTTAAAGCAGATTTGAAATATGTTTCATCTAACTCTTTCGGTTTTGGTGGACATGATGCAACGTTAATTTTCAAAAAATATGAAGATTAATTTATAGTTGAATAGATTAAAAAGGGCGGGATTTTCTAACGAAAATCCCGCCCTTTTGGTAAAATTTTAGAACCAGTTGCAAAGGTTATCTTTGCAAAGAACTGAATTTAAATCATCTAAAACATCTTTTCTTGTTAAGTTGAATGTTAGAGGTGAGATTGAAATTTTATTTTGACGAATTGCGTAGATGTCAGAATTTTCATGTTCTTTTTCTGTCGATAGCTTACCTGCCATCCAATAGTAAGTTTTACCGCGAGGGTCGATACGCTTTTCGTAATTGTCGGTAAACATTCTGCCACCCATTTCAGTTACAACAATCCCGTTGATTTCATCTTGTGGAATACCTGGAACATTGATGTTTAGAATTGATTTTTCAGGAAAATTAAAGTCTTTTAGTTTGGGAATAAGGCTTTTTATGAATGTTGCAGCAAAGGTAAAATCTTCAAATATAGGTTTGTATGAATTTAAGGATACTGCAATGCTAGGAATATTCATCATAGCGCCTTCAATTGCGCAGCTAACAGTTCCTGAATAGATGATATCATGTCCAAGATTTGGACCGTGATTGATTCCAGAAATTATAACATCTGGCTTTTCTTCGTCTGATAAAACTGCATTTACGCCAATTTTTACACAGTCACCTGGGGTTCCTGATACAGCCCAAGAGCGTTTTGAACCGTAAAGAGGTCCGACTTCTTCAACTCTAAGAGGTGAATTGAGCGTAATCGAATGTCCTGCTGCTGAGCGTTCTTGGTTAGGTGCAATTAAATAAACTTCGTAAGTTGATGATAGAACTTCGCAAAGAGCTTTGATGCCGTTTGCATAAATTCCATCGTCGTTAGATATTAGAATATTCATAAAAAACTCCTTTTGTGATAATAAAATTATAAATAAAACAAAAATAAAAAACAGACAATTAGCCGATGTAATAACGAATTTGGGCTGAAACTTAACAAATGCAACAAAAAACTTGCAAAAATAAAATTATGGAGTAAAATGAAAGTATGAAGTATCGCGGGGTAGAGCAGCCTGGTAGCTCGTCGGGCTCATAACCCGGAGGTCGTTGGTTCAAATCCAGCCCCCGCAACCATTTTCAGCCATAGGCTTGAGTGAAAACTCAAGCCGTTTTTTATGCTCTTATTTTGTAACAACTTTATGAACAGCATATCAATGTTATAATTAATTTACAAAGTAATAATGAGGAAAATTTATGATAAAAGTTTTATTTGTATGTTTAGGTAATATTTGTAGATCGCCAATGGCACAAATAATTTTTGAAAATATGGTACAAGAAAAAGGACTTGAGTATGAATTTGAAATCGATTCGGCTGGTACAGAAGGTTATAATGAAATGTGTCATGCTGGTATTCACAGAGGAACAAAAGAAGTTCTAAGGAAAAATGGCATATATTTTAGGGAACATTATTCTCGTAAAATAAGAAAACAAGATTATGAATATTACGACTATATCATAGCGATGGATTCAGAAAATATTAGCGATATTGAATATATTGTTAGTGAAGATAAAGACAATAAAATTAAACGACTTTTAGATTTTACAAACAATCCTCGTAATATAAAAGATCCTTGGTATACAGGTAATTTTGATGAAACTTATGACGATGTTGTTGAGGGTTGTTCTGCATTTTTGAAATATTTAGAAATTTAAGTTTTGCAAGCCTTGCCAAAAATTGATTTTTCAATTTTGTTGAAATTAAAAGTCCAATACCTAAAACCCTTTTTGTGCAAAGAGTTTTATTGCAACGTTTAAAATCTTTTCTTTTGTATTTTCGTCTTTTTGCATATAGTCCCCAAGCTTATTTTTATTACAAAACAAACGTTTGATTTAATCAACGTAAAAAAGTTTATTCTTTCATTTGTAATAGACAAATAAATCTGTTTTAGCTAGAATAAACGTATTATGATAGATGTAAAAAAGATTAAATTGAACGATTTTGAGATTGGCGGAGATAAGTTAACTATCTTTGCTGGTCCTTGTGTTATAGAAAATCAAGAATTGCTATACGTAGTAGCTGAAACATTAAAAGAAGTTACTCAAGAATTGGGTATAAATTACGTTTTTAAATCTTCTTTTGACAAAGCTAATCGTTCTTCTATGTCAGGCTTTAGAGGTTTAGGCATGGAAGAAGGTCTAAAGATGTTAGCGAGCGTAAAAGAAAAATTTGAAGTTCCAATTGTAACCGATATTCATTTGCCTGATGAAGCTCAACCAGTTTCAGAAGTTGCAGATATTTTGCAAATTCCAGCGTTTTTATGTCGTCAAACTGATTTACTTCTATCAGCAGGTAAAACAGGCAAAATTGTAAATATCAAAAAAGGTCAATTTTTGGCACCACAACAAATGAAACCTTTGACTAAAAAGGTTGAAAGTACAGGTAATTCAAATATATTGCTAACAGAACGAGGCACAACTTTTGGATACAATAATCTTGTTGTAGATATGCGCGGTCTTAGAATTATGCAAGAAAGCGGATACCCAGTTGTATTTGATGCAACTCACAGTGTTCAACTTCCAGGTGCAAACGGTGAATCAACAGGTGGAGATAGAACTTTTGTTCCTCTATTAGCTCGTTCAGCAGTTGCAGCAGACGTAAATGCTTTATTCTTTGAAATTCATCCTGAACCAGATAAAGCACTATGTGATGGACCAAATATGCTTGCTCTAAAAGATGCTAAAAAAGTTTTCAAAATGTGTAAAGAAATTTTTGACTTAGTGAGAAGTGAAGAATGTTAGTAAAAACGTATGTTACAGGTATGCTAGAGAATAATAACTATCTTCTTTATGATGAAAAATCAAAAGAGGCTGTTTTGTTTGATTGTACTGAATATTTACCTGAAATTAAAACATTTTTGGACAACAATAATACAACTTTAAAATATGTATTGCTTACTCATGGACATTTTGACCATATTTTAGGTCTAAAAGAATTACACGAAAATATGCCAAATGTTCCAATATATGCTCACAAAGATGACAAAGATTTAATTGAAGATGTTTCAACTTTTGTGGATAGATTTGTTGGAGGTTTAGGCAAAGTCGAAGTTCCACCGATTACAAAATATATTGATGAAAATGAAGATTTGTCTATTGGAGGTGAAAAGATTAAGATTTATCACACAGCAGGACACACCAAAGGTGGCGTTTGCTATTTTGTAGATGATAAATTATTTTCAGGTGATACAATATTTTTAGGTAGTGTTGGCAGAACCGATTTACCAGGAGGAAGTTATGAAAGCCTTAGAAAGAGTGTTCGCCAAGTCCTAAACGATTTAGACGACAATGTGAAAATATACACAGGACACGGGGATTCAACAACTGTTGGATACGAAAAACAATACAATCCTGTTTTATAAAATAGAGGAAGAAAATGAAAGAACAATTACAAAAAATTTATGATGCTGCATCAGCAGACTTAACAAAGGCTACTTCAATAGCAGATATTGAAGAATTGAAATTGAAATACTTAAGCAGAAAAGGTGAATTAAATTCAATTAAGAAAAATTTAAAAGACCTTTCAGATGAAGATAAAAGAGTTGTAGGTGCTTTTGCAAATGAAATTGCTAACAAATTAGAAGCAGAAGTAAAAGCAAAATACGATGAATTTTATAAAAAAGAATTAGACGAAAAACTTAAGAAAGAAAAAATTGACGTAACTTTGACTGGTAAATATGTACCTCAAGGTCACGTTCACCCAATTACATCTACAATTGATGAAATTGTAGATATTTTCCACACTTTAGGTTTCTCAGTTGCTCCAGATAAAAACTCACCAGAGGTTGAAACAGAAAATTATCACTTTGATAAATTGAACTTCCCTAAAGACCACCCAGCACGTGATATGCAAGATACTTTCTATACAACAATTGCTCCTCACGTAATTTTACGTGGTCAAACTTCAGGCGCTCAAGTTCGTGTAATGGAAGATATGAAACCTCCTATAAAAATCATTGCACCTGGTAGAGTTTACAGAAACGAAAATATTAACTCTCGTAAAAACAATTTCTTCCACCAAATCGAAGGTTTGTACATTGATAAAAACGTAACTTTCGCTGATTTAAAAGGTGTTTTGAATGAATTTTTAAGATTATACTTTGGCGCATCTCGCCCAACAAGATTTAGAAGTTCTTTCTTCCCATTTACAGAACCATCAGTAGAAATTGATGTTCAATGTATTATGTGCCAAGGAAAAGGTTGCAAAACTTGCTCAGGTACAGGCTGGTTAGAAATTTTAGGTGCAGGCATGGTTGATGTGAATGTACTTAAAGCTTCAAATATTGACCCAGAAGTGTACAGCGGTTTCGCTTTCGGTATGGGTGTTGAAAGATTATCTATGTTGAAATATGCAATTGATGATATCAGATTATTCTTCAACAATGATGAAAGATTTTTAGAACAATTCTAGGAGAATAAAATGGTAAGCATTATAGATTGCGCAAGAAACGTAATGGGCGACAAATACGCTTTTATAAAAATGCTTATTTTGTCAATTCCATTGATGCTTTCAGTTTGGGCTGCAATGGGTGGAAACATGTTCATTAGTGTAACAATGTACATAGTTTTTGGTGTAATCTTTGCAGCGGTATTTTTTGAAACAATAAAGCGTTCTTTAAATAATGAACAAATGCTAATGCCATCATTCTTAATGCCAATTCCAATGTTTTGGACGTTGTTGATGGTTATACTAGTGAGCATTATGCCTTGTGTAATCAATTTCTTACTTTATATCGGTTTTGGAGCTCTTTGCGGCGTTTATCCGATTATTATTGAAAATCAAATATTGTTTTACGTATGTTTGACAATATTAGGGTTGTTATGCTCTTCAATTTATTTAGCAACGATTACTCAATATTTGCACACTGGCAAACTTAAAGATTCGTTCAATTTGATTGTTATTGCAAAATCAATAAAAACTTTTATCGTAGATTTAATTTTATACGGTATTCAAGCATTTTTGTTCACGCTGATTGCGTTGATACCACTTTACGTTATTGTTATGATGTACGGCACAGCAAGTGCTTTGATAATTATTTACAGTTGTATTTTAATTATGACAAACTATTTAATTTTTGCCGACTACATCGCTCAAACTAAAAAAGATGCAGATTGTAATTTATAATTTAAAATAAAGTTTTAAACAGGGCGGTTGCTGAAAGCAACCGCCCTGTTTTTGTAAAAGCGCCGAGGTGAAACCTCGGCGCTTTTTTATTCTAAAAATTTATTGGGCCAAATTGTTCAAGTTCTTTCAATTTTTCTTCAACTTTTTCCAAACCTTTTTGATATTTTTTTCTTTTAGCTTCACCTTTTGCGTTCATATTTTTTACTTTTAGCAAAATTTTATCTTCATCAAGTCGGCGAACTTTTTGTTTATGTTCCTCTTGTTTCAAAAACATGTAACCATAATAACCGCACCCTTCTGGAATGTCTGAAAAGGCTGTTTCTGGCAACTTTCCACCGCATTTACCGCAGTTTAAACAAAGTCGTTTTGGTAATTCTTTTTGAAAATCGTTCATATCATGATTATAACTGGATTTGAGAAACTTTTTAATTTTGTTAATATTTCGTAACAATTGCCCTAAAAAGGCAATTTTTACATGGTTTTAGACTTTATATATATGTAGGTAAGGTTAAATAAATATTTAGGTAAGGTTATAAAGCAAATGCAAAACGTATCAAAACAATACGTACAAGCTAATGGTAATTGTCCAAAGGTTAGTATATCAGTAACATCCCCAGGTGTAGGCAAATTTACAATGCCAGCCATGCAAAATCAAACAATGGTTTTGAACAACGGATGTTATCCAGCAGCCTATTATATCAATACCTTTGCATCGCCAATGATTAACCGACTAAATCAAGCCGCACTTGCAAATCAAATGGCAGATATAAACAGAATTAATGCTGAGGCAAACGGTAAAGGTTCAACCGAAAATATTAAACCAAAAGCACCTCAAACACCAGAACCTCAAGCTCAAGAAAAACCAAAAGAAACAACCGTAATTCAGTCACAAACAGTACCAATCAAACAAGAGGTTCAAATTCCAAAAGAATTGGTCGACGCAATCCAAACAATTGCAAAGAACACAACAAAAGCTGAAAAGCCAAAAATGGAATTAACTGATCATTACGTAAGAAATTTAGAATCATATCTAAACTCACAAGATAAAAAATTAAGAATAATGGCAGGACAAGACGTAGTAGCCAGACTTCAAGAAGATTCAGAAAGAAAGGATAACCCAGCACTTACAGCTTTAACAAACAAAATGTTACAAGACCCTGATTTAGGAGTAAGAAGTTTATCACTTGCAGCATTAGAAGCGAACTTAATAACAGGCGATGAGTTAACCGCAAAACTTCTAAAAAATATGGCTAAGATACCAAACAATGAAGAGGCCGATTACGCAAAGAAAATATTATTAAGAATGCCTCAGTAAAACAACAACAAACAAACGAAACCAAATTAATTAAAAGGAAATAATCAAAATGTCAATGACAATTCAAAATGCAACAAATACCGCAGCAGCTAGAAAATTTAGCTTGGGTAACGGTTTAGCAAAAGCCACAGGTTATGTAGGCTTGGCCGCAATTGCATACGATGCTCATAAATTAGGACAAGTTAGAGCTGGTGAACGCAGACGTGAAGCCATTGCATCAAGCGGTTTAGATGCATATATGGATTCAAAATCTTTGAATAAACCAAGTGTTTTGATGAGTAAAGCTCAAGATAAACGTTTCGATATGGAAATGAAGGGTCACTTATTTAACAATGTTCGTAACTTCTTCAATTCAGCAATCGGATATGTTAAAGGCGTTGGCGAATCTTTAGTTAGTAATGTTGTTCCTCTTGCTTTAACAACTGCAACAATCCTAACTAAGGGTGCAGTTTCTAAAGCTTCAGCTATTGGTTTAGCAGCTTATGGAACAGTTGATGTAGCTAAAAATTGTTTCGGTGTTGGTAAAGAACACTACTTGAAATAATAAGTTTAAAAGTTTTTTAATGGCGGTTTGCTTAGGTAAACCGCCATTTTTAGCGATTTTGAAAAAATAATTTAAAAATTTTTAAACAAAAATGTTGACTTTAAAAAAATCATCATTAAATAAAAACTGTCAGCGAGAATAAGGAGAGAGATTATGTCTATTAATGCAATTAACACAACTCTGTTAGGAATTTCATCAAAAAGCAATGTAAAAGTTCAAGTTTCTGTTGATGAAAAGAAGACAGAAGAAAAAACACAAACTACACAAACCGAAAGAAAACAAATGTCAGCAGATGATGTATTCAAATACATGACTGCAACAAGACCAACTGCGCCTGTCCAACTAAAGAAAACGGTTAACGTCAAAGCCTACGTAAATCAAGAAAGTGCTTCACGAATTTCGGCTTCAATGAAAGATTTTGAAGCTCAATATTCAGACAAACTTTCTACTGTAAAAGCAGAATTTGGCAACATTTCAGACGAATTAGCCGAAAAAATCACGTTAAAAATGTTTTAAAAAATAGAAATAATGTATTTATAATTTACTCGACAACGAAAAAAGAATTGCATTATGTAGATATCCGCCCGAAGAAGATTCGGGCTTTTTCTTTATTCTTTGACCATTTCTCTAAGTTTTTTCAATTGGTCACGAATTTCTGCAGCCCGTTCAAAATCAAGGATTTTTGCAGCTTTGTGCATGTCTTTTTCTAATTTTGTAATAAGTTTTGGCAAATCTTTTTTATCAATTCCAAGGTCAACCATTTCTTCTGCAACAATGTCTTCAAGGTTGCGATAACTTGCAACGAGTGAAAGAAGGTTGTTTTCAATAGGTTTTTTGATAGTTTTTGGAATAATTCCAAATTTTTTGTTATGTTCAAGCTGAATTTCACGTCGGCGTTCGGTTTCATCAATTGCTTTTTTCATTGAATCAGTCATGTTGTCTGCGTACATAATAACTTCACCGCAGGCATTACGAGCAGCACGCCCGATTGTTTGTATTAAACTTGTTTCTGAACGTAAGAAACCTTCTTTGTCAGC
>ERZ808275.319-NODE-319-length-21753-cov-4.826436_pt1 | contig 21753 bp, 31 predicted proteins | sample MGYA00520894_ERZ808275 | MGnify/ENA primary metagenome ERZ808275 (study PRJEB31516, sample SAMN03275598) | gut metagenome | biome: mammalia-associated habitat; material: feces | host: Papio cynocephalus | place: Kenya | collected 2012-08-03 ...
TAACCTCTTTTTTCCATCTATCAAAGTCTTCAGGACTTTTGCCTATCCAGTCATTATCAGGAACATAAATAACACGTTTTACGCCCATTTTTATCAATTGATTACGTCTCTTCAAACCTAAGTTATGACCGAACATCCCAAGGGCAGTATTGTCTTCACCGTACCATGTATCTAATTTCATAGTGGCTTTTTCACTTTCCACGATCGTTACAGTCTGAGTTCTCTCAATCGCTTCCCATGTATAGTTTATCCCATAAAACACTTGATTGGTTGGGAAAGCATATGACTGCCCATCAAGCATTATCAATGGTATATATTTAGCCGTTTCAAGCCGTTCGGGGTCAAGATTCCTACAGCGAATGCCTATAAGCTCACCTTCGCGATTCCGGCAAGGGATACAAATTTGATTAGCTCGGCGATAATACTTTATACCAAATTTCTTCTGCGTCTCGATGCTTATGCCCTCATCAATCCATCCCTCGTAATAACTTGATTCAAGCTCGTTCAGGATGCAAGGGTCAAAGGTCTTCAACAAACTATCGCCTTTACGCATCCGAACAAACCGTTCAAGCCCTGACCAATCGCATATGTTGGGTTGCTTGCTTACGCGCTTGTAATCGCCTATCTCTTTGCCTGTTGATTGCGCTATGAATCCTACAGCGTCCATGAATGAGCAAGGCTTTTCAAGGGTCTTCAACCTACGCTGTGTCAGCCCTATGATGTCGAATGAGCAACTGCATTGAGTGACGCATTGAAACGACTTGGTGTCTGTGTAGAAGATGAGATTGTGACCGCCCTTGTAAGCGTCCTTATGGTGGCAACCTGTGTAAAGTCTCCATGTCTTGTCTCCTTTGGTATAAATGGGAATTGTCAAGTCGGTTAAGATTTTTTCACAATCCCCAAGGGTTAGTTGTTGTTTCAGTGTTCGGGTGTTGATTTTTTCCATCGTCTAAGCATATCCTTCAATAAATCTTCCTTGAAAGCGTCTGCCGCATCTGTGCCTATATTCTCAGGGCTAAGGGGGAAGCCAAATTCTGTCTCGCTTTCAAAAATCCCATCCCCAAGGATATGGTCGAACAGGTTAGCATAATATTCCTTGCATAACTTACGTAATCGCTTGAATAAACGCTGATTGCCGTCTGCGTATTTCCATTCGTCAACAACGTTGCGTGCGGAGGTCTTTCTTATCCGCAGCTCCTTGTATACGCAGGTCATCTGGGCGAAATATTCAACACCTGCATTTGCTGCCTTGTCAAGGCACTTGCCAAACATTTTGCCCATGTTGTACTGACCGCTTGTTGATTCAAGGTCGTAGGTCAAGGTGTGCAGTGCCTTGACCATGTCAAATTCCTGCTTCATTTCTTTGCCCTCCCTATTTCTACGATATAGCTGACTTCGCCGTCGCGCTCTTTCATTGCCCATATCTTGCCGCCGTATTCGATTTCACGATACCTCATGAAATGTCCATCCTTTTCGATTTCATCATTGCTAAGGATTTTGCCGTAATGGAGCAAGTCTGCTCTGGTAGGTGTAGATACCCAAGTCATCTGTAAAAATCCTTTCCTGCGTCAGTGAGTGCCCAATCGCATATAATACCGAATCCAAACATATACTCATCGTAGGATATTTCGCCCTTAAGCTCTTTTTTAAGAAGTTCATCAGCGAAGATTCTTGCTCCCGCAGTAAAAGTCCTTACTTTGCATCCATCAATCGTAGTCTCCTGCGAATTTTCCTTTACTATCTCGCGAACCAACTTTGCCACATAGTCTCCTCTAATCGTACTCATGTTATTATCTCCTTTAAGTTTATGTATTTGATTTATCCTTTCCTTGAGGACATATATATTATAACACAAAAGGGGCTGCTTGTCAACCCCTTTTGCAAATTTTATTATGAACTTTTTGTAAACATTACTCGCTTAATCCAACCGGAACACCACGCCCGGCAAGTTCTTTCTTTGCTTCACAGACATCATCCGAACAAAACATCTCCCTAAATTCTTTTAACACCTCAATGAACCTGTCAATATCCTGCTCATCCGTTTCATAACCAAAACTTAACCGGATACAATGCGCCGCTTCTTCCTTGGTCAGCCCGTACGCTTCAGCGACACGATAATCGCCCTGTCCTGCGCAAGCCGAATGGAACACGGAAAAATAAACCTGTCGTGTTGAAGCAAATTGCTGGAACGCGTCTGCATTGACGTCAGGCAAATATAAGCCTATGATACCAAGACTAAAGTCCTGCGTACCCCAATGGAACGATTTAACTATATCGTTGTAATCTTCGCGAATGTCGGCAATGCCACGAATAAGACGTTCCCAAACGGCGTTCCACTTGCTTTCAATGTATAATCCTTCCCAGCCATCTTTTCCACCAATGCGTCTTTTTACCTCGTTCTGACAATGTTCCACGGCCTGCGCCTGTGCCATTGCCTGAGCCACATTGGGCGTGCCAAAATGAAGCGGAGGCTCATCCCCTATGCAATGTGCTTTCCATGCCCTGTCGCTGAACCAAATGCCGCCTGTGCCCTTCTCAGCCCCTATCTTCTGCCCTGACCATATAGCTACATCGCACCAATCGTCTATATTGTCGGGGATAGGCTCATTGTGTAGTCCTGCTGTGAGGTCACAAATGAACAGAGCATTATATTCATGACATAATTTTCCTATTTCTTGCACTGGGAAAATTTCCCCTGTCATGTTACAAATATACATCCATGTTACAATTTTGGGACAATTTTTGTATCTGATTAAAAGTTCTTTTAATTCAGATAGGTTTTTGGTTGTGTAATCACATTGTGCATAAGAACAATCATGCTCAAAAGCACTACCTATCCATATTGGTTTGCTTTTTTGTGTCATAATAAACCAACCCACGCTCCTTCCATATTTTAGGCATAGTTTCTGGATGCTTAAGATAGCCACTTAAACTACAAAAACTTTTATAACCGTAATAAGTCGCACAAGATTTTATCGTATCATAAATCTTACCTTCACATATTACTTTTTGCGCTCTTGGATTATCTCCTCCTGCATATATATGGGTGTGAAAATAATTCTTTTCGCCTTTATTGGCTTCTCCAAATTGTCTTTTTCTCTCGTCCGACCATTTTCGTAATTTTGCTTTTTCTGAGATGCGCTTGCGCCTTAATGGCATTCGACAATTTTCTTCATGTGAAGTCCATTCTAAGTTCCAGAAAGCACAATTTTTGCAGTTTTCGTCTTTGTGCGAAACTTCTTTGTAATTGTTAAGGTTAGGGACAAAGTGTGTCGCAACCAAAATGTGAACCAATTTGTTTTTCTGTTTCCCATCTTTACACAGATGTACCATAAAATATCCTTTATTATTACAAAGAAGTTTTAATACTTTACCTTTTAATGCTCTTCCTATGCTGTCTTTTCTATCAAGGCTACGAACACGTCCCATATTACTTATTTCGTATTGACCTTCATATCCTTCGATACTTTTCCATATTTCCTCATATTGTATTTCACTTTTCATTGTTTTTCTTCCGCTATTTTCAAAAGGCTAAACATAATCGTAGCGTTTGCCCCAAAGATGATATGACCCGTCTTTGACCCAAGGGCTTCAAGGGCTATTGATTCAGCTTCTTTTAGTTGTTTCTGGTCGCTTAGGGCATAGGGCTGATTGGGGTTATAATTTGTTCCTGTATTGAAATCCCACCCCCAGTAGGTCGTGGGGGCGGATGCTGCATAATCAAGATAGGTTGGTTTATTCATTTGATTCACTTTCTGCTTTGATTCTGAGGATTTAATTTGTTACTACATCCTTTGCCACGAGGAATACCATATTTTTGAAAAGCGCGTGTAACCGTTGCTTCATCAACATTATAATGTTTCGCAATTTCTATATTTGTCATATCATCTTTATGCTCTAATAGATAGTCTTTCTTAACGACATTGTTTCTGCGTAGCCCTAAAGAGTGCAAAGTTCGCATAACAGTTGCCTCATTGACATTGAAATAATTCGCAATTACTTTATATGAGTATTTGTTTTCAAACATTTGTTTAAGAGTGGATATATCCTCAATTAAACATAATGTTTTACTGTCTCCGCCCCTTGTAGAGTTATACCCATTTTCGTAACTGTCGTATAACGAAATATAATAAATCTCTTTTGCGTCTATATCTTGTTCTGAAATATTGTCCTCTATGATTTCGGCATAAAAATTTTCGACGCCATGTTTATTCATAGCATTATACAACTTATAATTACCGCGCTGTTTGATTGTAGAAGGTTTTTTGTGGGCGCAAAAGCGGTCATGCAAACTCATTGCAGTCTGACCAATATACACTTTATTGTTTATTGTGTTTTTAATTATATATACTCTGTAAGTGCGTTGCGCTGGCTTTTCCTCTTTAGTTGGCATATTCTCCTACACCTCACAGACACGTAGTATCTTCCCAATAATCCTTGGTAACGTATACATTAACCTCGTCCTCAAACTTAACGCCAAAGACAAGCGTATCGCCAGACATGGTAATGTAAAATTCTCCCGCCTTCCATTCGGGAGACATTAGATGGTCATAGCACTTGTCAACCATTCCCTGAATTTCTTCGTCCTTAATCTCTACTGCCGACTCGCTGTCCGTATGGTCAAATGTTGTCCCCCACGTGGGAGTCATCACGCGATAATCGCTAATGAATATTTCCTCGCCGCAGACTGGACAGGTCAAGCACATCATACCCCATAATCCCATGTGTTCGTCTACTTCGTTGTACTCAAGCTCTGCACCGCAATGGTCGCATATGGTGCGCTTTGGATAAGCTGTTTCCTTAACTTCGCTTCTGCTAATTACCTTCATAAAATCCTCCTTAAATCTTTACCCATGAATTTATTTCTTTTAATAGAATCGCTGTACCAGTATCGTTGACTTTAGATACCGTGAACATGCGACCTACTATTGATGCCGGAACTGCTTTACCGTTGGTGTATACATCATTTGATTTAATGGTGTACTTGTCACCTACGGAATATTTAGGCGCGACCGTTGAAGATGCTTTCCATCCCGCATAAGACGCTACTTTGTTTAGAAATTCTATCCAATGGGGGATGATATAAACAGGACAATTTTTTCTTGCACCATAGATTATCTTATCGTCTGGTTGCCCCATGAACCAGTTATGCGTATAAATATCGTTGATGGTCAAATCATGAATATCACATAGGAAAGCAATCAACTTTGCCGCATTGTCTTCAGCTTCCTTGTAGTTGCCTACAACCTCTATGGCGATGGTATCAAGGTTACCCCCTATAATCATACCCTTAGTAGCTTTGTCGTGTGCTGCGCGCCTTGTAGAGCCGTCTCCGGCGTGCCAACCACGTTCCACATGACCCTCAGATGTACAAAGCAATTGCCAGATTGAATACTTATCAACATAGTAGTGAACCATTGCACCACCCATGTTTCCGTTATAAGTTGCCCTACAATAGACCTCAGCAGGCGTAGTGCCGCTTGGAGCATCTAAGGTCGATGTGTTATGAACCGTTATGCCCCTTGGGTAGCCTGTACCGTTATTAACCAATGCGCACGGTTTGATGGGCTGACCCTTTTTGACATAAGACGCGGCTTCCTTGGGCGCACGAAAGGTGTTAGGGACGATTTTTTGATAAACTGTAAATCCTCTACCACTCGGCGTATAAAGATTCAAGGTCTTGTCGGGGATAAGAAATCCTTGGCTTGTTCTGTCTGTAGATGCGGTCGTTGTAGGCTTTGTAGGGGCTGTACCCTTGGTATAGATAGCAACAACATTATCAACAGCACGATTATATGCAGATGAAGTCTTCTTTTCGCCATTGACAAACATTCCTGTAGACCCTCCACCATCAAGATTGATTGCGTACTTGCAACCGAGTTTCTTCATATACGCCTGTGCTTCGATAAGATTCATTCCCGGATTATCAACGCACACAAGCATCACAAAATCATCGTCATAACCAAGCAATGTGCGCCTTGCCTTGTAGTTGATTTCCTTGGCAAAGGTAATTGTGATGCTCTGCGAATCGTCAAGTAAATTCGGATAACCCGATACGAAATCGCGCCATCTACGGCTATTTAATTCACCATAAATAAGCTGATTCTCGCCAACAATGCCCATGCCCCATTTATACTTAGCATTGGTCGCTTTTGCTTTGCCCTCGTCCATATAATTAAACACTGGCTCACGCGTTGACATATTGAAGAACCCGCCATTGGTCAAGATGGTTGGCTTCTCCGATTGTCGTGCATAGTAGGCTGATAACGTCTCTGCTGGCTGTTGACAAGTATCAAAATCAATGCGCTTGATTTCCCACTTAGGAACAATCGTCACACAGACGCTACCGTCTCGATAGAATTGCATTCATCTTCCTCCTTGATTATTTCTTCCCCTAAATTGGGGTTTATTAACTCGCCCTGCTCGTTGATGTAGAGCGCGTTTTTATTATATCTTATCGGCATAAGCATTCCGTAATTGTCATCCTCGTCCATGATGACAATTTGTTTGTTGCGTGTGGTGTAGAATACCCTCTGTGCTTTAGGTAGAAGTTTCATCATACGCCACAAAGAAGCAGGATTGACGCGTACGTGCGTGGTACTATCAATTTCATACGGAAACGGCTTACGCTTGTTTGTTCCCGATAGTTTCTTCACTTCCGCGACAAATTTAATATCCGGCAAAAGCTTTGATTTAGCCGAAACAGGCAGGTCGATAAACTGAAACATATTCGTATCAACGCCTTGACAAGTGGGCAAATCCGGTTTTTCCTTAAAGTATAAACAGGTAAACATATCTGTTACTATCCAATAGTTGCCCTGCTTAAATGTTCCCTGAAACTGGGGTTGATTAGGATTTGTTATTAACCCCTTTAACATTTGCACCTGCGATCCTGTCATTTTCATTGTTATTTTTCTCCTTTACTTTGTTGAGAAAGCAATCCCACGAACACGTGTATTCTTTCCCTATTAAATATTTGGTATCATCACCCGGTAAAAACCGCTTACCACAGACAGGACAAATCAACGTGCTGTCGATATTGTCCTCTGTGATTTTCTTTCTTAGTGCCATCTGGGATTGCTCCTCCATGTAGTGCGCTTGATTTCCTGCACATCAACAACCTCCCATTTCTTGGGGCGGTAGTCATTGAGTACACGATTGCGTATGTATCTGTCGCGCTCTTCAATCGATTCAGCGACCACCATGATGTCCTCAACCTTGCCGTCCATCTTAACCTGTGCTAAGTATCTCTTTTCCATTTTATGTACCTCCGTGGGATTGACCCCTTGTTTTCTTTACGTATATATTATACCACCAAACCCCCTGTTTGTCAAGGGGTTTGGCAAAAATAATTATGAACTTTTTGTTAATCTTTGAAAAGCAGGTCGAGCAGTCCACTAAGAAGGTCTGTAGTTGAGTTCAACACAGAATCCGAATGATACCTCTTAACATAAGCGTCCTTAAGTTCAAGATAATGCTTATACGCCTTTTCAACTTCATCAAGTGCCGTCTCACGCTCGGCGTTCCTTACTTCACGTTCCTGCTTTTCCTTTTCTGCCTTTGCTTTAGCTTCCGCTATGCGCTTATCATATTCAAGCTCTTCGGCGGTGAGGTCAGTGGCAGTATCAAATATCTTGTCAAGTTTTTCTGAATAATACTTCATTTTGTATCTCCTTAGAAATATATTTTTGTTCCCTGCTGCACAGCAAGGACACGAGTTGATTTTCCTTGTTCTACAAATTTATCTTGTAGAACCTTAGCAAAATTTACCTTATCGTCTTGATTGCCATGAACCAGTGCCAATTTATTGCACTGCAAAGACGAATAAAAATCAAGCAATCCACGATAATCACAATGTGACGAGAACGAGCGTAGCTCTGTATAATTTGCCATATTGTGTACATCTTCGCCTTCTATTTTTACGAATTTCTTGTTAGCCTTAATATCAGACGCAAGTCCTTCATCGGGCGTATAACCTATGAAGCAAATATGAGTTGATGTTAAGGGTAATTTTTCTTTAACCCACGATAAAACACGTCCTGCGCCCATCATACCCGAACCAGCTATTACACAACATTTCGTATTGAGAGTTTGACATTGCTTTGATTCCTCAAAAGAATCTATCTTAACAACGTTGCTCCAACTCCATACTTCGCGCCACAACTCATCATCTGTATACACATCAGATATTTTCTTGCCCAAAGGACTATCATAGTACACAACAATATCGTTAGGCAACAACTTATCACGCCACATAAGATATAACTTGGTCAATATTTCCTGGCTACGTGCCAAAGCAAAGGAGGGAAAGATAGTGCATTGGTACTCATTAACGATGGACTCAATTTTATCAACATCGTTTTTTGCATCTTTAGGATTATTAGGTCGCATGGGTGAATTGTAGGTGTTTTCAACAATACCTAAATCAAATTGACGTGGTGCTTGACGCGGAACAACATAATTACGAGGCGATTCAGACCCTATATCACTACTGTAATATATACGCTTTATAACACCATTTTGCTCAGTCAAAGTAAGCAATAAACTTGCTGAATTGATAATATGCCCAGACGGCAAAAATTCAAACATCACATCATCTGATATATGAATAGGATAATTGTAAGGAATTTCCACTAAATGTTCAAGTGCAACTTGAATATCCTCTGCATTAAATAAAAGCGGTGCAGGCTTGCCCCATTTTCTTTCAATCTTTTGGCAATCACTCGTCATGATTTTAAGATTATCAACCCACATTATTTCAAGAAACTTTTTGTTTCCTTCAGGGATAAACACAGACCCCTTATACCCCTTATGAAATAATGCAGGGTATAGCCCCATGTGGTCGCTATGATTGCCATGAGGGGCTATCGAACAAGTGATGGTATTTGCCTTAATTGAATTGATTTGGTCACGATTAGCGTTATATAAAGTCTTTACATCACGATTGTCTTGAATCAAACCACATTCGAGCAAAATATTATGAGTACCAAACCGAACCGCATACATAGAACCTGTTACATCATGCGAAGCATTGCCGAGAAAATGAACGTAAGGTCGCTTTATAGGCTTACTCATCGTCTATTTCTTCATAATCATCATCGCCCATGTTGTTTGTGTCCACAAAACCGCAGGCATTTGCGCCGGGTGAATACAGCTTTTCTTCATCTTCAAGCCCTGATTCCTGAGCGATTGCCTGAATCTCAGCTTGATTCTTAACTATACCTACGTTTAATTTTGTACATACAGCGGTTAGCGCAGTGTCAATTACTGGAAATAAATAATTAACGACCACAACTGTTCCAAGTCCAATTACAAGTGATGCTATTGATATTTTATTATTGTTCATCAAAATCTTTCTCGCCATAAGGCGTTGTTTTGTTAATGCTGATTAGTTCATCGTTTTCGTCAGTGACAAAATAATCTTTGCGTCTCATCGTACCACGGTCAATCTTTGACCATATCTTGAATTTTGAATAAGATGTATCTTGATAACGTGCTTTGAATATATGCTCAACAATGTTGGGAACATCGTCCTCAGCATCCTTACTAAAACCGCGTTTCTTAACATATGCCTCAACCTTTTTCCATGACTTAGGCTTATCCTTTGCGCCTATCATGACCGAGCCACAGTCGAGCTTATCCTGCATAGCAACTGCACCTGCAAGGCAAGACGCGTCACAAAACTCCTGCTGTTCATAGTTACGTGATAGCTGACACATGGTCATAAGCCCGACATTATAAGCCTCTGCGTATTGCTTAAGGTCTGCCGCTATCGACGCGATAGCCATGTCAGGACGCACGTTAGTGCCCATAGACTGCTGATATTCAAGCGACACATCACGATTCAGCCATATATAGTCGAACACACCATATGCCGCGCCATCAGCTTGTACGCATTCCTTAATCTTTGTTTCAAGCCCACGTGACGTGAAGTTGGGCATATCAACCAATCGGATACGCGAGTCTTCAAGAATTTCGCCCGCCTTGAGAATCCTGTTTCGCTCATCTTTTGTGTACGATGCTTTAGTTATCGTACTGTTATCGACACCTGAGATACAAGCAAGAAATATAGGGTTGACATTGATACGTGTTTCCATCTCTGTATGGATAAAGAACGTTGAACCTTGATAGTTAGGATTGTCAATGAAATCATTCGCTTCATAATCCCACATTTGCTTTGCGCCTAAGAAACAAAGGTCAGCAACCGCAAGACGCGTCTTCGAAATTCCCGATCTGCCGCCACGTAATATCAAATGGCTTCTGTTCCAACCATTATATATCGTGGTTTGATAAGGCGATGTCAAACAAGCCCCCATCATCGGCTTCTGCTCAAACTGCTCAAGCAGTCCCTCAGTGTCCTCACCTGCGTACATTTCATGCCGGACATATTTAGTGTCATATGTTGTCCTTAGCTTATTCGTAAGAACTTCATATTCAGCCAACATTTCTTGAATCGTGAATTCGGCGGTTTTGTCCCCGTTATCAACGGTTTCATCAAACCATTTATCCACGTTCATTCCCGCTTCTTTCATTTTTCGGAGCATGGAATATTTGCGGATGCTGTTCCAATAAGATTCATAGTTGTCAAGGCTCGCCAACTCACGGACGGTGGCAACAAAATCCTCAAAGCGATTATCCACAAGAATTTCATAAGCGGCATTATGGGATTTAGCAATATTGTCTATTTCTATTTCCGTAATGTCGTTGATTCCTGTTTGATACGCTTTAGACGCGCAAAGGAAAAGAATCTTATGGAACTGTTCGGGCGCAAAATCATCCGGCTGTAAAGGGAACTGCGGATTCATAATGAGACTTGGATTCTTGAATATACAGCCAAGCAACTGCGAGCCGATGTTAATGTTGTAAATCATATGTTATCTAAATCCACCTTAAATCCTATATATCGTTCACCCGAATTGGGCACTACCTCTACAACCGGGTCATCCTGCATCGTCTCCGCGACTTCTTTTGAATGCTTTACTGCGTCGTTAAATTGCTTATACAAGGGATAGAACCGTTCAAATTGACGGATACCGTAATCTGTACAAAGCTCATATCCCTCATATTCAATTGCATAACGTATCATCAATTTGATGTCGCGATATGTGCAATCATGTTGCTTCTTAAAACTTCTAATCTGCCCACCAAACCATCCAAAGAGCGTTTCTACGCCATTATCAAGATATAGTTCGCAAAGAAAATCTGTGAGCTTGAGAAGTTCCTCACCCTCTTTTGTGGCGCGATTTCTTGAGGGTGGCTTATGGTCTATATGATATTCATTATAACAAGTTTCTGAACAGAAAGGGATGGACACAAAGTCAACGCCCTTGAACCTATCACCTCTTCTAATCTCTTGCCCACAGACGCGACAGTTCATTATTCTACCTTAATTCCCTGATTATCACAAAGTGTTGTAAGCTGATTATAAACATTCTCAAGCTGTACAACATCATCATCTGTTGCTTCGCTGACACGCTTGCCAAGCGACACTTCAACAATATTATCTACATCATCTGGGAACTTAGCACGTGCCACTGTGAAATAGGGCTTAATCATGTTGATAAGCTCGTTCGCGGAATAACCTTCCTTCTTAATCTTCCAAGGTGCTATTCCTGCTTTTCTGTCCTCTGCCGTCTTGCGCATTGCTGCGAGCATAGCCTCCTTTAGATTTTCGGCAGTAAATTCCTTAATGAACGGAGTCATAGCATATCTACTACGTGCAAAAATTGTCTTGGTTTCCTTACAATAAGCAGATGACGGAATAGGATTGCCGTCCTCGTCTACACCATTGCTTACAAGCGCGATACAGAAGTCACAGAGGTCACGGACAAAACGTGTTGAACCCTTGATATTTTCGCTGCCCTTAGGCTGCATATAACGGTACTTGTTACCCTTAGCGTCTGTTTTTTCGATGAACTCTTCATGGCTGATAAAGATAACCGTATAGCCAAAATGGCAAAGTCTATCAACTGTAGCCTTAAAGTCCTTACGATAAATCAGATAGCCGTTCTTTCTACTATCCTCTATCTCACTAAGGTCACGAACACCAAATTCTGTGCAGGTCTGCTTTTCTGCAAGCTCAACAAGATTTTCAACAGTGTCTATTACGATTGTGTCATAAATGTCTTGCATGGTTTCCCATTCAAGCCTACTGTCCTTATCGTCTTTGTCAACCTTTTCAGACGTTAATTGCTTGACCATATCCTTGAACTGCACCCAGCTCGTGGTTTCTTGAATAGCGCAATCAGCCGCTCCATATCCTGCCTCAGTTGCAAGGAGTAGAACCTTATCGGTAAATCTACTCATTTGATATGTCTTGCCTAAATCGTTTCCGCCTGTAATCAATATCTTTGCGCCCTTGAGTGAATCACAAATAGTTGATTTCTTTAGACTTCTTAAATCAATCTTAGCCATTAAATTCTCCTTTATTCCTTTATTCATTATGTTCAAAGGGAGGTTACCCTCCCTTAATTACCATGGAAAATCCACTGCGTTATCAAAACCCAAAGTCATCATCGTCATCGGTGCTGTTCATATCAGGCTTCTTGTTAAACTTGCTTGTCTTCTTAGCAGGAGTTGAAGCGTTTTCCGTGGTCTTCTTGGGCGGATTTGCCTTGAGCTCAACGAGCTTCTTGTCGCGCTCCTTAATGGCGAGCTTGATTGCTTCCGGATTGAGCCAGCCGTTGTCGATAAGATTTCCGTTCTCGTCCTCATCCTCTGGCTCTTCGATAGGTTCATCACCTCCGCAAAGGATGCGCTCTTCTACATCAAATCCAGTGTTGATATTGGTTGATGCTGCCTTACCAAACGCCTTCTTGCCCGGCTTCTTCTCGCCCACATGAACCATCTTGACATCAACCTCAAATGCCGCGGTCTGTCCGACCTCATAGACGCTCTCGAAGTCGTTTGCCGAATCAGCGTCAACAAGAAGGTCAACCGGATAAACTGCGCCCTGTCCATCTACACCAAGAAGCTCGACCTTGAGTCTTCCGGTCTCTTCCTCGTTACACATCTCGGGCAGAATCTTGCGGATAAATCCTGTCAGCTTGAGCGAGCAACCGAGCGGCTCGTCTTCTGATACCTTGGTATTACCTCTTGAGATATTCCATCTGAGGGAAGACTTAACGTTTCCGTCACCAGCCACATAGTCGTTGATGGAAATCGTTCCCTCTACAGCGACCTTTGTAGGCTCTTTAGCGGGGTCACCGTTAATCTTTGGATTCCAGTTCATCATTGCTTCGTACATCGCCCACTGCTTATTCGCTTCACCCTTAGAAGTCAGGGATTGAGCAAACACATCAAAGGTCTTTATTCCACCGCCAATGTCAAGGGCAATTCTGCCACGGATGCGCTCACCGGGAACTTCATGTGATGTATCGTCTGCGTCCTTAACCTTTATCCTTGCTTCCTCACGAGTAAGCGCAAGCTCTGATACAAGCCCTACACTGCGCCACCAATTGCTACTACGATTAAGTGTTGAATTATCCATTATTCATTTACCTCATTTTCTTCATCATCATTATCATCAAAATCTTTTAAGTTTAGTTTTTCTAAAGTTTCTTTCTTTTTGTTCCTGAGCAATTCAAGAATTTCCTCCTTTGTTTCACACTGCCGACACTGCGCTTCAAGCGTAATCAACGCCCCATTCCATCCAATCTGCACACCCATCATTCTTGCTTTCTCAAGGTGGGGCTGGATGGTCTTGCGAACCACATCGTATAGCTTAGGATTTTGGTTGTCAATAAGTGCCTCAAGAACCTTCTTTGCGTTTGGGCTATTGTCTACAATTTTCTTTAGTTTAAGAAGCTCCTCGCGCTCTTTCTTGGTTAAGCGTTTTGTCTCAGCCATTAAAATCGCACTCCGGACACAGATAATTGCAGAAATGCTCCTTGGGGCATTCGTCAAGCTCAGAGTGTCGCTCGTCCCATTTGTAAGGAACAAGCTCTAATCCGCACTTAGGGCATCTGCCCATCTGCTCAATCGCTGTTCTTGCCTCGTCCTGTTCCCTTGCGTCCGTTAGATTAGATGCAAGATATAAGTAGCAGTCAACTGCGATTTCGGGATCGTCCTTGAAGAACTCGTGAATCGCTTCAAGAGTCTCAAGAATCATCTTTGGTTTTCTTGTCATGATACTCCATACTCCTCCTTAAAATCTTATTTTTGCCATAGCAGCTGAAGCAGCTTCATCTGCCATTTTGGCATATCTTAACGTGGTGTTGTAGTTCGAATGTCCCAGCATTTTCTGGATAACAGGAAGCTCAACGCCATCGTTAATTGCTATAGTAGCCATCGTGGTGCGCATGAGATGATTGGTCACACGCTCGTAATTTTCAACCCCTGCCAACTTTGCGACACGTTTGAGGGCGGCTGAGGTGTATTCACTATTCAACATATTGCCCTGGTTACCTACAAAGAGCAATCCACAGTCACCGTTGCGCGTGTTGTGCTTGCGCTCGGTATTGATATACTGGTCGATGAATATCTTTGCTTCAGCAGGGAATGTGATTGTGCGCTGTTTATTGCCCTTACCAGTGATGACGATGGTATTATCCATCATGCTGTTATACTGGTCAAGCGTGATAGTGGAAAGCTCAGCGATACGCATACCTGTGGTTGCAAGCGCATATATCATTGCCCTCATGCGGACGGAAGTCGCGCTGTTAATCATCTTGCGAATATCGTCAGGGGTCAGTGGAATTTTTACCTTGTTGCTGACCTTAACAGAATCAAGGTATTCAACAGGGTTTTCCGTGATGTATTTTCTACGCATAAGAAACGCGTAGTAGGTTTTCACGGCGGAAAGTCTCGTTCTTAAGGTGGACGAAGACAGTTCCTTGGACGCGAACTTGTAATTTTCAAGGTCTTCAATTGTTACCTCCTCTTCAGGCTTGTTGATGACATCGAAAACATAACCAAGGTTACGTGTGTAACCCGTGATTGTCCCTTCGCTCATCTGTCTACCCTTCATACATGTAACGAATTCATTCATGTACTTCATATTCAGTACCGCCTTTCTTTTGATGTATCTATTATACCACACATTCAATCAAAAGTCAATATCTTTTTGAAAATTTCTTTATGAATTTTTTGTGAACAATTTTGGGCATAAAGATGCCCCATGTCTTTTCCAGTTGTCCAGATAACGGATTGTACTTCGGCATGGGGCGGTTGAAGGAGGCGGGCTGATGGGAGGAGTATCTAAACTGGGATTCTTCAAAAACCAATCTAAAGCCCATCAGCCCCGCTATGTTAGAATGAGGGCTTAGTCAGCGTCTACGCCGACACCCTTTAACGCGTTCTTAATCTGCTTTCCGAACTTAAAATCGGGAACATACTTAGCGTCAACGTTAATGGTCTCACCTGTTGCAGGATTACGGGACTCATGCGCTTCCTTAAACTTTACACCAAAAGTGCCAAGCTCGGTGAAGTATACGGAATCGCGCTCCTTGATGACATCCGCAATTTCGTTGATAACATTATTAACAATCTCCTTAGCGGCAGTCTTGGAGATGTTCTGATGCTCTGCTACGCGTGCGATAAAATCTGACTTATTCATGTGTTTAATTCCTTTTTAATTCAAATTATTACAGCTTTTGACGAGATGCTGTTGAACTCGTGGTAGCGCAATTCGGGCTCGAACCGAAACTGTTGGTATTTTGAGTACCACGCCTCCTGCCTATTGGGCTACTGCGCCATATGCGCCATTGCTGACGCATACAAAAGAGGTTATTATGGAAATGGGGACAAGCCCCTTGGTTGGGGTAGGCAGGATCGGACTGCCGAATGCAGGAGTCAAAGTCCTGTGCCTTACCGCTTGGCGATACCCCATTATATACAAACTCGAATTGCACCAGCCACGCAGGAACTTCACGGTCATTTGCAACAAACCTTACTGTACTCATGGATTTTGTAAACCTTTGAACTTTCACCTTTATTCATTGACCTTTAGATTAAAATAACCTTTGAACGTTGACCTTTAATCGTTGACCTTTATCCTTTAACCTTTACAGTTAAATATTTACCCTCATACATTAGCAGTGTATAGGTAGCTTTCTTCTATTCCCAAACTTAACCAAATAAAGTAGGAACAAAATATTGGATAATGAGTCCAATGAATTGTGAAGGGCATTTCTTTATTTTATCCTTGCGAAACACGCCCAAAACCGCAAGGCGTTACAGTTTAGAAGTTTCGATGCAATTCGAGTTATTTACTTAGAAGTTAATCAATAGTCAAATTCTATCACTGTCAGCGCATTTGATACGCTAAGGGCAGAATCAACCTCAGACTTGAAAGAATCAATCCTGTCAGTCAGCTCCTTGATAACCTTCTCAATATCAAATCCGGTCACAATATCATAAGCGTTATTGGTCATATACGCCTTCTGTGCGGTTTCAATATCGGGATTATTTATCTTGTCCTTAGAACCGAACGTTGCCTGAATATAAGCTTCGCAAGCCCTTACGAGCTTTTCGCCGTTCTCAGACTCAACCATGCGCTTTGCGGACGAATACTGGTCTCTAAGAAAATCGCGGAGGTCAATTAAATTTTCCATGCCATGATTGTTCATCTCAATCGCCTCGGCAACTGAATACTGGACACCGCCAATCTCAACCTTGGTTACAGCATTGGACAGGACAACCGCCTTCTTAAGCGCATTGCGTCTGTTAATCAGTGCCGTCACAGACTGAAGACTTGAGGTAGTATCTGCCCGGAATTCCTCTACAGACTTGCCAAAAATCTTCATGTTGTTGTGACGATTTGCCTTGACAAAAATTGAACCAGTGATTTCAGAATTGATTCTATCATCAAGGGCCTTAAGTTCTGCAAGCGCCTTATGCACCGTCATCTTTTCGTGTATCATAATTTCACCTCATTTAATAAACTTTGAATGCGGTCATTGCCGCTGGTAGCGATGTTGAGTGTTGATCTCATGTCTTCCCCTTATAAGGAGGATGCTCTAACCGTTGAGCTACATCGCCATATACAGCGCATCCCACGGAGGTTTTGGTGGTTGGTGGTGTGGGATGCGCCCTAACAGATGGATGATATTCTAAGCGTCATCCGCGCAATTCTGTCAAGAGCAAGTTTTGCGCCATTGCTCAGGGCGTCTTATATAAAGGGGCACGTCCGGGAATTGCACCCGAGCATATGGTGGTTGGTGGTTGACTTGTCTAACTCGTCCATCCGTGCCATAGTGGTGTCTATTTTAGCCCAACACCAAAGGCTTGATTAGATGGTATATATATTATACCACATATTTTCTGATTTGTCAAGCACTTTTTGAAAATTTTCTCAAAAAATTTTTTCTCTTTTATTTATCGTGAAATTCACCCTAAATTTCAACGGAAGCTCTTACCCTACTACTTACTCATCCGATTCATCTTCGTTGATTGTAGGTTGATTTTTGCTTTTATTTAATGAATTTCTCAATCGTTCCCCTGCTATACGCCGCTGTTCATCCGTCAAGATACGCTTCTTGGGAGGCGAAGGGAGCTTGATCCATACCCTTGGAATTTTAGCAACAATCACGCCTTGATTATTTTCGGGACTGCAACTAATGACCACCTCGTTAGGATGTGCTTCGTGCAGTTCCATAATCCGGTTGATGACTTTCTTTTCATCTGAGCTTATACAAGCCCATTTTTCATCCGTGTAGTATTCGTAACAAGTCTCCATAATCAAACCTCAATCTTTCCCTTACCACTCTCGTCGAGCATTGATCCACAACCAAAGCTGATTGCAATTGCCCTATCATCCCATTCAGTCATGGGCTTATGTCCTATCTTGTCCAGCAGGCGCGACTTGTCAACAGTCGTTATCTGCTCGTATAGTGCAATTGATGCAACCTTCATGCCGTCCTTGGGATAAACCGGAACGTGTGTGGGCAGTTTGTGTTTCTTAGCCGTCGTGATTGGTGCGACCATAACCGTAGGGGCGTAATAGTTTCCCTTGTTGTTTTGTAGGATGATTGCAGGACGAATACCACCCTGCTCTGAACCTACACCATAACCGAAATCTACATAGTAGATGTCACCACGATTGATTGACTCCATTGTATGTACCTTACCTTTTCTTTACTGTACCTATATTATACCACATCTTGATTAATTTGTCAAGGGGTTTTGCAAAAGTTTTTGAAAAAATTTTTTTAAGTGCTTTCGTATGTAACCCCTTGCTTGATTACGTATTATTATACCACAAGCAAGGGTAAAAATCAATAGACGAAATATGAATTTATTGTAAATTGGTGTTCATATTTCAGACGGGTTGATTGTCACTTCATAGCCTCCTCAATCATCGCTTTGATTTCATCTTAAATCACCTGTTGTTGGAGTAATATGTCTTGCCATAAATTATACCAAAATCTTTTTCTAAATCGAATCCCTCATGAAAAGCACGCTCTACCAACACTTCCAAATAATCCGCCATAATTTCACGTTGCTCTTCAAGCAAATCTATCGGACACGTAGGCTCAAATTCCAACCTACCCGCTCTATACTTTTCAAGCATCATGCACAGCCTATCATACCTTATCTTGGTCTGCCAGTATTCAGCCTTGAACCTGTCCTTGTAATCTGCCGAAGTCATCAATTCAATTGTTTCGTTAAGGTCGTACATTTTAATTCTCCTCCTCTAAACATCCTAATTCACAAAATCCATCACACCGCTTGAATGTATCGTACGTAATGCAATACACCCATTCATCTTGGCACGCCATATCAGGGTGCGGTTCGTGATGGATACAGTCTTTGCATCTTATCAATTCTTCTACCTCACGATTACTTCCTGTTTCCCACACATATCTCCACGCAAGGGCTTCTAAACCATACGCAAATCTTTTGTTTATGTTAGGTAACGGTTTATTCGTCTCAGCCATTTATATCCTCCTCATATGGACTGCTTATTGACCAATCCCAAAAATCTTTACTACGCCAATCAGTACGGAAATAGTTCCTATCACCATCCCCATAAAAATGCGTATATTCAATAGGCAAAACTCTGCCTACATCCATCACCCCATCTTTTTCCATGTGCCATCTAATCAATACATCCTCGGCAACATCGACAAGTTCATCAACCAACGGATTATCTTTATCATAACCCATGAATTGATTAGGTGCGGTCACAGCATCCTCAATTGTCTTGATGTCCTTAAAATCGTATTCATCACTATCAACACGATTCAATATACACCAACACACAGCCGCCTTTTCCATCTTGGATTCAACGCCACGTGCTTCGCCATACAGCGTCTTGGCAAGATAATTGATGTCCGATTGGGCGATTTCATACTGGGCTTGCACCTCCGAAGAAACCGCCTGCTCATGAATCGGAACATCAAAGTTTACCGTTTCCGTGCCTCCGGTTAATAAAGTAATGGTAATTAGTACCGTTGCTAAGTTATTCATTATCATCATCTCTTAAATATTCTACAGCCTGCTCGTAATACTCAATAGCTTTGTCGTTTGTATCGTTAATGTCGCGCTGAACCTCTTTAAGTAAAGCAATTGTGTTCTTGCTACGCTCCTCAATCAATGCCTGTTTCTCATAGGCTTCGCGGATTTCTTCGCGCCAACCGATGTAGATGTGCAAGTCAGTCTTGGTCTTGAACTGAACAAACATCTTCTTGTTCTCTTCGTCCTCTGTATACGCAAACAAGTCGCGGCAGTGCCAACGATAAGGATTGATTGACCAGAACGAATAGAACTGGTCAAAAGTTAAGGTGGTTACAACATAACCCCGATTTTTACATCTGGTCAGTGTATCTTGTGTTTTTTCAATAGCGCTCTTAAAATCATCTCTATTGGTTTGATACGATGAAAAGTATTTGTTGTACCGCATTACATATTACATATTTTTGCATAGGTTGTGTAACAGGATACCTCCAACCCGGAATCGTATAACTCTCGGTAATGATAGTCAGTTGCAGTACAGGACAATACCATTCATCTTTTTTTATCACCGCTTTCGATTTGAGCCACCATCTAAGCTTTTCAAAGTTCATATCATGAACCCCTTTCATTTGATGGTACTATTATACACCATTTCTCATCAAATGTCAAGGGGTTTTCTAAAATTTCTTTATGAATTTTGTGTTAATAGCTCTCTCAACCACGTGTCGCGTTCAAGGTTCTGCACCTCTTTCATGCCGTTAGCAATTGCCCTTGGGTCGCCTATAATGCACAGCTCCGTCTTGGCGCGTGAGAACGCCACGTATTCAATGTTCCGGTTAATCATGTATAGATGTTGCCTAAGCATCAGAGCAATCACCACGGGCGATTCAGAGCCTTGAGATGAATGGACAGAGATAGCATAAGCAAGATGCAGTTTCTTGATTTCTTCACCACTAAATACAATAGTGGCTTCGTCAAAAGCGACAACCAAGTCATTATCATCTACATCGACAACTGTGCCTATATCACCATTGGCTATAAATGTGGTAGCCACTACGCGCCTTCCGTCCTCTGTATATGTTACCAAAGTACCGTCAGGGTCATAGATTTCAGCCCCATAATTGTTTACTTTATTGATTACCTTGTCACCAATCTTGAAATTGACGCTTTCGTATTGCGTTTCGTAGCCTATGCCAGTAAATTCATGGTAATTAAATTCCTGCTGAAGCATAGCATTGATAACCCTTGTCCCAAGCGCGCCTTTGTTGTAAGGGCATAGGCAAAGAATATCTTTCATCTTATAACCCTTGTCAAGATAATAGGCATACGCTTCTTTGATCTGGTCAAACACCTCGGATGAATCGAAAGCCTGCTCTTCAAATATATAATCGTCAAATTGCTCAGATTCAATTGATGATGGTTCACCATTTCGTGTATCGGTTACAACTGTAGCGATACCGGATGAATTGTAGCGAAATACTTTAGTCAGGCGCGTAATGGGAACGATGCCGCTATCGATGATGTCTTGGGCGAGGTTACCGCAAGATATAGAAGCAAGCTGCGAAGGGTCACACACCATAAAAACTTTTGTCTCATCAGCTACATGACCTAACACCATAGAGAATAAATCAATTCCAACCATACTGAACTCATCAATCAAAACAACATCTGCTGAACATATACCACCACCTATCATCCACATATGGATGGTAGAAGCACTACGTCCCGTAGATTCCTTTAAGCGTTTGGCAGCGCATCCTGTAGGTGCAAGCAAAACATAACTTTTGTTATTTGATTCAAGATATTTTACTATTGCATTTATTGAAAAGCTCTTACCCATACCTGCACAGCCACATAATATTCCCGTTGAATAATTCTTAATCATATCCAGTGCGCCCATCTGTTCATCCGTCATGGTGCTACTGCCTATCTGCCGAAACTGCTCAATATCTCCACCATACACAACAGGATTCTGCGCCCTTGCCTTCAGCTCCATTGCAATCTTACACTCGGCTTCAAACGTAGATTTTTTGCTTACATATTTGCTTTCCGGCTCAAAGAATACATCATCATTTTCAGTGATGCATTCGCCAATCCACTTGATACACTCAGGATATTCATCTTTAACTAAATCAACCAATATCTTAGCTTTGCACCGCGTCGAGCCTTCGCTTTCCATTTCATCAAGCAAGTCCATGACTGCACATTTGCATCTTGATTTAGTAGATAGCAACTCGGGATGTTGTTTTTCCAACATTCTGTCAACAGCTTTTGTCTTTTTTTCACATAGCTTACACAGTACACCATAAGGGTCATCGTTAAGGGCTTCACGAAGCTTGGTGGGCGATGTATAGTTGA
>ERZ808275.322-NODE-322-length-21678-cov-5.303519_pt1 | contig 21678 bp, 20 predicted proteins | sample MGYA00520894_ERZ808275 | MGnify/ENA primary metagenome ERZ808275 (study PRJEB31516, sample SAMN03275598) | gut metagenome | biome: mammalia-associated habitat; material: feces | host: Papio cynocephalus | place: Kenya | collected 2012-08-03 ...
TCGTACTAAATGCCTGTCTCGACTTTCAAACTGCATTTAGTTTGTCAGTTGGGTAGAAAAATCCTAAAACAAGAAAAAGAGAAAAATCCTAAAAATTACATTGACTTTATGTAAAAACTATATTATTATTCTTTTTGCATGGGATGCCCCCTTAGTTAAATGGTATAACAGATCCATGGTAAGGATCCGTCGCTAGTTCGATTCTGGCAGGGGGCACCATTTTTTTGTTTTTAGCCCTTAAAATGGGGCTTTTTTATTACTTGAATTTTCAACTTGATACAAATTTGATACAAACCAACTTTCTTTATTCAAGATTTTATGTTTTAATTTCAGGTGTTTTAGTCGTTTTACTTGATACAAATTCTTTTGTAATCATGCTAATCTATGGTGAATAAAATGTGCACATTTTAAAATTTTTAAAAGATAAATGGGAGACATAGAAAGATGATTGACAAAAAATATTATAAAAAACTGGGTGGCTTTTCTTATCTCTTAGATGAAATAAGAAAGAGAATTGGTGAAGAGCAAACGGAATTTTTACTCGATAATGCAGTAACGCTTTGTAATGAGTTTTGCAAACAATATAAAGATAAGAAAAGATACATACTGAACGAATGATTTTTCCGCGAGTGGCCATTTGTCTTCAAATGATAAAATATTTTTCTCATGAAGAAGCTTTAGCGTTATTAATAGAAGCGGTAAAAATTGGAGTTGAACCCGATAGGAAACGTCTTCATATGGCAACCAAAATTCCTTTTATTCGTCCTTTATTCTTCACAATTTTTCACAAGATGATTGGTAAGATGTATGATGGAGAGACTGGCTTTAAAGTAGAAGAAATTGCATTCGACAAAAAACATTATCGTGTGAATGTTTTAAAGTGTCCTTATATGAAATATTGCGAATTACTAGGATGCAAAGAACTAACCAGTACTTTTTGCTTTAGTGATGATCGTGTCTATGGAGATATGTGTGGAATTGCCTTTGAAAGACAAGGCACAATCGGACGAGGTAATGAGAAATGTGATTTTTATTTTTATAGAAATAATCAAAAGAGAAAAAAAGAACAATAAAGTGCTCAATATATTTCTATACAAATTGTTGATTCACATCAAAAGTATAATGAAAAAAATTCGCAACATTTGAATTTTATGTATAATATAAATGATATTAGTTGGATTCTCACTTAACAGGTGATCGTGACTAATATCTTTTTTTGTTTATTAAACCTAAATAGTTTAAATAGTATTTTACAGTATGATTGGAGCGGATTTATCGTTACGATAATCGGCTTATTATAAAATTAGAAATAGCAGAACTCCCTTTTTTTGATTCGATTGGCTTGATAGATTTAAAGTTATCTAATTCTTAATATTGTGATTATAACCTGCTTTATGAATGAATAAAAGGCAATGATTCAAGTATTAATTTTATTTTAAGAATAGAACTGAATAAAACTTTCTATTTCAGTTAAAATAAATAATGAAAAAACTTTCATCTATAAAGATTCTTCATTTTTTATTTTTCTTTTCTTTGCCTTACGCTACAAACGTGAAAAAAGATTCATATAAATATGAAAACATTTTTTGATGAAATGTAAGCACTTTCTTTTTATGAAAAAAATTTTTTATTGACTTCATAAAAGTGTTAGAGTATTATTTAACTATCATATAAATATGATAAGTTTAATTAAGGATTTTATAGGAGGAAAAACATATGAAAAAAACCAAAGTTGTTGGCTTGATGTTATTATCCTCGGTAATGCTTTTAGGCTCTTGCGGTGGGAGCGAAGAAAAGGATTATCAGTATAATACATACATGGCCGGTTCACCATCCACATGGAATGTTCACACTTGGCAAACAAATGATGACGCTGTCATTATTGGTTACACTGAAACAGGTTTGTACGATTTCGTGTTGAATGAGGCAAAGACAGGTTATGACATTATTTCTGAGATGGCAGACGGTGATCCTATTGATACAGGTCTTGACGAAAATGAAAGTAATGACTTAACCGATGAAGAAATTGAAAAGTATCAAATCGATGACAAATCTGTTGATGCAGGTGCAGAGGGCTTCAAATGGATTATTAATTTAAACCAAGATGCTTGCTGGGAAGATGGAACGCCAATTAATGCGGATACTTATATCTACTCTATGCAACAACTTCTTAATCCAAAAATGCAAAACTATCGTGCTACAAGCTATTATCAAGATACTTTAAAAATTGCAAACGCTGAAAAGTATTTTAAATCAGACCGTAAGACTTTCGAACAATATTCAAAGTACTATGATCAACCAGGCGTCTTAAGTGATGGACAACGCTTTTATAGCTTTGACGAAGATAGCCCTTATTTAATTGCTAACGTTAATTTAAACGATAAGGAATACAAAAACCTTGTTGGTTATATGAATGATAACTTTATTCCTTACTTTGAAAGATATTTAAAGAGTGAAGATAAGACTGAAGTTGAAATGGGTGAAAGTTTATTAAAAACTTTTTCAAAATATGTTAACTTTAATCGTATTATGAAAACCGAAGGTACTGAAACTGATAAACATGAATATTATGGCATTGAATCTATTACTATCAATGAAGATAATAAAGGCTACAAAATGTATACAACTGAAGATGATGCAGCTTTTGATATATTAGCAATGCTTCTCACTGGTAGCTCTGATCAATCTCAAATTAACGAAATGATTGACCAAATCACTTATGTTCGTTATCAATGGGATAGTTTTGATTGGAATGATGTTGGCTTAGTCAAAACGGGCGATTATCAATTAACACTTTATGTGTCTACCGCTATTGAAGAATATTACTTAAAATATAACCTTTCTAGTAACTGGATTGTTTATGAACCATATTATGAAGCAGGAAAATCTGAAAGTGGAGACCTTGTTCTTACTAATTATGCAACAAGACAAAAAAATTATATGTCTTATGGACCATATAAACTTACTCGTTTCCAAGTAGGAAAATCTATTCTTCTTGAAAGAAATGATAAATGGTATGGTTATACCGATGGAAAGCACGTAGGAAAATATCAAACTACTTGTGTAAACTTCTCCATCATTACTGAACACTCTGTCGCTTTACAAAAATTCTTAAAAGGTGACTTAGATGATGTTTCTTTAACCGCAGACGATATGAAGACCTATGGCAACTCTGAACGTCTTTATAGAACACAAACAACCTATTCTCAAAAATTAACATTTAACACGGATTACGAGAAATTAAGCAAACGTCAAAAAGGAGCAAATAATAAAACAATTCTTGCTAACCATGACTTTAGAGAAGCTTTCTCATATGCTATGAATCGTCAAAAATTCGCTGCTGAATATACCTCTGGTCACGTACCATCTACTGTTTTATTAAATAACCAATACATTTCCGATTATAGCAACAATGAAATATATCGTGAAACCAAACAAGGTGAAAGTGTCTCTCAAAGCATTTATGGTGATATCACTAATGGATATTCTGTTAAAAAGGCAAAAGAGTTATTCCAAAAAGCCTATGAAACTGAAATTGCGAGCACAAAGAGTGGTCACTTAACTGCAAGTGATAACGTTGTAATTGAAATGCTTCTTTATAATACGGATTCTGAAGCTTCTAAAGCCCAAGTCTTATTTATCCGTCAATGCTTAGATGAAGCAACACAAGGAACAGGTCTTGAAAACAAGATTAAAATTGAAACTCGTAAAGATGAAGATTACTATAATACAGCCTATAATGGTGACTTTGATTGCATTTGGTCCATCTGGGGTGGTATGACAATGGATCCATTCGGATTTATGCAAGTTTATACTTCTGAAAGTACTAAATGTGAATATGGTTTCCACCCAGAAAATGAAAAGTTATTAATCAAAGGTGAGCTTCTTGAAGAAGGTGCCGGAGATACCGAAATGACTTATGATGGTTGGAGACAAGCCATTGGTGCTGGTGGAAAATACGCAATTATGGATCGTGATGATAGAAAAGCTGGCAAGACTGAAGGCCACCAAGTTCGTTTAAACATCTTAGCTGAACTTGAAAAAGCAATTATTCTTCGTTATGAAACCATTTGCTTTACCTCTAGAGCAGAAGCTGAACTTTTATCTTACAAGGTTGAATATGCAGTTCAAAAGGACCTTCCAATCGTTGGTCGTGGCGGAATTCGTGAATTAACCTACAACTTTACCGCTTCTGAATGGGCAAAACAAAAGAAAACATTAGATTACACATATTCAGGATTATAATAAATCCCTTCAATTGATGTTTTTAAATCAAGGGCGTTTCCTAGTATCGTAGGGACGCCCTTATCGTCTATTTAATTTTGAGATTAAAAATTTTTATTTTTTACAAAAATAAGTGTTAAAATTCGTTTACATATAGTAAAATGCTAATAGTTAGGAGTTGATTTAATTCATGCTAAAGTATGTTTTAAAAAGAATCGGACTCATGATATTGACGTTCTTCATTATTATGACAATGTGCTTTATCTTAGTTCGTTTACTTCCCGCTAGTACCGCACGTGGTCCTGGTGTGGATCCAGAAATTGATGCCGCCATTCGTGAAACTATCGGCTTGAATAAACCATTACTGCAACAGTATTGGGAATTTTTAGTTGGTTTATTTACGAAATTTGATTGGGGCAAATCTTATCACATTTCTCGTGGTAATCCTGTCACCAGTGTCGTCTTAGAAAAATTACCACCAACCATTATTGTCAATGTTTACACAATGATTTTCAGTGTTCCTCTTGGCATTATTTTAGGTGTTTATTCGGCTTTGAAAAAGAACAAATGGCAAGACCATTTAATTGGTGTTCTTGTTATGGTTTTCGTCTCTGTCCCTAGCTATGTATATGCATTCGTTGTTCAATATTTATTCGGCTATAAATGGGGCATTCTACCAGATACAGTGAAAAATGGAACAGATTTCTTTTCACCTGAAATGTTTGTCTCTATGATTTTACCTATTTTATCCTTATCATTTGGTACAATTGCCGGATTTACTCGTTATATCCGTGATGAATTGGCCGAAGTATTGACGAGCGAATTCATGTTACTTGCAAGAACGAAAGGTTTAACACGCCGTCAAGCGACCTATCGCCATGCATTTAGAAATGCAATGGTGCCAATTCTCCCAATGTTTATTGGTGAATTTATTGGTATTTTAGGTGGCTCTATGGTTATTGAAAATATCTTTGGCATTCCAGGTATTGCTAATGTCTATTTAACATCCATTCAATTAGGAAAAGTAGACTATAACGTTTTCTTATTTATTTCGATGTTCTACGTAGCCATTGGACTTGTTGCTGGTTTACTCGTCGATATTAGCTATGGCTTTGTCGACCCAAGAATTCGGATTGGAGGTAGAAAATAATGGATCAATCACAATTTGAAAATATTCCACAAGAACAATTTGAACTTGTGCAACGCGATGATACAATTTTTGATACCAAATTTGAAACCAAACCTATTGGTTATTTTAAAGATGCTTTACTTCGTTTCCGTAAAAATAAAGCCTCCGTTGTTGCGTTTGTTATCTTGGTCTTAATGGTTATATTTGCTATTTTTGCACCTATCTTTTCACCTTATGGAATTAATGATGTTGAAATTGAATTTAAACAAGCGATTCCTCGTATTGCCTTATTTGAGGGCACAGGTTTCTTAGATGGAACGAAAGAAGTTACATTAAATGAAAATGAATATTTAAACTACTTAAATCAACCTGGCTATATTGTAAAATTAGTGAAGAAAAAACAAACGGTCAAAAATGGTCGTAAGGTCAATGTTTATGTTTGCCGTGTTGATGTTTATGCAGTCGGCTATAAGTATGAAACATTTACAATGGAAAAAATTGAAGAAATTCAAAACTACGAAAAAGAAAAAAATGTTCAAATCTTATATCCAATTTTCGAAATTCCTAAGTATTACGATACTTATACACAAGCACAAAACGCTAATTTCTATTATAGAACAATGCAAGATCCTACCTTATATGAAAACTATAATGAAATGACACCAGAAGAACAAAAGAGAATTTCAGTGAATAATACTCCTTATTATGATGAAAATGGAAATATTGAAACGATTTATGATCCAGAAAATCCTGAATATTTCCGTAAAAACGAGGCTAGTGGAAGCGCAGAGTGCCGTATCCATTATATGGAATATTATAAAATGATGCACAATGGTAAAACGCCAACCCACTTGTTTGGTACAAATAACCAAGGCCAAGATATTATGACGCGTTTAGCAACTGGTGCTAGATTCTCTTTAATTCTCGGCGTTGTCGTTGCTTTAATCAATATTATTATTGGTATTTGTTACGGCGCTATTGAAGGATATTATGGTGGTACTGTTGACTTAATCATGGAACGTGTTTCCGATATCCTATCGGAAATTCCAATGATGATTGTCGCGGTATTGTTTAACTTATACTTATCGCAAAAAGTTGGGGTAATCCCATCGATTGGTTTTGCCTTTATTTTAACCGGTTGGATTGGTACAGCATCTCGTGTCCGTATGCAATTCTATCGTTATAAAGGTCAAGAATATGTTTTAGCGGCCCGAACACTAGGTGCTCGTGATTCACGCTTAATCTTCCGTCACATTTTACCTAACGCAATTGGTACAATAGTTACTTCCTGTATCTTAATGATTCCAAGTGTTATCTTCTCAGAATCCACTTTGAGTTATTTAGGTATTATTGATTTAAGTACTGATATGAAGATTACTTCAGTAGGTACAGTTTTACAAGAAGGTCAGGGAAGCCTACAAAACTATCCACACATTATTTTATTCCCGGCTTTATTTATCGCCATTTTAATGGTCGGATTTAATATTTTTGGACGAGGCCTACGTGATGCCTTGAACCCTTCATTGAGAGGAGTGGAAGAATGATGATGGAAAATAAAGAAGTAGTAACTTCCACAAATGGTTCAACCCCTAGCAAAGAAGAAAAAATCCTTGAAGTCAAAGATTTAAGAATTTCTTTCCGTACCAACAACGGAAATGTTAAAGCAGTTCGTGGAATTAATTTCTCTTTATATAGAGGAAGAACTTTAGGTATTGTTGGTGAATCAGGTTCTGGTAAATCCGTTACCTCTAGAGCTATTTTAGGTATTTTAGCCGGAAACAAAATTGTTGAAGGTGGACAAATCTTATATGATGGAAAAGACTTACTTTCCTTAAGAGAAGAAGATTTCACCAAAATTAGAGGATCTAAAATCTCGATGATTTTCCAAGATCCATTATCTAGCTTAAATCCAGTTATGCGTGTGGGTAAGCAATTAACGGAAGCCATTGTTTTAAAAGCAAAAGCAACCCGTAAAGAAGCGCAAAAAACACTTTTACTTTTTGCAAAATTGATTGAAAAACATGCTTCAGAAGTTGGATTATATACGAAAAAAGAAATTCAACATTTATTAAAGAGATATAGAGAAAGTTCATTATCATTAATTGATCACTTACATCCAAATGATTATGATATGGCGAATGAATTATTCACGATTTGCTTGAATCAACCTTATTCTCGTGATGTTGAAATTACTGCCGATAAAGAAAAACTCTTCTTAGAGTGCTTATTACCATCGGAAGGTGAATTAGCCGCTAAAGCGGAAAATAAGAAAGACAAAAAAGCGGTGCGCGAATGGCAAGCTGCTCGTAAACGTCATGGTAAAGTTGTACTTTCAATGAAAGCCAACTACATTCATCCAGAATGGGCACTTTTAGACGAAGAAAAAGAAGCGATTTTAAAATGTTTATCCGTAGCAGTTGAAAAAGAATTTCAATCCGCTAAAGAAGGAAAAGAAAAAGTTTTAGACTATGTGAAGAATCTTTTAAACACTGTTTTTGTTGATGCTTCTTCCTATGATATTAATGCTTTAAAATCTTCTTTAAAAGAACTTAAAAAACTCATTCTTTCTTCGCAATATGTTTTTGCAGAAATTAAAGATGATATTGCATTAACCTTAATTCCTACATTAGAAGGTTATATTGCCGATTACAAAACATCTTTACATTTACTAGAAGAACAACGTAAAGAACAAGAAAAGAAAGAAAAAATGCTTCAAGAAGGTAAAAAATATGATGATATTCGTGCTCGTGCCTATGGACGTGAAGTCATCGTTTCACCGGAAGAAGTCTTTACTAAAACAAAAGAAATTATTGAAAACTTCATTGCTCACTACGAAAAAGTGTTAAATGAAGAATTTGATAACGTAACTTACACCAATACTTTATTTGAGTATATTTATCGCTGCTTTAAAAATGCAGTGCACAAGATGTCCAAAAGAGAAATCAAGGATAAAGCGATTGAACTTTTAGGTGAAGTAGGTATTCCTGAACCGGAAAAGAGATTTAGCCAATATCCATTCCAATTCTCTGGTGGTATGCGTCAAAGAATCGTTATTGCTATTGCCTTAAGTTCTAACCCAGATATTTTAATCTGTGACGAACCAACCACGGCATTAGACGTTACCATTCAATCACAAATTCTAGAATTAATTAACCGCTTAAAAGTGGAAAAAGGTTTATCGATTATCTTTATTACCCACGACTTAGGCGTTATTGCCAATATGGCTGATGACATTGCGGTTATGTACGCTGGTAAAATTGTGGAATATGGAACTGTTGAAGATATCTTCTATGATCCAAGACATCCTTATACCTGGGCATTATTATCCTCTATGCCTGATTTAAACACCAAGGAAAAATTAGAGGCAATTCCAGGTACACCACCTAACATGATTCTTCCACCAAAGGGAGATGCCTTTGCAGCACGTAACAAATACGCGATGAAAATCGATTTTGAAAAAGAACCACCTTTATTCAAAGTCAGCGATACTCATTATGCAGCAACTTGGTTATTACATCCAAACGCTCCAAAAGTGGAAGCACCAAAGATTGTAACCGAACGTATTCGTATTGCTAAAGCAAGAAAAAATGGTGAAGAAACACCAGTGGAAGAAGTAAAAGTAGTGGAAAAGGATGAACCAACCGATAAAAAGGCAAAAAAGTCTACCACAAAGAAAACTACTACGAAAAAAACAACGGCAAAAAAAGAAACTAAGTCAACGACTAGAAAGAAAAAAGCTGAATAGATAAGGAGGTAATTCAAATGGAAGAAAAAGAAAAAGTTGAAACTCTTGAAGAGCAAGAAGATCTTACTCCTCATCATGTCCGTGTTGAAATACCACCTTTAATGGTTGACACACCTGATGGCCCCCGTGAAGTTTTATTACGGGTTCGCCATTTAAAACAATACTTTAAATTTGGTTCAGGTGATTTAAAATACAACAAAGCTGTTCATGATATTAGTTTTGATATTTATCGTGGTGAAGTTTTTGGTTTAGTTGGTGAATCAGGTTGTGGTAAAACCACGACGGGTCGTTCTATCATTAAACTTTATAACATTACTTCTGGTGATATTTATTTTAAAGGTGTCCGTGTTTCAGCAGGAACGCGTTGGAATGAAAAAGAAATTAAATTCTCTCGTATTCGTGCAAATGATAAAATTAAAGCTTTACATAGCGAAATGCAAGCGCAAATTCATGCCGCAAAAGTGGATATGGATAACGCTTTAGCGGACTTAAAAGATGCTTCTAAAGAAGAATATGATGCAGCTAAAGCCAAAGCTTCGAAAGAATATCAAGAAAAAGTTTCGGAAATCAAGAAAAAATATGATGACTTAATGAGTGCTGTTCAAAAAGAGTTAAGTGGCATCATTGAGGTTCAAAGAGAAAAAATCAAAAAGGCCAAGTTTGACCAAAAATATTGTGATCGTGTCTATGCTTCTCAATGCGTAAAAGCCACGAAAGAAGCATATGAAAAAGAGATTGCCGATTTTATTGAAAAAAATGGACAACCTTCTTCGATGACACCCGAAGCATTAAAAGCCTTTAAAGCTTTAAAAAAGACATACAAAAAAGCTTTAAAATTCGCTAAGAGCGAACGAATTATGACCAAGATGCAAATGATTTTCCAAGATCCAATTGCGTCTTTGGATCCTCGTATGACCGTTCGTGAAATTATTGCCGAAGGTTATCATATTCGTGGAATTCACGATAAAGAATTCATTGATCGTAAGGTAAACGAAGTCTTAAAAATGGTGGGCCTTGTTCCTGAACATGCCACTCGTTATCCTCATGAATTTAGTGGTGGACAACGTCAAAGAATTGGTATTGCTCGTGCCTTAATTATGGACCCTGAATTCATCATTGCTGATGAACCAATCTCCGCATTAGACGTTTCCATTCAAGCACAAGTTATTAATTTATTAAACAATCTCCGTCACGAATTAGGTTTAACCATCTTATTCGTCGCTCACGATTTATCTGTTGTTAAATATTTCTGCGATCGTATTGCGGTTATGTATTATGGAAGAATTATGGAACTTGCAAGTTCGGATGAACTCTTTGCGCATCCACTTCATCCATATACCCGTTCATTATTATCCGCTATCCCACATCCAGATCCAGATTTTGAAAAGAATCGTAAAAGAATTACGTATGATCCAATGACTGCACACGATTATTCTACGCAAGGTCCATCGATGCGGGAAATTCGTCCAGGACACTTTATTTACTGTAATGATGAAGAATTTGCTCGTTTCCAAGAAGAATTAAAAGAAGCAGAGTAAGGAAAATAGAATGAAGAGTAAAATCAATAAATACGGAATATGTATTATCGTCTCCGTTTTACTTTCAATAGGGGTACTTCTTTTTGAAATAAAAGAATTAAACCTTACGCTTATGAAAAATTGGAGTCGCTTACTATCCGATTCATTCTTCGTCCCCAGTGTAGTGTTTATTAGTGTGTTCTTACTTTCTTGGATTAGCAATGATGGTTTCTTCGATATGTTTAGTTATAGCTTCAAGAAATTTGGCGCTCGCATGTTTCGCAAAAATCCAAAATATACGAATGTACCAAAGACATTCTATGAATATCGCTTATTAAAACACGAAGATAAACCAGCTTCCGTTAGCTATCTAGCATGGGTGGGACTTGCTAATTTAGTATTAGGTGTTTTATTTATCATTCTCCATTTATCGGGAATTGGAAATATTGCCTAATAAGAAAAATTTCATTTTTCCATCGCTATACGTGCGATTTTAAGAAAAAAAGAAAAAAACTTATAAAAATGATTGATATTTCAATTGATTTATGACTATAATATTTATGTTAAATGACGCAAGTGATTTAATGTCGATATGTCTTGATGAGTGAGGAGATTCCTCACTCTTTCTATTGAATGGAGGAAAAAAGATGTTAGTCGATGAATTAGTAGCACATTTTACCCCACTTTTAGATGAAAAAGGCTTCGAATTATGTGAAGTGACATTTGAAAGTCAAAAAGGGGAAAAAACGTTGCATTTTGCCATTGATAAAAAAGAAGGCATTATGGATTTAGAAGCAACGGTTCAACTTTCAGAATTCATATCGGAAGAATTAGATCGGCTGGATTTTAGCGACGATAGTTACACATTAGATGTATCTTCTCCGGGCGCTGAACGACCCATCCCATTACATCAAATGGAACGGTTTGTCCATAAGTATGTCCATTTACATCTAACTCACCCCATTGAAGGAGAAAACGTTCTAGAGGGAACTTTAGAAGAAGTAAATAACGATACCGTTACGCTTTCTTATCGAATAAAAACAAGAACCAAAACTGTATCGATTCCCCGTCAAGATATCGATAATGCTAGACTTGCTATAAAGTTTTAAAAAATGAGGAACAAATTATGATTAACGCAAAAGAATTTTTAAAAGCACTTGATGAATTAGAAACCCAAAAACACATCTCTAAAGAATCGATTATTTCCGCTTTAAAAGAAGCAATGGAAAAAGGATTAATCAAGCAATTAGGTATTACTCCTGTAGAGGGATTAGCAGAAGCTCAAGTTCGTGTCGACATTGATTCGAAAAAAGGTACGATTGAAATGTATGTTTTAAAGAATGTCGTTGACGAAGTAAAAGATGACTTCTTAGAAATTTCTTTAGAAGATGCTTGTAAAGATGGAAAAGAATATCATGTTGGTGATATTTATGAAATTCCTGTTTCAACCGATGAATTAAGCAAATTAACTGCCCAAGGTATTAAATCGGTTTTACGCCAAAAGATCTCGGAAGCTGAAAAACAAGCAATCTATGAAAAATTCCAAGAGAAGAAAGGCGAAATGGTCACCGGAAAAATTGAAAAAGTGGACGATCGTTCCGCAATTGTTAACGTAGAAGAAACTAGCATTTATCTTCCAAAGAGCCAAATGATTCCAGGCGAAACTTTCCGTATTGGCGATAAAATTCGTTTATATGTTGTCGATGTTCAAAATAATACTAAAGGTGCACAAATTATCGTTTCTAGAACGGATCCAGGTTTCTTAAAACGTTTATTTGAAGAAGAAATTCATGAAATTATTGAAGGCATCGTAGTCATTAAAGATATTGCCCGTGAAGCTGGCGAAAGAAGTAAAGTTGCGGTCATTGGCTTAGATCAAAACGTTGATCCTATCGGTGCTTGCATTGGTCCAAATGGAACACGTGTTCAAAAGATTTGTTCCGCTTTAGGAAATACCAAAGAAAAAGAAAAAATCGATGTAATTGCTTATACCGATAATCCAGGATTATATATCGTTGAAGCTTTAAAACCTGCTAATGTTGTAGGTGTCCTTCTTTACGAAGATGAAAAGAAAGCTGTTGCGGTTGTTCGTAACAATGAACTTTCTTTAGCCATTGGTAAAAAAGGTGTTAACGCTCGTTTAGCGGTTAAACTTACTGGTTGGAACATTGATATTAAAGAACAAGATGAAGCGATGCGTTTAGGCATTCCATATTTAACAGTTGATGAGATGAAACGTCAAGAAGCAATGGCCAAATTACGCTTAGAAGAAGAAAAACTCTTAGACCACAATGATGAACTTGAAGAATCACTTCCTGAAATGGATGAAGTGGAAGATGTGGAAGAAACCATCACTGAACCAGTCGTGGAAGAAGTTAAAGCTCCAGTAGAAGAACAAGAAAAAGTTCAAGAAGAAGTAAAAGAAGAGCCAGCTACCAAAGTTGAACCTAAGAAAGAAGAACCAAAAGAAGAAACCACAGTGGTTCATACCAAAGTGAAACTTGCTGACTTAGAAAAAGAACTTGAAGACGAGAAGAAACGTAAGGAAAGACAAGCCCAATACGCTGCTCGTAAAAAGAAAACCTATCGTTCGGATGATAGTGAAGGTGAAGAGGAAGAAAAAGATACCACCACACCAACCGTGGATCGTTCTACCTATATGCCAATCTACACCGATGAAGAATTAGAAGAATTAGATAACGAAGAAGAAGATATCGAAGAAGAGGATGATATCGATTACGATGAATTCGATTCTTATTACGATGACGACGATCGTTAATCTTTAAGAAAGGAAGGTGATACCATGAAAAAAATCCCCATGCGAAGATGTGTAGCCACATTAGAAATGTGCGAAAAAATGGATTTAATCCGTATTGTTCGTACACCAGAGGGTAACATAGTGGTAGACCTTACTTCTAAAATGAATGGGCGTGGCGCATATTTAAAAAGAAGTAAAGAAGCTTTAGCCTTAGCGAAAAAGAAAAACGCTTTAGGAAAAGCGCTTGAACACGAAATTCCTGATTCTATCTATGAAGAATTGGAGAAACTCATTCATGAATAAAGTATTAAATTATGTAGGACTTGCAAGTAGAGGACGCTTTATCGCTTTTGGTGAAGACGCTTTACTACTTGCAAAGCCTAACCAAGTTATATTTTTAGCAAAAGACGCTAGCGAAAGCACGAAAGATAAAGTGCTATTTGAGGCAATAAAGAAAAAAGTTCCAGTAATTGCTGATTTTACGAAAGAAGAATTAGCGCACGCTACCGGAAAGAATCAAGTCGCTATATTATTAATCAAAAATCGTTCGTTAGCGCAACAAATTTTAAAAACAATCAATCAAAAAGGGGAGTGATGTTATGGCAGGTAAAACACCAAAGAAAGGCCAAAATCGGAATAATGGCGCGCACCGCGTGAGCAATGTTCCAAGCCATCGCCAAAAAGAAGTGAACAAAGTAAATGGAGGCGTGTTCGTTTTTACGAAAGCACTCACTGTAAACGAATTATCGCAAGAACTTAATATCAGTGTTTCTGATATTATTAAAACACTTTTTATGGCGGGAAAAATGGTCACCATTAATACAACCTTAGATGATGAATTAATTGGTCAAATTTGCTTAGAGTTCGGCTTTGATTTTAAAAAAGAAAAAGTCGTATCCGAAGAAAATTTTGAAGAGCTAGAAATCGTAGATGATCCTTCTAGCTTAGTTGAAAGACCGCCAGTCGTTACCATTATGGGTCACGTTGACCATGGTAAAACGACCTTAATTGACCAAATTCGTAAGTCCAACATCGTGGCATCTGAAGCCGGCGCCATTACGCAAGCGATCGGAGCTTATCAAAAAGAAATCCACGGTAAAAAGATTACCTTTATCGACACACCAGGGCACGAAGCCTTTACCGCTATGCGTTCTAGAGGCGCTAGTGTTACCGATATTGTTATCTTAATCGTCGCTGCTGATGATGGCGTTATGCCACAAACCAAAGAAGCCATTGATCACGCGAAAGCCGCAAATGTCCCAATTATTGTGGCTATCAATAAAATTGATAAACCAGGCGCTGATCCTGAAAGAGTTAAACAAGAATTAATGCAATTCGACTTAATTCCTGAAGAATATGGTGGCGACACTATCTTTTGTGAAATCTCCGCTAAGAAGAATATTGGCGTAGATAACTTATTAGAAAACGTTTTAGTTGTCGCTGAAATGCAAGAGCTTAAAGCCAACCCAAATCGTTACGCATTGGGTACTGTTTTAGAGGCAAAACTAGATAAAGGTGAAGGACCAAAAGCTACACTTTTAGTACAAAACGGAACATTAAATAGTTCAGATTACGTCGTTGTCGGTGCTTGTTATGGCCGTGTTAGACGTATGACCAATGAATTTAAGAAGATTTTAAAAACTGCAGGACCATCCACGCCAGTGAGTATTATTGGTTTAAGTGAAGTCCCTGTTGCAGGTGATCGTTTTATGGCATTTCCTACCGAGAAACAGGCCCGTGATATTGCGGAAAAAAGAAAACTTTTACGTGTTTCTCAAGAAATGCACGGCAGTTCTGCTATGTCCTTAGATGATTTATATAACCGCATTCACGAAGGTGAAATTCAAAATATTAACGTCATTATTAAGGCGGATTTACAAGGATCGGCTGAAGCGATTAAAGCTAGCTTAGAGAAGTTAAATAGCGATGAAGTGAAGATTAATGTCATTCGTTCTACCGCGGGTGCTATTACTGAAAGTGACGTCTTATTAGCGTCTGCAAGTAATGCAATTATTTATGGCTTTAACGTCCGTCCGGATGCTTTAGTTAGAAGTAAAGCGGAAGAAGAAGGCGTTGAAATTCGTTTGCATCGTATCATTTATGCTTTAATTGAAGAAATGGAAGCCGCTATGAAAGGCTTATTAAAACCTGAATTAGTAGAAAAAGTCGTCGGACAAGCCGAAGTTCGTCAATTATTCAAAGTATCGAAAGTCGGCACAATTGCTGGCTGTATGGTCACTTCTGGTAGTATCAAGCGCGACGCGCCCATCCGTTTAATCCGTGATGGTATCGTCGTTTATGAAGGTAAATTAGCAAGCTTAAAACGTTACCAAAACGATGCTAAAGAAGTCGCTATGGGCTATGAATGTGGTTTAACCATTGAAAACTACAATGATGAAAAAGAAAATGATATCATTGAATGTTATGAAATGGTAGAAGTCAAAAAGTAGGTGAAATAAAATGGCAAATCGTAAAGAACGCGTTCCTGCTTTGATTTTGAAAAACATATCAGAAATCATCCAATATGAAGTAAAAAGCAAATCCATTGGCTTTGTTACTGTAACGGATGTTGATGTTTCTAATGATTTTTCTCACGCGAAAGTTTACGTTTCCTTTTTAGGCGCTGGTAATAAAGAAGAAAGATTGGCCGCTTTAGAAAGAACCAAAGGTTTCATTCGTTCTTCTTTAGCGCAAAAAATGGATATTCGTAAAGTTCCTGAACTTCATTTCTTCATTGATGATTCCTTTGAAAAAGGTCAAAAAATTGAAGAAAGCTTAAAAAGAGAAGAAGAAGCTTTAGAAAAATTAAGAAAAAATCGTGAATAGTTTATTAGGGTGGGCGAAAAGCTCATCTTTTTTTGTTTGTAATATTTTAGAAAATTCATATAAAATATAAATGTAGAAACCCATTCGATAGATAAGTTAAGAGGTGAAAAACGATGATTCATGCATATAGCGAACTTTATTTAAATGACGCAATGACCAATATAGCAGAACTTTTTAATTATGTTTCAGATGCAGAATCATTGGATGAATTATTTTTTCTTTTTATAAAAAAGGGATATGCCTCAGAATTTGGTAGAGGAAATGTTTATTTTCTTAATATGCCACCTCATGTTTTATATAGTATGATTACTGACCAAAAAGCCCCACAAGCGCCTATGGTTGAATTAGGAAGAAGTCCAGAGTATTGGTGTGGTTTTGTCTTAGCTTATTATCAATGGTATACTGGATTGAGCTTTAAAAAAATACAAGATAAATTACCTCCTTCAAAAATTCTTTCTCTTTATCATCCATTACATGAAGCGAGTTTAGAAAAATTTGTGGAAATTGCAAATTCTATTGTTTTACAAAAGGAAACGTATTTAGAAAGATATCGTAAATACGCAAAATTATCACAAAAAGAACTCGCGTCTCGTAGTGGTGTTCCTTTAAAAATGATTCAGTTATATGAGCAAAGAAAAGTAAATATTAATGACGCTCCCGCCCATCATCTTTTAAGATTTTCTAGAGTGCTCAGCTGTACAATTGAAGATTTAATAGAAGTTGAAATGTAAAAAAATGAACAAAAAAGCGATAACCGTTAAGGTTATCGTCTTTTTTTTAAAAATAAGTTTACTTTTTTTCAATGGTTAAAGATAAATAGCGAGTTCCATTTGCTTTTAAAGAATAGCTTTCAAATAGGGAAAGAGAAGAAATCTTTTCATCAACTTCTAATTCACAAGGGTTCGCTTCTAAAAATAATTTATTTTCTAACCATTTTAGTAAAAGAGTTTCATATTCTTTTTGCTTAGTATGAAAAGATACAGCGATATCTTTTAAGATAAAATGTCTTTCCGCATCTTTTTGATACATAATATATCCGATAGCGGTTTGATCTTCATATAGTAAGAAAGAAGTATAGTCTTGGTAAGGAACTTGTAAATCCATAGTGTTTTTATATGATTGAATTAGTTGGAGCATTTTATAAAAAGTATCAATTGCAATCACTGGACGAATACTTAAATTGGTACCTTCTAAAGCATAGAATAGATGATCTTTCCATAAATCTTCTTTTTCGTAATTATAAAGCATCGTTAAAAAGTTTTCTTTAGCAGAAGGATACTTTTTATAAAGTAAAGATAACCATTCTTTTGCGTCTTCTCTAGAGGTATGTTTATCATTTGGGCAACCTAAAGAAGTAATAGGAAAGTGCATTTCTTCTGCACACGTACGAATGACACTTTCACGCGCTAAAATGAGAGGACGAATAAAAACTAAATCGGTCTTTTCTAAATGCATTTTAGGTGAAAAAGTGGCGATTCTGGCACCAAAAACTTCATTCATCCATAAAGTTTCGATAGCGTCATCCGCGTGATGAGCAAACGCAACTTTATTACATCCATGTTGATGAGCGCTTAAATTAATCGCGGCTTTTTTCATTCTAGAACAAATCGAACAAGGTAATTTATCTTTCTTATGATATTCTAAGATTTTAGCGACATTACGATTATCTTCAATATATAAAGTATAGCCTAACGATTCAAACCAATTTTTTAAAGGGGTAAAATCAACATTAGAAAAACCTAAATCTAAAAGAATAGGTACAATTTCAAAATTCTTTTTTGAAAATTTTTGATAAAGCGTTAAAGCATAAAATAGGGTAAGCGAATCTTTTCCGCCCGAAATACCTACCGCAATACGGTCGTTAGGGACGATAAGATTGAATTTTTGATCAGCATTTCGCATAGAAGCGAGGATTTTACGAATAGATTTCATTTTCTTCATTCCTTTTTTTTCTCGTTAACATTATAATATGAAACAAGAGGGAGGAAAACAAAAAATGGATGGAATTTTATTCATTGACAAAGAAAAAGGTTGGACCTCTCGTGATGTGGTCAATTATATCTCTCATCAATTTCAAACAAAAAAAGTCGGACATGTAGGAACTTTGGATCCTTTTGCAACCGGATTATTAATCGTTTTAGTCGGAAAAGCAACCAAAATTGCGCCTTATTTAGAAGCGCAAGAAAAAGAATATGAAGCCACACTTTTATTAGGTGTGGATACGGATACCTTAGATTTAGAAGGAAAAGTTATATTAGAAAAAGAAGTTCCTTATTTATCTTTGGAAACTTTAGAAGAAACACTTCATACCTTTAAAGGAACCATCGAACAAGTGGTACCGAAGTATTCTGCGGTAAAATATAAAGGAAAGGCATTATATCGTTATGCCTTTGCGAATGAAAAGACACCAGAAATCAGTCGAAAAATTACCATTCATGATATCCATTTTATGTCTTATGTGGACCATCAACTTTCTTTTTCGGTGCATTGTTCAAAAGGAACTTATATTCGTCAATTAGGGCAAGATATTGCGCATGCTTTATCTACCTGCGGACATTTAACCTCTTTACGAAGAACGAAAATAGGAGCGGTTTCTATTTTTGACGCTAAAAAAGTAAAAGAAGTGGGAGCATCAGATTTTATTTCGATAAAAGAAGCTTTATCCTTTCTTCCTACTGAAGTCGTGGATGAAGCAACCAAAAAAGATATTATTAACGGAAAAACCATTCGTTTATTAAGAAAAGAAGATATTCTTCTTACCCTTGATGAAAATGGAGAAGTGTTATCCATTTTAGAAAAAGCAGAAAAACATACCTATAAAGTTAAAAGAGGGCTTTTTTAAAATGAAAATTATAGAATTCAAAGAACCGATTTCAATGCCCAAAGCTTATGCTTTATGCTTAGGTTTTTTTGATGGCTTTCATTTAGGTCACCAAGAGTTAATAAAAAAAGCCAAAGAAACTGGCTTTCCCGTTGCCGTTTATACTTTTGATCAATCACCTAAACAATGGTTTATGCATCTAGAAGAAAAAAAATTCTTAGATGATGAAACTAGAAATCAACTACTAGAAGAATTAGGTGTCGAATACTTATTGATTCAAAAAGTGGATGCGGATTTCTTTAACCTAAGTCCTTTAGCGTTTATTGGAAAATATTTAAGAGTTTTATTACCTCGATATATTATCGTTGGTGAAGATTATACCTTTGGTAAAGAAGCAAAAGGAAATGTGGATTTATTAAAGCAATGTTTGCCTACGATAGTGGTCCCTTTAAAAAGAGATGAAAAAGGGAAATTATCGACTTCAAGATTAATTGAAGATCTAAATAATGGCGATATTAGCGATTTAACGCATGTTTTAGGTCGCTTTTACCGATTAAAAGGGGAAGTAGTGAAGGGATATCAAAATGGACGAACCATCGGCTTTAAAACCGCGAATATGCATTTAGCGTGTCCTTATTTTCTTCCTAAAAATGGTGTTTATACCGCTTTAGCGTACGTTCACCATCAAAAATACATGAGTATGATAAATGTAGGTGTTCATCCCACTATTGAGCCTTTAAAACATCCTTTAATTGAAGTCCATATTTTAGACTTTGATGAAGATATTTATTTAGAAAACATAGAAATAGAAATTGTTTCTTTTATTCGTGATGAAAAGAAGTTTGCTTCTTTAGAAGACTTAAAAGAACAACTTCAAAAAGACTTAGTTACTACAAGAAAAGAACTAAATCCATACTTTTAAACGATAAGTAAAAAACATATAAATCAAAATAAAAGCAATAAGAAAGTTTAGAACGATGACGCAAAATGTTGCAATACTACTCATAATTTGCTATTATTTTTCTAGTTTAACGAGATATTTTAATGGTTAAACTAGATTTTTTATTTTAAAAAAATTCAATTCTAGTTACCAATAAAAAATTTTCTTACGTTAAAAAAGAATACAAAGAATTCATACTTTATACGTTTAAATTAGGGGGCTTTAAAATGAAAAAATTCTATAGTTTTCTTCTTACGATTGGCGCATTTATTCAGTCACTTTTCTTTTGGGTTCTTATTTACGATTATGCTACGAATAAACAAATAGATTCAACAGGGAGAGTTGGCTTCTTTATCTTTCTAATCGTAGGACTATTCATTCTTTCTTTAATTGGTAAATTTGTTAGAGGCTTAAAAGGTTTTTGGGTAATATTTTTAGATATGCTTCTTTCTCCTATTCGCTTTATTGCTCAATTGATTGTAGGCATTTTATGCTTAGCCAATAAAGTAAAGGTCGAAAGAGGAGAGTATGACGAACATAGTAAATTTGAAACATTTATGTTTACGTTATGTACTCATTCTGGACCAGCAACTAAATCACGTTCTCATTATGTGCCAACCTCTAGCAGTTCATCTTCTTCATCTTCTCATTCATCTTCACGTCCATCATATGGATCGAGTTATGGAAATAATACAAGTTCGACTTCCTTATATACTCGTTCTGAAGTTTATAGCATGATGAGAACCATCGCAAATACCTCTAAAGATGATGTTCGTGGTGAAGGAAATGCTCAATGTGTACTTACCACTTCGGTAAGTTTTTCCGGTACGCATATCTATTTTAAAATTAATACTAAATTATATAATACGAATCATTTTTCAAGTCAATATGAATTAGATGAATTTAAATCTAATGTTGAATATGCGATGCAAGAACTTGCTTCGTCGATTCGTGATGATGTGAAATCTTGGTTTGATTCAATTGAAACCGAAGAAAACTATACATGTCACTTTAATTAATATCAATCTAAATTATAGAAGTGTAGTGCAATTTTGCCTGCACTTTTTATAATCCTTTTTTTCTATTTACCATCTATTTCTTCGTTGGTTTTTGATAAAAAATTTGTTCTTTATATCTAAAATTCAGTATAATAAAAATAGAAGTATTGAAGGAGATGAGGCTTTATGCGCTGCAAATACTGTGGTAAATATATTCCAAATGAACAAGTAGTGTGTAATTTTTGTGGTTGTATACAAGTAAATCATCACCGCAATAACAGAATGCAAATTGGTAAAAAAGTGATTGATTTACCGATACCAAATGAAAAAGAACCGGTGAAGTTATATAAATTAATACGTGAGCACCCACTTGCTTTATCCTTTAGAATAAAAGAATTTACTCCTTATCTTCATGTAAGAACTGAACGAGGCATAAAAGTTTATCGTCCTCATTCTCGTTTTGATCTAACTAAATGGGATGAAGTAAAGTAAGAAAAAGCATTTGTTTTATATGTAATTTTAGTTTTTAGATAATTCAATAGATTAAATTATTTCTCGTAACTATAATAATTCTTATGGTTACGAGAATTTTTTTTAACTGGATATGGGAAAGATTTTTATATGCTTTTACCTAAAAATAAACGGGTTTATTATGAATTTAATAATTAAATCCTTATTTGCATAAGAGAGATAGAAGTTACGCAATGACTTTAGTTTGAA
>ERZ808275.325-NODE-325-length-21552-cov-3.442713_pt1 | contig 21552 bp, 23 predicted proteins | sample MGYA00520894_ERZ808275 | MGnify/ENA primary metagenome ERZ808275 (study PRJEB31516, sample SAMN03275598) | gut metagenome | biome: mammalia-associated habitat; material: feces | host: Papio cynocephalus | place: Kenya | collected 2012-08-03 ...
CAATACCCAAAACAATAAGTGCTTCTGACATTGTAAAGGCTTTTTTTCTGTTCATAGTTATTCTCCTTTGTAGTTGCTTGGTTGTTTCTTCTACGTCATTCTGAACTTGTTTTAGAATCGTAAAGTTATTCCGATGAGATAATGCGACCCTGAATTTAATTCAGGGTGACATTATATTTAGTTTTAGTTTTAGTTTTAGTTTTTGTCATTCTGAACTCGTTTGACAAAGCGAACAAGCGAAGAATGAGTTTTGTGAGCTTGTCCCCCGTGTGACAGAATCGCAAAGTTCTTCCGATTAAATAATGTGTCCCTGAACTAAATTCAGTGTGACATAATATTTAGTTTTCGTTTTTGTCATTCTGAACTTGTTTCAGAATCGCAAGGTTCTTCCGATAAGATAATGCGCCCTTGAACTAAATTCAATATGACTTTTTTATTTATTTGTTATCTCTTGATTGTAAGTATTTTACTGCAACAGCATCAGTGCTTTGAACAACAACCTGACCGCTAGCGCGTACAACAAATGTAAATTGGTCTGGAGTCTTTACGCTTGTTGGATTTGATGAGTTATAAGGTTTGTTAGGACCTTTGCTGCCATTGATATCAACTTGGACAGTAGCTGTCGAACTTGTATCACCAGCTTTGAAATTATCAGTTACAATCCAGTTCATGCCATCAGGAGTGATAAAAGTGCATACATTTTTTGTGCAAGTGAATTTGTCAGAACTAATACTTGATGCTTGTGCAACCATTCTGTCTGCAAACATATAAGCAAATTTATTTTCTGATGTGTATTTTCCAGTATCCCTGCTTGGAACATCTCTGTTAGTTAATGTAGCAGATGCTGGAGTTACTGTAAGCTGACCAGCGGCACTTGTTGTGCTTGAGCTAGATGACGCTCCAATATCAGGTAAAAAATAGTCCTTGCTACTTCCATCATTAGAAGCAACACCAGAGTTTCCGCCTCCAGCAGGAGCACCAGAGCCAGTTGCAGTTGAAATGCCAGTTCCATCATCAGGTGTATCAGTGCCACCTGTAGTTGTACCAGGATTCCAGTCTATTGTTCCAGTGAATTTACCTGTGTTAGTCAGAGGACCTGTAAACCCAGTGTTTGGTCCAGGAAGTTCACAACTCCATGGATCTTCTGTGATTGCTTTTGTTTGATTTGGAGCATTAGGATTAGGAAGACCTGTAGATGCTGCAAACATTATTTGTTTTGGAAGGCTGAATATATATTCGATACTTGCTGAACTCAATGGAGGGTATGCAACAGTATCATTTGTCAATTCTGAAACGATAGAAAGTGTTGAACGATAAGCTTTTTGCAATAACATTTTGTCTTTATTAGGTTTTAACCCAGACAAGGATACCATTGTAATTGTTGCTATTACACCAACGATTGCAACCATAATTAAAGATTCTGTTAGTGTAAATGCAAATGATTTTTTCATCATAGTTTCTGAAGCTAATTCAGGATTACATAAAGAAACCTTGTCACTCTGAACTTGTTTCAAAATCTCATTTTCATTAGAACCAGAAACGAACTCTAATTTATTGTTATTTATACCATTATCAACAGCATTAAAGAATGTATCAACATCTTTATTCATATCCATAAGCGCTCCTTTTTATCCACTAATTTAGTATTCTACCATTATAACACATGTCACATGGGCTTGCAATATTTTTGGTTTTATGTTAAAATATGTTTACACAGGGCATGGGTGTATTTTATACATTTTTTCTTAATTAACCATGACCGTACAATTTACCAACACACTAGGAAATTTTTATGATTAAAAAAACAGTAATACTCACTATTTCAGTAGTGCTAATGTTCTGTCAAAGTGTTCTAGCTTCAAATGTAAGTGAAAATGAAGTAAAAGCAACAATCGTAAAACACTCAATAGATTTAGGTATTGAACCCGCTTTAGCATTAAGTATTGCTAAAACAGAATCTAAATTCAGACACAATGTAAGAAGCCCTTATGGTGCTGTAGGCGTTTTCCAATTAATGCCTTCTACAGCTCAAAGATTAGGAGTTAATCCATATTATCTTAGCGATAATATCAGGGGCGGTTTAATGTACTACAAAATGATGTACAAGATGTTTGGCTCAACTGAGCTTGCTCTTGCTGCATACAATGCTGGTCCTGTTGCTGTTGCTAGACAAAAATCTGTTCCAGCTTCTAGCAGACAGTTCGTAAATTCAATTATGTCGGATTATCATTATTACAAGAAAAATCCAGACCAAGCTATTATTCAAGCAGCAAGAAAAGCTCCAAAGGCTAATCATCAATTACCAAAACCTAAAACATCTATAAAACCAGCTATCTCAACTACACCAGTTTCTGTTAACGGTGGTAGAGATGCAGGTCTTTCTAAACATACTACAAAAATGATTGATGTTTCTGCAACAAAAGCAGTTAAGGATTCTTTGATTTAGTTAACAAAAATTTACGTTACTTTTAATTTGGTTTAAGTTACAATTAGTCTAAACCAAACAAGAGGAATAAATGTATAACGAAACTAAAACGCACGAAATTACAGTAGATACGGTTATTTTGACAATCAAAAATAACGCTCTTCAAGCGCTGTTAATTAGACGTGATAGAGAACCTTTTAAGGATAAATGGGCTATCCCTGGAGGATATGTTCGTATGTCTGAAAATCTTGAACAAGCTGCTGTTCGTGTTTTAAAAGAAAAAACTGACGTAGATAACGTTTATTTAGAACAGTTATACACGTTCGGCGACCCACTTCGTCACCCTGACTCTCGTGTAATTACCTGTGTTTATTTTGCACTTGTTAGATACGAAGATGTTAAGGTTGTTGCATCTGACGATGTTGCTTGGTATCCAATCGACGATTTGCCACCTCTTGCATTCGACCACAAAGAAATTATTGATTACACTCGTGCAAGAGTTAGATTATCTCTTAAAACTTGCCCAGTTGCGTACCAATTGTTGAATGAAAAATTTACGCTAACTGAAATGCAAAAAGTGTATGAGTTAATTATGGGTAAAAAGTTAGATAAACGTAACTTTAGAAAAAAAGTTTTAGGTACTGAAGGTCTTATCACTCTTGATGAATTTACTAAAGCATCTTCAAAAAGACCTGCAAGACTTTATCAATATAAACAATTATATAGTGGCGATTTAAAATCGTTCTTTATCGCTAACAAAGAGGATATTTAAAAATGTTATTAAGCTTAATTTGGATGATTCAAGTAATTTCATCAGTTCTATTGATAGTTTTGATTCTTTTACATTCACCTAAAGGTGATGGTATTGCAGCTATTGGTGGAGCTTCTCAAATGTTTTCATCTCAAAAAAGTGCAGAAAAAGGCTTAAACAAACTTACAGGTATTGTTGCAGGTGTATTCATCGTTTGCACATTCTTGCTTGGTTTCGGTATTATAAAATAATAAAGTCGGTTGTCTATGGAAGGCGAACAACAACAACCCCGTTGGTACGAAGCTCATCCTGAAATAATGGAGCTTATGGCTTTTATTCGTACTTTGGAGCGAGAAAAACAGATTTTTATTACACAACAAATGATTCAAATTTTAATCAACGAGTGTGATATTGATTTAGATAGTGAATTAACTCGTATTTCAAGAAATACTTACACTTATAAACGTTGGTATGATAAAGATTACGGTTTGTCTGCATCGTTTGAATTATTAAAGGATTTACCAGATGTTAAACGTAATTTTGTTGTAAGACGTTTGTTGTCTGAAATTGTTATGGGATTTGCCAAAAAGGAAATTTAACTATGAAAAATGTTTTAGTAACAGGAGCATCAAAAGGTATTGGCAGATGTATTGCACAAGAATTATCTAAAAATTATAATGTTTTTGTTACAGCAAGAACAGAAAAAGCTTTAAAAGAGTTAAATGTAGTTGGCTATTGTATATGTGATTTAGAAAAATCGACGGATTTAGCCAAATTGGCAGATTTTATAAAAGTAAATAGTATTGATATTTTAGTGAATAATGCTGGCGAATACATTTATAATCCTATTGAAAATATGGATTATGCGCATATTTCTGAGATTTTTAAAATAAATTCAATTGCACCAGCTTTCTTAGCAAGTTCTGTTGTGCCTTACATGAAATCTCAAAAATGGGGCAGGATTGTCAATATCGGTTCAATAAGCGGAGTTATGGGTGAAGCATTTGCAAGTATGTATTCAGCAACAAAAGCATCTTTAATCGGTATGACAAAGGCTTTGGCGTTAGAATTAGCGTCTGAAAATATTACGGTGAATACAATTAATCCTGGGTGGGTAGATACTGAACTTGGCAAAGGTTCAATTGAGGACAGTGATTTTTCTGAAGATGAAATTTTAGAGTGCATTCCACAAAAAAGATTTGTTGAACCGATAGAGGTAGCAAATTTAGTTAAATACTTAATCTCAGACGAAGCAAAAGGTTTAACTGGGCAGGCAATTAACCTCTGTGCTGGATTGAGTGTTGGAATATAGAGTTAAAAGAAGAGGCGGATTGCAAAGCAATCCGCCTCTTCTTTTTACTCTTTGTTATTCTGAACTTGTTTCAAAATAATAATGTCTTTCTAAAATAACCTATAAAACCTACGTCCTGCGGAACTTGATTCAGAATCTATATTAGAGTCTTATTTTATATCAGGGAATAATTGTAATTCTCCGTCATCTGTTCTCCAGCGAATATAACCTGTTTTAGCGTTTTTGTTTGCATCAAGAACAGTAACTAAAGCCCAATTACCTTTTATTGCGGTAAGCTTTATTTTTACAACTTTTGCAGTTATTGTGTCAACAACTTGTGTTTCTTCTTCTGTTCCGCTGTGTAAATTTTTTACAGTAGCTTTTTTGTCGTCGAATATGTATAGACCATATTTTCTTCCGTAGATTCCATAGAAGTTACGCCACATCATAAAACGTAAGTCTTCTGCTTGAATCCAGCCTGTAAGGTGTCTTTCTTTGTTGTATACGATATTAATCCAATCATCAGTAAAATCTACTACTTGAACAAATCCTAATTCTTTTTTAGGGATAAATACGCTAAAAAATGAGTAATCAGTTCCACTTGTAGCTTTGAAATTTTCATAATCCCAATTAGCTTCGTACACAACTTTTGATTTAGTATCAGCTTTTTCGTATACAATTACATGTTTTGGAACTTGATACATTCCGATTGCGTTATGTTGAATAGATGCTGATGAAACAGGCATTATGTCAGCATTTGCTGGTAAAATTAGCCCAAAAATCATAAAAATAAAAGTTATAAATATTTTTTTCATAATGACCTCAAAATTTTTTCGTGTTTTGCTGAACTCATTTTAGTATATTCTTGAGAAACAATGCGACCCTGAAACGAGTTCAGGGTGACATTGTGGTTTAATTGTTTTATTCTCTGAACGAAATTTCGCTGTATGCTTTTTGTAAACCAGTTTTAACTGCAGACATTTGTTTTTCAATAACGTCTTCAGTCAAAGTTGCATTAGCATCTTGCAATTTAATTCTGAAAGCAACGCTCTTGAAGCCTTCTTTGATGTGTTCACCTTGGTAAACGTCGAAGATTTCAGAACCTTTAAACAAGTTACCTTGAGCCGATTTTTTAATAACTTTTTGAATATCTGCAAATGTAACATCTTCTGGAATTACAAAAGCCATATCTCTTTGTACTTCTGGATATTGTGGTAATGGTTTAAATTTAGCCACTGTTTCGTGCATACAAGATAAGATTTCATCTAGGTTTACTTCAAAAATGTATGCATCTTGGTTCAATTTCATTTTATCTTTCAACAATGGATGAATTTGACCGAAGAAACCGATATTTTTAGGTTGTTTGCCTAACATAACAAGTTTTGCAGTTTTGTATGGGTGCATAAAGTTTACGTCTTCGCAAGCGTGAATTTGGATTCTGTTTTCTAGTCCTAATTCTGATAGCAATTTTTCAAATACACCCTTAAGTGTGTAGAAATCAGTTTTTTGAACTTGTTGCCATTTAGAATTTTCGACGTCACCAGAAATAATACCTGCAAGGGTTTTAATTTCAGAAACACCTGCATTTTCGTGAGTTGTTTCTTGGTCTTTCAAGTAAATTCTACCGATTTCATAAGCCCAATAGTTCTTTTGACCGTTGTCGTAATTGTTTTTAAAACAGCTCAAGATGTTTGCTGACATACATTGACGAAGCATTGAGTAATCTTCACTTGCTGCGTTTGCAACTTTTACAGCTTTTGAATCATCATAAGTCATCATAAATTGGTCTAATAGAGGTTTGCCGATTAATGAAGTAGTTGCAATTTCGTTCAATCCGCAAGAACGCATAATGTTATGAACTTTTGCAGTTGTTTTTTCTTCCAAGGTGATTGTTGGTGTACCATTCTTTTCTGGAAGTGTTGGTGCAACTTTGTCATAACCGTAAATTCTTGAAATTTCTTCAATTAGGTCGATTTCTCTGTAAACATCATCAACCCTGAATGATGGAACTTCAACTTTTGCAGCAATTTCGTTTTTACCTAAAATAGTGAATCCTAATTTTTCAAGAATTGTTAGAGCTTTTTCTGCTGGAATTTCAACACCTAAGATGCGTTTAATTTCTGAATATCTTAATGTAATTGGTTCAATTTTGTTTGTATCGTCACCAGTTTTAACAAGTCCGTCAACTTTAGCATCTGCGTATTCAGCTAATAATTGCATTGTACGCATTAAAGCTTGATTTACAGCACCGATATCAATACCACGTTCAAATCTAGCACTTGCTTCTGAACGGTAACCAACACTTCTTGCGCTCTTTCTATTGGCAGATGGTACAAAGTATGCAGCTTCTAGGGCAATTGAAGTTGTATTATCGTCGATTTCTGAATTTGCACCGCCGAATACACCGCCTAAACATACAGGAGCTTCTTTGGTTGCGATTAGAACGCTGTCGTGAGTTAAGTTTCTTTCAACTTCGTCTAAAGTTACAAGTTTTTCACCTTCGTTTGCACGTCTTACGCACAAGTAGTTGTTTAATTTGCTTCTATCAAAAGCGTGAAGGGGAGTTCCAAGTTCTAATAGTACGTAGTTTGTAATATCTACAACATTGTTAATTGCTCTCATGCCTGATGCAACAAGTCTTTTTTGCATCCAGTCTGGAGATTTTTTGATTTTAACGTTGCTCAACAAACCTAAAGAGTAGTATTTGCAAACATCTGTGTCTTTAATCTCAACTTCAAATCCGTCGTTTCCGTATTCTACAGTTGCTTCAAGTGGTGAATATTTTAAATGTCTGTCGAAAATAGCACATAATTCACGTGCTACACCAATAATTGACATTTGGTCACCTCTGTTTGCAGTAGGTGCAACATTAAGAACAACATCTTCTTCAAGACCTAAAACATCTTCTAGGTTTTTGCCAAGTTCAATGTCGTCAATAAATCTGTTTAAGATTAAGATACCGTCTTCTTCTTGATAATTTCTATCGCTTAAACCTAGCTCATCAGCAGAGCATAACATACCTTGAGATTCTACACCTCTGATTACGGCTGGTGTCAAAGTGAATGTTTCACCTGTTTTACGGTCTAAAACTTGTGAACCTACTGATGCGTAAGGAATAATTTGACCTTCTTCAATATTTTGCGCACCGCAAACAACTGTTTTTACTGTACTACCAATGTTTACATCTACTAAGTGAAGTTTATCAGCATTTGGATGTTGATTAATTTTTTCAATTTTTGCTGTAATAATGTTTGTGAATTTTGGCTTGATATAGTCAATTTCTTCAACTTCTAATCCGCTCATAGTAAGTTCATGAGCAATTTGTTTTTCATCAATTCCGTCTAAATCAACGAAATCTTTTAACCAGTTAAGCGATACTTGCATTTCTTATATTCTCCTTAAATTCTTCTAATTTTTCTAAACTGTCACATTCAATGTAGATTCTAAGTAAAGGTTCTGTTCCGCTAGGACGAACTAAAATCCAGCTTCCGTCATCAATGTAAAGTTTTACACCATCAATTTTATTGATACGTATAACTTTATGTTCGCCAAGTTCTTTTAGATTTTCAGCCTTTTCTAGCTTTTCTTTTACTTGTTCTTGATTGTCTAATTTGCTGTCAATTCTGTCATTGTAGAATTTTGAGCCAATAAATTTGTATAAATCTTCTTGAAGTTGAACAAGAGTTTTGTGTTCATAAGCCATAGCTTCAAGAATTAATAAATTTGCTAAAATACCGTCTTTTTCTGGGATATGACCTTGAATAGAAAGTCCGCCAGAATCTTCACCCGCAATGATTGGATTGTATTTTCTCATTGCTTCGCCTACGTGTTTAAAACCAACGGCTGTTTCTACAAGTTCTGTATTTGTTTTCTTAGCCATTAAGTCTAAAAGAGTGCTGCCGCCAACAGTTTTAACTAATGAACCTTGAAGTCCTTTGTTTTTAGTTAAATGTAGCAATAAAATTGCCATAATTTCGTTTGGTGTAACGTAATTACCTTTTTCGTCAATAACACCGTATCTATCGCCGTCACCATCGTTTGCAAAACCAACGTATCCGTGTTTGTTCTTAATCATTTCAATTAATTCTTGCATATATTGAGGTTTAGGCTCTGGCATACCACCCCCAAAGTTAGGGTCATGTTTCATGTGTAAACTTTTGAATTTGATGCCGTGATCTTTTAAAATTTTGTCAAAATAACCGATAGTTGCAGAATATAGACCGTCAAAAATAATGTCTATTTTTGCTTTTTTAATTCTATCAAAGTCAATTAATGTTTCTAAATGTTTGAAATAATCTTTTGAAAAATTGTAGTATTCAAAAGAACCGTCAAGACTATTTTCAATACTTTCGCCAATATTTTTAACTATTTCGTCTGTAATTTCGCTAGTTGCAGGGCCAGCGTAATCTGGTATGAATTTTAAACCTAAATATTTTGGTGGGTTATGACTTGCTGTAAACATTATTGCACAAGCATCCAAGTGTTTTGCACTGTATGCTAAAACAGGTGTTGGTATAACTTTTTTGCTATACAAAACAGAAAAACCTTTTTGTACAAGAGTGTCTGCGCAAAGTTTTGAGTATACATCAGCCATGTTTCTTGGATCATAGCCAATGATAATTTTTTTGTTTAAACCGAAATTGTCTGAAATGTACTTAGCTATTGCATTTGTTGCAAGAGCAACGTTTTCAGAGTTAAAATCTTCACCTACTACGGCTCTCCAACCGTCTGTCCCAAATTTTATGTTTGTCATTTTTCTTCCCTTTTGGTAAAATTATAATAAAAACAAGGAGAATTATCAATGAATTTTTTATCAAACGTTATGCGAATTGCATTTTTAGGACCAGGTGGGTCTTATGCAGAAATAGCAAAGGACGAATTTAAGGATAAATATGATATTTACCCAGAAGAACACCCTTTGAATATGATTAGTCGCGTAATTGATTATGTTGATGATAATCCTATGTCTATCGGGGTTATTCCGATTGAAAATTCAATTGAAGGGGCGGTTAGAGAATCAAGTGACTGTTTGATTAAAACTAAAAATCCTAATATCAGAATTTTATCTGAATTGGTTATTCCAATACATCACTGTTTATTATCAAAAGTTACTGAATTGTACAGTATTACAGGTGTAATTTCTCACCCTCAAGCAATAGCACAATGTCATAACTTTATTTCAACTCAACTTCCAATGAATTTGGATATCGTAAGAGCATCAAGTACAGCAGAAGCTGCAAGAATGCTTGACGGCTATAATCTTACTTATTCTGCAATTGGTAGTAAAAAGACTGCTCAATTGTACAACTTGAATATTATTTGCGAAAATATTAATGATGAACCAAACAATCAAACCCGCTTTGCTTTGATTGGTGATTATGAAACTCCAATTACAGGCAATGATAAGACAAGTATCGCGTTCTCAACCGAAAACAAATCAGGTGCATTATTAGAAATGCTTGAAATTTTCTCAAAACACAATATCAATTTATCTTATATCGATTCTCGTCCTTCAAAAACTAAGTTTGGTGAATATACATTCTATGTTGATTTTGACGGACATTGTAAAGAGGATAAGATTCATAACGCATTAGAAGAAATCCAATCAAAAGCAAAATTCTACAGGTTTGTAGGTTCTTATGAAAAACACCACATGGCAGTATAGCTTGTGGTGTTTTTCTTTTTTTTTATAAATTTAATGTTTGTTAGAACTTGTCATAAAATGCTTTTACGATAAATTCTTCAAGCATTTTCTTGTTGCTTTCGTTTGATTTTCCGTCATTGATGTAAATGCTGAATGCATAAGTTTTACCGCTTTTTGCTGTCATTAAACCTGTAATTCCGCTGATATTTGACAATGTTCCAGTTTTAGCCCAAAGCTTGCCTTGCATATTGAAAAATCTATTTCTCAATGTCCCTTCTTGAGGTTTTGTTAGCATTGTTTCAAGCTTTTCTTTACCGAAGATATTTGTTGTTTTTACCATATAATCTGACATAAAATCTGCTGTTACAAGGTTGTTTTTAGAAACACCGCTACCATCAGTAAGACGAATTTTTGAACAATCAAGTTTGTTAATTGAACAATATGTGTTAAACATAGCAATCGCTGATACAGCACTACCCGTACCGTTCACGTGTTTTCCCCCTGCAAGTTTGAATACAGTTTCTGCAACTAGATTATTGCTATTTTTTAAAACGTCAGTTGTAGCTAAGCTTATAGGGTGTTTTATTTCCGCAACTTTTATAGCACCCTTTGGTAATTTGGCTTTTGGATATTTGCCGTAGTAGCTTAATTTAGCTTTTGCAAAAGTGTCGTCCATTCTCAATAAGAAGTATCTTCTTAAATAATTGATTGGAATTTGAACTTTAACTGTTTTTGCTACTGGTCCTGAAACAGTTAGAGAATCAGGCGAGATATAGTTTTCTCTTGAAAAGTCTACCTTTGTTTCATTCAAAGTTGTTTTGGTTTGGTTCAAGAAAGTTGTTGGGTAAAAAATGCTTGTAAAAATGTCTGCTGGTGCGCCAACTTTTGTTGGACTAACAATGATTGTGTACAAGTTTCTATCCAAATTGTATGAACCAAACTTTGGCATTAAAACGTTTAAATCGTCGTCCCATTGCCAGCCTTCGCCCCAATTTTGGTTATCTAAAATTGTGTCATCGATGTATAAATTTTTAACTTCACTTTTTTGTGCTAATTTCAATTGTGAAATTAAGTTGTATAAATCACTTGTTGTTAAATATGGGTCTGCGCCTAAAACTAGGTAATAATCACCTGCTTTTGTTTTGTAGATACTTGTTGAAAAGTTGTAATTTTCGCCAAGTACAGTTAGTGCAGGTAAGTATGTCAATAATTTTTGTGTAGATGCTGGTGATGTTGGAATTTCAGAATTTAACTCTGCCACAGTTTTTCCAGTTGACAAATCTTTGAACGATACAGATACAGCCCCTTTTTGTATACCTGAATTGTGAATAACTTTATTAAAAATTGCGCTATCCATTGCGTTTGCGCATTGTGAAAATAAAATTATTGAAAATAATGTGAATAATATCTTTTTCATATCTAATATTCCTTTACTTCATAACTTTTGTGAACATCTTTTAGCACTGTACATTTAGCCCTAAATTCGTTTTGTTCTTCAAAATCTAATGTTGCAGAAATTGCACCTTCGCCTGATGTGATTTCTGCCAAGTTATCGCCTTTATAATTAATTATTGTTGATTTTCCGAGATTAAATTCGCCGTGTTCAATCGCTCCAGATTGTGTTAGAGCAACAAAATAACATTGATTTTCAACCGCACGAGAGTGTGTCATTGAAACCCAAGGAATTTCCTTTTTTGAGCCCCAAGCTGCCATATTAACCATTAAATCAACACCTTTGTACGCATAAGCTCTGTATATTTCAGGAAATCTTATGTCATAGCAAATTGTTAAACCAATTCTAACACCTTCGATGTTTACTATTACAGAGTTTGAACCTTCTGTAATGTATGTACCTTCTTTATCTCCGTAGTATGAGAATAAATGGCATTTGTCATAAGTTGCAATTAATTCACCTTTTCTATTTATCACAGGGCAAGTATTAAACAATTTTTTACCTTTTTTAGTGATAAAACTTCCGCCGATGATGTTGACATTGTGAGTTTTCGCCAAATCAGATAAGGTTCTTATAACTTCACTATCATCAAGGCTTTCTGCCGATTCAGGAAAATAATCGCAAGCCCAACCAACAGTCCAAACTTCAGGTAAGATGATTACATCTGTTTCAGGTCTTGCATTGTTATTGATTAATTCTTTTATCTTTGTGATATTTTGTTTTTTATCCCCAAGTACTGATGACATTTGAATTGCCATCACATTTAGATTTTTGGTCATTTTTGTTTTTTGTATGCCTCTTTAAAAGCTTCTGGAGCCTTCTTTTCTAAGTCTAGTAGCGCGTCTTTTAGTTGTTGTTTTACGCGGATATCTTCTTCTACATCAGCATCTTCTGATATGTATATTGGTTCTCCATACAAAATTACGATTTTTGTGAAGCCCATTGGAATTTCAAATTTGTCCCAAGTTGGAAGTCTTAACAAGCTTTTGTTAGGTGAATACCAAGTCATTGGAATAATTGCAGCGCCAGTTTTCTTTGCAACTTTGATAACTCCGTTTTTAACCTCGTGGTATGGACCAGCAGGACCGTCCACCATGATTGCTACATTTTGACCTTCCTTTAAGCGGTCAATCATTTGCAATGTTGCTTGCATACCACCTTTTCGGCGTTCACCCTTGTTGTCTTTTGAACCACGAACAGTGTTAAAGCCCCATTTGTGTACTACTCTTGCAATTATTTCGCCGTCGTCAGAGCGACTAATCAAAATGTTAACGTTTTTTCTTTTTTCAAACGGGATTCCGTGTAAACTGCATTGTTGAGCATGCCACATGGCGAAAACGACGTTGTTTTCTTGCTCTGGGTAATTTACGTTTCTAATTTCAATCATTCTTTCAAGAATTCTAAAAAGAGCGTAAACCCCATCAGAAGCCCACCCTATGGCTTTTTTGCTATCAATATGTAATGCGCGTAAAATATCCATAGTTTCATTATACTATAAAAGTTTTAATTATTAGTGTTTTCGTTTATATTTGGAATACGAATACAGAACTCTGTACCTTGTCCTTCTTCACTGTTAACCGTAATTTCACCGCCGTGAGATTTAGTAATTTGTTGTGCCAAGTACAAGCCTAAACCAGTTCCGATTTTTCTGAATTTTTTAGCTGTAGAGTAGTATTTTTGGAAAACTTTTTCAATATCTTCTTTTGAAATACCTTTGCCGTGGTCAATTACAGAAATATTAACATCTGTAGCTGTTTTTACAACTTTTACATCTATGCTTTTGCTTGTATCACTATGTAGAATTGCATTTTGAATTAAGTTTTTTATAACTCGTTTTAGTTGAATTTTGTCTGCTGTAATTGTAATATTTTCATATTCTTTGAATTTAATTTTCATGTTGCTTTTTTCAGCAATTGGAGTCATTTCTGTCACAATTTCTTTGATAAACGGATTAATTTCAAACTCTTCAAGATATAGTGAAATACCGTTTTCTTTAATTTTATAAGTTTCAAGAAGAATTTGTACTAATTCAATTAATTCTTTGTTTGAAACTTGCATGTTCTTTATTGCTTCTTTTTGTTTTTCGGTAATTGAACCAAATTTTTCGTCTAATAAGAAATCTAAAATATTTGATTCTGCAATGATTGGAACTTTCAAATCGTGTGTAAGTGTTGCTACGAAGTCTTCTTTTAAGTGTTCAAGTTCTTTTTGATTAGTAATATTTTTTAGAATTACGATATATCGTTTCTTTTTGTCTTCAAGTTGAAGTTTCATTGTTGTTGCTTCAAATGCATCGTCAGAGTATGCTTTTATGAATACTTCAGTGTTTTCAAGTTTTTCAACAGGTGTTTCATCTGGAATATTGATATATTCCAGAATATTTTTTCTAAGTATTTCTTTGCCTTTTACATTAAACCATTGCAAAACTTTTGGAGTTGCTCTTAAAATTTTATATTTTCTGTCTACAATAAGTAAACCATCGGAAAGTGAGTTTAAAATGGCTTCTAAGAATTTGTTTTGGTGGATTAATTCTGTTTGTTGTTGAGTTACTTCTCGTTCTTTTTCACTTAAAGAATCAATTAGTTGGTTAACACTATCTGTCAATGTTTCGTATGATTCGGGATTTATTTTTTTCATCTTTTTACCCAAATCACCATATCTAACTGACATTAAAGTTTCGTTTACAGCGCCAAGGTAATCGTTCATTTTGTACCAACGTTGTGTAGTTTTTTTCGATACAATTAATAGCATCAAAAAAATAAAAATTACGAATAAGTTAAGTGCGAAAAACCAAATCATATATAATAAACCTTTTTTGTATTTCTTTTCTGTTTTTATGTTACTATATTTATAATTCAAATTCAACGATTATTAAAAGAGGCTCTTATGAAAAAATATTATTTATTATTAATGACACTAATTTTTACTGTACAAGCATCTTATGCAGACAGTATGTTTCCCGCAAGTATTAGAAGTGCATTGAAACATTCAGCAGATGTTAATTATGTGTCTGTTGTTATAGCGTTAGGTGTTGTAATTTTATTAATATACATTACAGGTATTGTATATGCAAAATTGAACATTATCGGTCATAATGCAGTGAAAAAACAATATAAAGGTTTGGATAATGAAAGAATATTTATTCATTCAACAACTCAAATTGGTAACAACAAAACATTACACGTAATTGAAATTGCAGGTAAAAAGCTTCTAATTGGTGTTACAAATGAATCAATTAATTTGATTAAAGACCTTGATGACAATGCGACATCTGTATCTACAGACGATATGAAATCAATTTTCCAAAAAGAATTGTCTAAATCAATGCCATTGGATAAAATTTATCCTCAAGGTGCAGATGCGTACAAAGAAGAAGAGGAAATTTCAATAGACAAAAAAATTCCTGAAGAAATTGAAAATATTAATGATAATCCTCAAAACAACAATAATGATGACTTTGGTCTATATAAAAAATATCTATAGATATTATATAATATAGTTACCATAGTAATATTACTCTGGCAATCTACGGAAGTGAGTTAAAATTGATGTCAAAAACGATACAAATAGCAAATAAAATTGTTGGTGAAAAGCAAAATTGCTTTATTACAGCCGAAATAGGAATTAATCATAACGGTAGTTTAGATTTGGCAAAAAAACTCATTGACATTGCCATTTCAACAGGTTGTGATGCCGTAAAATTTCAAAAAAGAACAGTTGATGTTGTTTATACCAAAGAAGAACTTGAAAAAGAACGAGAAAGCGTTTTTGGAACTACAAACGGTGATTTAAAACGCGGTTTAGAATTTGGTTTTGATGAATATAAGGAAATCGACAGATACTGCAAAGAAAAAGGTATAATTTGGTATGCATCTTGTTGGGATAAAGCTTCTGTAGATTTTATTGAACAATTTAACCCACCTTGCTACAAAATTGCATCAGCTTCCTTAACTGATGACGAACTTTTAGAATATACAAAAGCAAAAGGCAAACCTATTTTCTTAGCAACTGGCATGAGCACAATTGAACAAATTGACCACGCCGTAGATGTTTTAGGCAAAGATGACTTGATTATTTATCATTGCACATCAACATACCCAACAGACAATTCAGAAATTAATTTAAGAGTGATACCATTTTTAAAAGAACGTTATAATTGTCCAGTTGGATTTTCAGGACATGAAAAAGGTATTTTGCCAACAATTTTATCAGTACAAATGGGTGCATGTGCAGTAGAACGTCATATTACAGTGGATAGAACTCTTTGGGGTTCAGATCAGGCAGCAAGTTTAGAAAAAGAAGGACTATTCAGAACTGTGCGTGACATTCGTCAAATTAAAACAATTATGGGCGATGGTATTAAAAAGGTTTATGACAGTGAAAGACCTATTATAAAAAAATTAAGAAAGGTTTAATGTGAGTATTCCAAAGACTGTAAAAATGGTGATTTCTGATTTTGACGGAATTTTTACAGACAATACAATAATTATTTCAGAAGATAAGAAAATCTCAAGGAGAATTAGTTTTAAGGATGTTATGGGAGTTTCTTTACTTGTTAAGAATGGTTACCAAGTAGGTATTATTTCTGGCGAGAAAAATTCTGCAATTGAGCTTATTGCCGAAAGCTTTAAGCTAAAAGAAGTTCATCAAGGTATAAAAAATAAAATAGAAGTTTTAAAAGGTATTTTGGAACGAAATAGTCTAACTATTGATGAAATTTTATACGTAGGTGATGATGTCAACGATGCAGAATGTTTGAAATTTGTAAATACAAAGTTTACCGTTCCAAATGCAAATAAAAAAATTAAAGCAATTGAAAATATACAAATTACTTCAGCCTGCGGTGGCGATGGTGCTTTTCGTGAAATTGCAGATGAAATATTAGACATGTAATAAAAAACTTGCAAACCCTATAATTTGTATTATAATTTTGAATGAATAAGGTTTATTATGCGAAATCTAGTAGTTCAGAAATTTGGAGGCACATCAGTTGCCGACACAGATAAAATTAAAAATGTTGCCAATTCTGTAATTAGAGAAAAGAAATTGGGCAACGATGTTGTAGTTGTTGTTTCAGCAATGGGGCACACAACTGATTATTTGATGAAAATGGCAAAAGATATAAGTGATGTTCCTTCATCTCGTGAGTTAGATATGCTTTTGTCAACTGGTGAAGGTGTTTCAATTGCATTACTGTCAATGGCAATTCAAGCACAGGGTTATGATGCTGTTAGTATGAATGCAATGCAAATTGGCATTATTACAGAGAATGTTCATAACAAAGCAAGAATTATAGATATTAAAACTGATAAATTAAACAAATATTTAGCAGAAGGCAAAATTGTTGTAGTTGCAGGTTTTCAAGGTGTAACTGAAGACGGAGAAATTACAACTCTAGGCAGAGGTGGTTCTGATACATCTGCAGTTGCAATAGCAGCGGCTCTTGAAGCTCAACGATGTGATATTTACACTGATGTAGAAGGTGTTTATACAACAGACCCACGAATTGTACCAAATGCTTCAAAACTAGATGTCGTAACGTACGATGAAATGTTAGAATTAGCAAGTGTTGGTGCTAATGTTTTACACCCCCGTTCGGTTGAAACAGCAAAACAATTTAATATGCCAGTGAGAGTTAGAAGCAGTTTCAATTTAGACAATATGGGTACTTTGATTAAAGGAGAGTATGACAATATGGAAATATGTAGACCAGTTACAGGCGTTGCCGTAGATATGTCAAAATTGAGAATTGTTGTTTGTGATGTTCCTGATGAACCAGGCGTTGCAAGCAAAATATTTACAACTTTGGCTGATGAACATATTTCTGTTGACACTATTATTCAATCTTATGCAAGATTACATAATAATACTAATGATATTGCTTTTACTATCAATAAGTCTGACTTGCCTAGAACAATGGAACTTTTTGACAAAATTAACGACGAAATTAAAGCTGATAAAATTCATATCGACGATAATATCGCCAAAGTTTCAATTGTCGGTGCGGGTATGATTGATAGACCAGGCGTTGCAGCTACTATGTTTGATACTTTAGCAAATCTAAACATTAATATCAAAATGATTTCTACAAGTGAAGTTAAAATTAGCTGTCTTGTAGATGCAGATGTTGCAAACGATGCTTTAAGAGCTTTACACAAGGCCTTTAACTTGGGTTGTGATGTGATAGCAACTGTTAAAGGTGATTTACCGAACATTTAAGGAGTTTATTTAATGGAAAATATGCAAAATAACGATAACCAATTTGTAGAAACTTATGAACTAAAAACTTGGAAAAAATGGGCTATCGCAGGTGTTGCTTTAGTTGGTTTTATAACAACAATTTATTTAGCAGTTGTTTATTACAAAGCAAATTTTTTGGTAAATGCTCATGCTAGTTTCTGTTCAATAAACGAATTTATTGACTGTGATTCAGTTGCTAAAACAAAAGATTCACAGTTCTTTGGTGTTCCTTTAGCTTTATGGGGAATGTTCTTATATGCATTCATTGGGTTAATGATGTGTGCGAAAAAACTTGCTCAAGTAAAATTGTTCAAGTTTATGGAAGTTTTCAAAAATCCTTATGCATATATCTCTGCACTTGGTATAATTTCTTTTACTATTTCGATGATTTTACTTTGCGTAAGCTTATTCCAAATCAAGAAATTATGCATAATGTGCGTTTTGACATACATTTTAGACTTTGCAATTGGTCTTTTAGCTTTAAATAATTACTCAAGAAAGACTTTTGTCGAAGTGTTTAAAACTTCATTCTACGATTTTTTAAGCGCATTAAAAATAAAAAAATATCTAGTAGCATTTTTAGTTGTTGCGGTTTGCGGTGTTGCATTTTTAACATATACATCAGTATCCTTAAAATTGGCACCACAAGTAAAACGTATTAATTCTATTCAAAAATTTGTTAAATTAAACGAAAAGAAATTAAATCCCTATGCTCCAAAAAGTAATGTTTTAGGCGATGAAGACGGAAAGGTTACTCTTGAAGTATACTCAGATTTCAGATGTCCTATCTGTCAGGTTTTCAACTTAATTATTTGTAAAACAGTTGGTGAACTTAGAAATGTAAAGGTTGTTCATCACCAATATCCATTAGATGCAGATTGTAACAAGTATATTCCAACTCAAGTTCACCCAGGAGCTTGTGCAATGGCGTTATATGCTTTAGCTGCTGAGCGTCAAGACAATTACTGGGGATTTGGTTCTCAATTATATTTAAGACAACCAATGACAGATTACGATGTTTGGGCAATTGCTTTGGAACAAGGAATGAACTTGGACAAATTAAAAGAAGATGTACAAGATCCTGAATTGATTAAAAAGTTAGAGGCTGATATTGATTTAGCTCACAGCTATGATTTACACGGAACTCCAGCATACTCAATCAACGGTGGAAAAGTTAATATGGGTATTTTGCCTGATTTTGTTTTGAAACAAGAATTAATCAAAGTTGGCGCACAAGAAAGATAATGAATAACAACAAAATTTTATTGCACGCTTGTTGCGGAATTTGCTCGGCTTATCCAATTCTAAATTTGCGTGAATTGGGTTATGAACCAGTGGTGTATTTCTTTAATCCAAATATTTATCCAGAGTCTGAGTATCAAAAACGCTTGGAAATGGAGAAAATTCTGTGTGGTTATCATAATTGTGAACTAATTGTCGGAGATTATGACCAACAATTTTATTTTGATGCTGTAAAAGGTCTTGAAAGCGAACCAGAACGTGGAAAACGTTGTGACGTGTGCTTTGAGTTGCGCCTTGAACAAACAGCCCAAAAAGCAAAAAAACTTGGAATTGATATTTTTACAACTTCAATTGTAATAAGTCCACATAAAAATTATGCTTTACTTTCTGAAATTGGCGAAAAAATTGCGAAAAAGTATGACTTAAACTATTTGGCAGTCGATTTTAAAAAGAAAGATGGATTTTTGAAAACGAACAGAATTTCTAAAGAACTGAATCTGTACCGTCAAAACTATTGTGGCTGCAAATTTAGCATAAGGACTAATGTATAAAGCCCTAATTTGCACGAAAAACATCTTCTGTTATAATGAAAATATTAAAAAAGGAGTTTAGTTATGGAATGTAAAAAAGAAGACAACAAATTAGAATGTACTTGTACAAGCACAACTTGCAAAAATCGTGGCGTATGTTGTGATTGTGTAAGACACCACAGAGAAAATGGCGAAATTCCAGGATGTTTCTTTACTGCTGCAGGTGAAGCATCTTATGACCGTTCTATTGCAAATTTCATAAAGGTAATGTCAAAACATGCTTAATTATAAAACCCTTTTAACTTTATTTGCAATTTTAACCTTGTTGACTTTACTTCCTGTAAATGCCAAGGTACTAGATGAGGTTTATTCAGGTGTTTCTGATGGGCAAATGATATATTATTCATTTTGTTCCGACAAATGGTATTACCAACGTCCAGATCAAAAGAAAAAATGTATTTTAGAAGTTACACGTCGAGTTTCAGAAGGTTCGGGTAGTTACTCAGAGTACGTTTCTCCAATGTATGATGTTTATACCCCAGCAGGTTCAAATTATGAATTTTTATACAAAGGACGATTGATAACTTATCATATATTCGATGTGAAATTTTATGAAATTGTTTATAATCACAGAAATAAGCAGTTTATTGAAGTTCCACTGGAAGAAAGTTTTATAAAAGAAATTTTCAAAAATCCAAAGATAATTTATGTATCACAATTTAATGACAACCATGAGCTAACAGTCAGAAAAAGACCATTGAAAAAACAAAGATATTTACTTTTGAATGATACTGACAAATATTTTTATCGTTATACATTAGAAACTCCAAATAAAAGTAATGTAATAAAAAACTTATTTTTCGCAAAAAAACGCTGTAACATAGATTTTGCACACTTTATGGACGATGTTGATGAATTTCCGATGTATAAAATTCACATAAGAAATGGACTAAAATTTTAATAAAAAAATCCGAGAAGTTTCTCGGATTTTTTTATGTAACTAAATTATTAAGAAATCTATACAAACTAAAAATAACCGTGTTGACAGCAAAATTTGTTTGCTATATGATTTTTTTACACACTTAGCCGAGTGGCTTAAAGTCATGAGGTGGTGTAAGTGGAAATAGAGTAACCAGTAGGGTTACAGAAGTATAAAGGAAAAAGAAAAATGGCAACAGGACAAAGAATTAGAGTTTGTTTAAAAGCATACGATCACAAATTAATTGACGTATCAGCTGACAAAATCGTAGAAACAGCAAAAAGAACAGACGCAAAAGTTGCAGGACCAATTCCTTTACCTACAAAGAGACGTATTTATTGTGTATTGCGTTCACCACACGTAGATAAAAAATCTCGTGAACACTTTGAAATGAGAACACACAAACGCATTATCGATATTTACGAAGCAACTCAACAAACAACTGAAGAGTTGAGTAGATTAGATTTACCAGCAGGTGTAGATATCGAAGTTAAACTATAATTTCGTTCCCTGTCAAAAATTAAATAAGCATTATGCAATATAATGCGATCTACGACTCTAAAAGGGTAAAAGGTAAGAGGCACAAAAGCAACGTAGCGCTCGCAAGCAGACGGACTAAAAGTTAAAACTTTTAAGCTCCAAAAAAGAAAGGAAAAAATCATGACACTTGGTGTGATAGGTAAGAAAGTCGGAATGACTCAAATTTTCAACGAAGAAGGTTTGGCAGTTCCAGTTACCGTAATAAAAGTAGACCCAATCGTGGTTACACAAGTTAAGACTGTTGAAACAGACGGTTATAATGCAATTCAAGTAGGTACAGTAGCAGCAAAAGAAAAACATTTGACAAAAGCTCAAATTGGCCACTTTGCAAAAAACAAATTAGAAAACTTCCGTCACTTACAAGAATTCAGAGTTGACAATCCACAAGATTACACAGTAGGTCAACAAATCGAATTATCTGTATTAAGCGATGTTCAAAAAGTTGATGTAACAGGTA
>ERZ808275.326-NODE-326-length-21511-cov-7.346570_pt1 | contig 21511 bp, 25 predicted proteins | sample MGYA00520894_ERZ808275 | MGnify/ENA primary metagenome ERZ808275 (study PRJEB31516, sample SAMN03275598) | gut metagenome | biome: mammalia-associated habitat; material: feces | host: Papio cynocephalus | place: Kenya | collected 2012-08-03 ...
CATCGTCTATGAGGTACATCGCCTGCGATAACTGCTCGGTTATTTCCGATTGTGTAAGAGCCATAGGTGTGGTGTTTTGGTTAGTCTCTTGGTTTGTTTTTGTCTATGCTTTGCAGGTAGACGGGGTTGCGGGTTTGCAGTATCTTGACGTGGAGGATATTGATTTGCCGTTGCAGTTCGTCTGCCTGTATGCCGGTGGCGTGAGCGAGTTGGTCTTGCAGGTCGTCGATGCGTTGTTGCAGGGCTGCTACCTTTTCGGGAATAGCGTTTCGCAGTGCCGTCTCGGGGCTGATGTGCGGTTTGCGCACGATGGTGGCTGGGTCTTTCTTGCGCACGTATTTCTTTTTTGCAGGTTTGTGGCTGTGGTAGTATGCCCGCTGATAGGCAAGGTAGTTGGCACGGTCTTTCATAAAGTTGAGAGTTGAGGGTTTAGAGTTGAGAGTTGAGGGTTTAGAGTTGAGAGAAGGACGTGCAAAACTTTTAACTTTCCACTTTCCAACTTCTCTAAACTCTAAACTCTCAACACTCAACCTTCGACTTATTCGGCATTATGAGAAAGCAGGTAGGCTTTGTCTATCCAGTAGCGGGCGTAGGGCTTGCCTGCCTCTATCTCGGGTTGGTCTTTGCAGATAGGTATCATCTCGTCGTGCCGCAGGCGGTAGATGATTGCCGAGAGCCTGAAGCACCCGCACAGGGTGAGTGCTTCAAGCGGCGTAATGGTATGACCTTTGAGAAGGTGTTGGCGTATGATTGCCAACTGGCTTTCTGTTCTGTCCATAGAAGTTAGATGTTAGATGTTTGTTTCATTGTTATCGGGTTCTCTGTGAGGATACGGTAGTAGGTTTTGCAGCCGATGACCGTGGGTGTTGCCGACACGTAGAACGTTCCTTTGCCGGTTAGTCCTGCCACTTGCAGGATATGCAGTGCGGCTTCTTTGTTGCAGAACTTCATTGTCCGTTTGCCTTGGAAAGCGACGTGCAGCCGTGCGGTCTGCGTCATCGGCGTGTCGTCTGCGTCATCGGCACGGCGGATATAGACTTTGTCGATACAGCCTTCGTCGAAAGTGATGGCTATGTGAGACCCTTTGGTAAGTCCCAGTTCTTCTACCAGCAGTTTGGATGGGTAGATAGCGTAGGGGTGAACGTTGAGGGTGCGTTTGATAGACTGGTGGCAACCACGGTTGTGAGGGTTGGCAGCGCAAAGGCTGTCGTGTTTTGTAATTGTATACATTTTAGTTTGGTAGTTTATTAGTTTATGCGTTTATACGTGATTGAATGGGTTTAGTCAGTTAAGAAGTTTAACTATTTCAACGGCTTAACTTTCTCAACCACGCATAAACTTATCAACGTATCAACTCATTAACGTTTATTTTTCTTGCGGAGGAGTTGTTCGATGTCTCGGAGGGACTTGCGTACCTCGGCTTTCGACTTGCCGACTATCTCTGCTATCTGCGCCACACTGCATTGCTGCAAGAGTGCAAGGCGGAAGATGATAGCCTGCTCCGGCGATAGTTTTCTGCGTGCCAAATCACGAAGTGCTTTAATTTTCTTGTCCGACAAATAGTAATCGGCATCACCCACCATTTCGGGTGCTTCTTTTTCTTCGAAGAGAGAAGCGAGCAGGTCGTCGCTGTCTTGTCGGTAGAGCCAAAAGAGCGGGTCGGGCAGCAGGCAGCGTTGGTAGTACTGCATCTCCTTTAGCATTGAGCGGTAGTACGCTCTTGAGAGCAGCCGCTCATAAGTGTCGGGGGTAGGCAGATACTCGCCGCCGGTGTAGAACACCATAATGTATGCCGTATGTAGTATATCCCGTTGTGGAAACTTGGAGAGCAGTTCGTTGTAGTGCTGCTCCATAAAACGATTGAACAGTTTTTGACTTAGAGTCATGATTCGTTGAGAGTTGAGAGTTTATATTATCTTCTGCTTTCTCCTTCAAGAGGGATAACGTTGAACATCTTGAAGCGGTCGGCAAGCCTGCCGTGTTCGTCGTAGAAGCGTTCACGAAACTCGTCCTTGTCGAGGTTGGTAGTGATATGTGTGGCTTTGTCCTGTTGCTCCCATATCTCGTTGCGTGCATAGAGGAACTCGTCCACTATCTGCTGCGTGTCGTTGCCGTAGAAACGCTGGGTGCCAAGTCCGATGTCGTTGAGACAAAGGGAGAAGGGCTTGCCTTCGTAGGTACGTTGGTCGGCGGTGTTGTAGGTGTAGCGGTCGATGTGGTTGTGCTGCTTGTAGTAGTTGAGCAACTCGGTCTGCGAGAGGATGGTGTATGCACGGTAGTTGCGGGTCTCCCGCAGGTAGAGAGCAAATACGACCATCAGTAATGTCTTGCCCGTGCCGGCTTTGCCAATGAGCATAATGTTCTTGCTCAGGTCGTAGGGTCGGTCGGGAAAGACCGAGAGAGCCAGCGGCGAACCGTTGAAATAGTAGAGCAGGAAGCGCAGTACGTCCCGATTGTAGTCATCGATGACAAACGTTCTGTTCTTTTTGGCAAGCAGAAGGTTGGCGCACGCCGACACCAGTCGGGAATGCGCCGCATAGATACGCATGTCGGACAGGTCGTAGTCCCGCTTGCGTGCGGGTTGCAGGCGGGCGATGATAGCATTGATGTCCGCCACCTGCTCCATTACTTTCTGCTCCATTTGTTGGTCAGAAGGAGTAGAAGTTGTAGTCCCGTTCTCTTGGTTCGGGACGTTGTCTCGTAGCACTTCGGCTACCGTTTGAAGATGTTGTTTCATTGTGGTTTGTATTTTTAAGTTCAAACAATCCCTGCCAGCCATTGGCAACGGACTGCTCTATAATCTGTCTGAATACCTGCGGGTCGTTGTTTGATAAACGCAGTGCGGCTTGGTAGTTGAGTTCCATACTCTGCTGCGTCTTGAAAGGCTTGTGTATATCCCTTCTATAATCGAGCCACATTGTGTAGGCTTCACGAAATTCGTCGGAAATAAAACTCAAATCAAATTTCTGCTTTGCTTTTGGAGGGGGACTATAGGGGGTAGTAGAAGAATTATTATTTTTTTCTGTAATAGTTTTGGTTAATAAACTCTCGGATAATTCTGAACGTAGTGAAGAATTATCTATATTATTATCTGTTATGTCTATATCTGTATATAATACATCTGCCTTTTCAGGCACATCGATTTGCCCTTTTGGGCATATCGAACTTACTCCACGGGCAAATCGCTCCGAGAACGTGTACCACTTGGTATGATTGTGGGGGTCTTGGTTATAATTTCCTGTGATAAGTACGCCTTCTTTTACGAGTTTGCCTATCGCATTGCGTATCGTTTTGCACGATACGTAAGGGAATAGTTTTTGGAAAGCGTCAATGGAGTTGTACGTCCAATACTTTCCGTCGTGGAAATGTGTTCCGTTGGCTTTGTTTTTCGCCAGCCAAAACAGAAAGTGCTTGATAATGACGGCTTCCAATATGCCATACTTGGCAGCGAGTTTAATATCAAACGAATGTTCCATGCTTCTTTGGTTTGATACCGCCACGCTGCCTGTTGTCCGGCAGCGCAGCGGCAGGTTAGTGATTGGTTACTACCACGGCAAGTCGTCCGACTGCTGTGTAGGTGCGGGTTGCTCTCCGCCTATGCGTACCACGGTTGGCTGCGCATTGCGTTGTGTGTGCGTCTCCGTGTTGCGGGTATCGCCCTCCTCTATGCGGAAGACTTTCACGTTGGTGGAGTAGCCCGTGCGTCCGTCCTTGCCTGTCCATTTGCGGCTGCTCACAGAGCAGGATAAAGTGAGCATCTTGCCCGTGGTCAGGCTATCTTCTATCCACTTGCTCTCCTGCGGGGAGGTGCGGTAGTTGTCAATGACCGTAGCGATGAGGGTCGGGTACTTGTTGTCGGGTTCTTCGACGATGATGTCTTGCAGCGACCACGGGTTGCCGTCCTGCGATGTGCCTGTGCGCGGCTCGTAGATGTCTGCCACGCGTGCATAGATTTTTAGTTCTGCCATTTGAATTGTGAATTTGTAAATGTGTAAATTTGTAAATTATTATATCCGCTCTACATTTCCTCCTCGGAAGGAGGGGTTAGGGGAGGTCTTTATATTCGTCCGCCCACGCCTCGAAGAATTGGTCTTCGGGATGAGGCAGACTGATACCATACTCCGCTGCGGCATCCGCCTGCACACGGTTGAGAAAGTCGGTCATCTGCTCTGTGGTCAGTCCTTTGGTGCGTCCCGCTATACGTCCCTTCGGAGTATCAACGGGCAGGAACAGCAGACAGTAGGCTTCGTGTACATCGTCTTTGGTATAGACGTAACCCGTGGCTTGCGTCCACGTTTCGGCTATGCACTTGAACCACAACCACATCAGTTGGTTCTGCGATATGGTACGCCGGTTACGTACCCGCTCCATCGTGATGGTGTACTCGCCGTTTGCCGCCGACTGCATCCATATCCCGATAGTGCCGAGTGTGTTGGTGCTGTTGTCGCCTTGTGGGGTCTTGGCAAATGTGATACGTTTCATCGGAGTGTGATGGTCAGTCTGCCCTGTACGGCAGTGGTCTTGACAAAGGGTGCATAGGTTTCCGCCGCCTGTTTGTATATATCCGAAGACATAAACGATTTGAGGTCGAACGTTTTTCTTTCGCTCTGCTTGCCGATTGTAACCTTGGCGGTATCATTCTCTACCTGCGATATATTATGCGCTTGTAGCGAAGATATGACGGCTTCCTGCAAATTCTTTCTGCGTTCTTCCAGCGGTTTGCGCACCATATCTATCTCCGAGAGGGCGGCTTCGTTGGCTGCATACTCTTTGAGCAGAGCGTCCAAGTCGTCGGGGATATGGTGGAGCGGATTGTCGAAGGTCTCGTCGCCGCGGGTGTAGGCAGCAAGGAGTGCTTCTATATACTCCGTCGGCACAGACTCGACAGGCACGACCACGCACTTGCCGTCCCTGAAATGGATAGCACGCAGCCCGACCACGTGGCAGTCGCAGTTCTGCTTCTCGAACAGGTACTGATAGACCGACAGTTGCCAGCGCAGGTACTCGGTGTTGAGTACGGCGGTGGTCTTCAAATCATACAGGCAGAGGTTGCCGTTCTCTCTGCCCACAAGGTCGATGGACGAAGCCACGGCTTGCAGGTCGCTTACAAGGTATTCCGACGCTATCCATTCTATTCCTTTGGTGGCTTCGATGAACGGCTGCAACTCGGCTTTGTCCGTTTCGTTGAGCATATCCGACACGTAGAGTTGCACCATATTGTGCATACGTGTACCCCGCTCCGCTGCCTTGGCAAGCGTGGACTGACTGACCCCGCTGTACAGGTCGGGGAAGACAAGTTTGTGAATGACAGATGTAATACCCGATAGCGGCTTGCCCTCGTAGGTATAGGTGTGTTCAACCTCGTTGAACAGCACGGGAGACTGGTTGAGTTTCATTTAATTATGAATTATGAATTACGAATTAGTGTTGCTTGCGGCTTCGTTTTGTTGCAGTTGCTTGCCGCGGTTGATGACCGCCTGCTTGAAAGCGGCGTTGGTTTGCAGGCTCTTGTACTCGCTCCACAAGTCCTTCACCCCCTGCGAGGTGGTGCTGCTTTCCACGGCAGCGAGTGCGTCTTGGAGGTACTTGTCCTCCGCCTCTTTCTTCTGTGCCGCCTGTGCTTCCGCTTCGTCCTGCGGCAGGTCTTCACCCGCATAGATATACAGCCCAAGCCCGTGGCGTGCGCAGGCTTTGGTGAGCGAGCGTTGGATAGCGGTGTTCACCGAGAAAGATGTTACCCGCTCCAGCGGCAGCGAGTTGTTGCGGTTGTCCATCACGGGCAGATACTCGATGTGTTCGATACCGCCGATGGTTACGCCCGTCTTCACCCAGCAGGTGCGCCCGTCGGTGAAGTAGTTCCACCCCTGCGGGTTCTCGTAGATGGTGTAAACGGCTTCGGGATAGGCTTTCTTCACCGCCTGCCAAGCCCACGCCCAAGAGAGGTAGGTGAGGTTGCCTTTCTTCTCGGTGTGTTCGTTCACGTTGATTGCATTGAGCGTGGCAAAGACGCTCTTCTTTTCTTTTGTTTCCATAAGCGATTGAGTATTAAATTATTTGTGATAAGAGTTCCGTTTCAGAATAGACGGTGTGCGCCTTCGTGCCGGTGGGCGAAGGGTACTTGTGCGGGACGAGTTTCCCGCAACTGATAAGGGCGTTCACCCGTGCGCGTCCGTGCCGGGCATACATCTCTTTGCGGGTGTAATACTCCTTGACGGGCAGCCCTGCATTTCTAAGGGCGGTGTGCGCTCCGAGTTGTGCGGCGTGGGTGAGGTGTTCACGCAGCCGCTCTTCGGTCATTTGGATAACTGCAAGTTGCATAACTGAAAATGTTTTAGTAATTTTGTAGCGGGTTTATTTTATCTATCCCAACCACCGCTACATATATGATTGGAACGAGTAACGAAATACTGATGTGGTTGAGCCGCCACAGCGAGTACGCGCCCCTGTTGCAGATGAGCAGGCAACGCCTTGTGGGTATGCGCAAGCACCTGTACTGCAACGAGATAGGCGAGCAGACCAAAGAGGAGATACTCCTGCGTCTGAAAAATCGTATCGCCGGACTGCAAGAAAGCACAACCCACCATTCCGCCAACCTGACGTGCGGCATACGGGACGTGCGCTGCCTGCGAGAGAGATACTTGCTCCCTGCTGTGGTGCGGGACAAGCACGGCAAGTTCTTTCAGGAGACCACAATGGTCAGAATGGTAGCCGACGAAGAGAAGATGGCAGACCTCAACTTGGACAAGGTATGCGCCACGATGAAGTACGGCTGCCTGCCGTCGGAGCGTATTGTCAGAGAGGTACTCCGCCGCAAGGGGTGGACGATGTTCGAGCCGCGCCACGAGTTGCCGAGCGTGTGGGAAGTGGAGACCGACTACTAACCACGGTTGGGCAGTTCCACTTCGGCTATCTGTATGCCGTTGATTTTGATGTATGCCGAGATGTCTATGCGTTCCGCCGAAGGTTCCTCGAATATCTCCACTACCCGGAGAAACATGGAAGCGTCCGGCATAGTGGATGTGTACTCGCGGATGAGGTTGTTCTGCCGGAGTTCATCACGGCATCTGTCCACCACCTTGCGTCCTTCGGGGAAGAAGTTCACAAGTTTGCCCCGCGTCATAAAGGAGTTGTTGGGGATGTTGTCGAGAATGGTCAGCATAAATCCTTTTGTTGCCAAAGAGATGTTCGGGTTGGTGCGCCACGCTTGGTTGTTGCTTTTGTGGATAATAAAAAGTGCCATAGTAATTATGAATTATGAATTTGTAAATTTGAAAAGAGCAGGGTTGTTCGCCCTGCCCTATTTGATTATGATTTGATTATGATTTGATTTACTCCACCACGTGTTCGGCGATGTGTATGCTTTCGCTGTTCTCAAACTCGCGGCGGTTGGTAAAGATGTCGCACGCATTGCCGTCGTCGTAGAGTTCGTAGAGGGCTGTATCGTCGGGGTACTCCTTGTTGCTGTCGTACTCTGTGAGGTCGTCGGATATACTCTCCCGCCAGTCGGCAAGGGCTTGGCGTATAAGCGTACGGCTGCACGCTTCCGCCTTGTCCCGTGTGTCGAACACCCGCAGTTGCAGTCTCGGCTCGCAGTCGATGGTCTGGGAATGTATCACCACGAACACTGTCTTGGCGGGCGGTGTGTTGTAGGTCTCCCGCAGCGAGTCAGCAAGGGTAATCACGTCCTCGTCGGGCAGGTCTTCGATAGCCGTGTCCGCACCGCTAATGACGATACCGCTTTGCCTGATGGTGCTGACGACAATCGTCCCGTTGTGGCAGGTGTCGTCGTAGGCATCGTAGCGGACGGACGTTACCCCGGAGTTGTCGCTCAGCATAACGGCTTGCGGCAGTGCCAGCGTGTAGTGGCGTATGCCTTTGGTGTTGTAGTCGTACCATTCCAACTTGCCGTTCTGAATGGTTGTCTCTGCAATGTGGTTGTAGCACTCCTTGATGAGTGCTGTGAGTTGGTCTTCAAAAGATTTCATGTTTGGTTGTTATTTATAAATTACAAATTATCTCTCCGTCATAGTTTCATTATCCTTTGTCCTTTCAAACAAACATCTGTGCATAGTCGAATGCCTCCACGAAGTCATTCCGCGATACGGGGTAGTAGGCTTTGTACTTGTCGTAGAGTTCCGCCGTACTCTGTTCCCATATCTCGGGGTCGGTTTCCATATCCTGCGAGAGCCGTTCTACGAGGTCGTCGAAGACCATATCCGTTTCGGTGTAGTCGGGAACGTCCTCTATATCGTCCCACCCTATTCCTAACTGCGGGTAGTCGCGCCACGTCCATCGTCTGTCATACGGCAGGTAGGAGGAGTTGGAAAACAGCAGTCCGTTGTCCTCGATGTAGTTGCCGTAGGTGTAGATGCGTCCGTTGCCGTCCATAAAGGCGAACTTGCTGCCGTCGATAATCGTCGAGACCATTGCATCGAAGTCGCCTTTGTCGTTGGGTTTGTAGCCCGCCCGCAGCATAGGCATTGCTATGCGGCGGAAGAATGTCTCGCTGTCGGTCATATCCCGCTCGTTCTGTATGTGCAGTATGCCGTTGTGTGCGAACGCCCATTGCTTGTCGTCGGACAGGAAAGGGTGGCAGTTGCGCACGTTCACGCTGCCGTGTGTGGCGATGCGTGCGTGATAGACTACGGGCTGGCGGTCCGGTATCTCGTCCGCCCATTTTTTGAACTGCTCTGCGTCCATGGTCTTGCGCACTTGCAGTCCGTGCTTCTTACTCCATGTCATATATCCGAAGCCGTCGGGGTTAGCCGCACACATCGCTTCGAGTTGTTCTTTTGTCGGGCGTTTCACGCCCTTATGTTTAATCGCTATAATACACATAATTTGGTTGTTATTTACACGTTGTTCCTATTCTGTTGTCCCCTCCTTTGGAGGGGTTGGGGAGGTCGGTTACGCATTGAGTAGTCCTCTCTCCTGCATATAGGTCGCCATTGTATCGGGAAGCGGCTTGTAACCTACAAACTCCTGCCAACTCTCCGTGCCGTCCTCGTGCGTGGTGATGTAGTCCACCAACCGCAGGCAGAACTCCACGCTCGCACGGTAGGTGCTGGCTTTGAGTGTGCCACGGAATATACGGAACTCTATCGTGTCCTCGTTGTTGTTGTTCACACTTTGGTAGCGGTCGTAGGACAGACCTTTTTCTTTGTGCAAATTCTTGCGCTCGTCCTTGGTGAAATTATCCTTCACCGCCTTGTCGAAGGTCTTGGTGTAACTACACCAGCGGTTGGCTTCGCGCCGGGCAAAGCGTTCCACCTGCTGTTGGTTGTCGGCTATGAATTGCCGCATACGTGCCACGAGTACGGCTTGTTCGTCCTTGTCGTCCGTGCCGAGCCATGTGCGGCTGAGGTGTACGTGCAGTCCGCAGTCGTCGGTGTCGTGGCTGCGTGCGCCTGCGTCCGACAGAGCCGCCATCCACCCCTCGAAATCGAAAGCGTCCCAGTACGCCTTTGTCATCGGCTGGGTGATGCACTCAATGCCGCTGTTGTCCAACGACCCGTCGTGCATCTGGTAGATGTCGTCCTCGTCGTTGCCGTGCTGCTGTGTTATCTCTATGCGCTTCTGATAGTCGCCTTTCTCGGTCTCTATCTCCGTGCCGATGTAGCGGTTCTCTCCCGCCATATCGTGGGCGGTATCGTGGTACACCCGCTCGGGGTTGTGGTGGTAACTGCGCACGCCGCCCCGCCCCTGCTTGTCCCAGCAGTCTTCGCAATACCAGCAGCCGTTGTTTTCATCGTAGTAGGCATCGTCCCGCCACAGTATCTCGCCGCACTCTTCGCACGTTACGAAATTCTCATCCCAGCAGTCTTCGCAGTACCATTCGCCGTCCGCACCCAAGCGGCAGCATTGTTTCTCGTACCACTCGCCGCAGCGTTCGCAACAGTGCGCCACATCTCCGGCGCAGTTCTCGCATACATAATACGAGTTGTCGCGACTACTGTATGTGTCCGTGTGTATCTCCACCATCTCATTGATGGAGTGCCACGTGTCGCATTTCTCGCAGTAGGAATAATCGCTCTCCAAGCAGTCGTCGCACACACGGTCGCCGCCCGATACCGTGGTCAGTTCATCGCTCTTGACCACGTCCCCGCAGTCGTCGCACACGCCGTAGTCGTCGGTATCGTACAGGTAGAGTCGCTGCCGATAGACCGCAGTCTCGAACCGCATAGTCTGCAACAGGTCTGCCTGCTTGTTGAGCCGTGTATGCCACGCTCTGTTCCACGCCCGCAACGTGTCGAGGTCGGCGAACTCCACGCAGAGAATACCGCGCTCGTTCACCCACGCTTTTACTATATCGTAGTAGTCGCTCTTGACGACTACCTCTTTGCCCCGCCATACCTCCGGTATATCCGAGGCGATGCCTTTGATGTATCTCATAGTCTAAAAATCTTTTTCAGTTCTTCGTCCGTAAAGGCGGGCAGTGCAATGATACAAGCCGCCGACAATGCCGCCAGAACCAGCGACACCAAGCCGACTATGCACACCCAAAACATTTCGACCACTACGCCCAGAACCAGCGACACCAAGCCGACAACAATAAAGCCCGCCGTGCTACTGCACAAACGGGCTTCTGCTTCACGCTGCAACTCTGTCATTACTCCCCGAGTTTGATGTTTACTTTCAGCGTGTCCCCTGTTTCCAACCGAGGCTTTACCACTGCCACTGCCACTAAAAACTTTTTCATAATCTTACAAGCGGTTTTCCTGTACCCCGCAAGGTTTTTAATTTGGTTATTTGAAAAAATAGTTGTATCTTTGCACCCGAAAACAGAAAACCCCTTTGCGCTAACAAAAGGGCGGCAGATAGTTAGTTCCAAGATATGACTATCTCAAACTTAATTACCCACACTTCAAACCTAATAGTAAACATAAGTTTGTCCTGTTTTTGCTTGCTGCACTGCAAGCGGTACGCCCGCATTATTGCGGGCTTTTTTATTTCGTGAACGCAACGTAAACCAATACATTGCGCCCTGCTCTGTTTTTCTTTTCATTGCATAGTCAGTGCAATCCGTGCGAACAGGTTCCCCACGGCTGTGCGGTTTGCACACAGTAGCCCTCAAACATCCCTGCGGCGGGTGATGGTGCTTCTTGCCGTGCCTTTGTCGTCCTACATAGTCCGCCTATTTCGTCTATACTACACGGCTCATTCAGTCATAGAAAACACCTACAATAAACCCACATAGATAGTACGTATAAACATAGTATTACTACTTATGGATATAGTACACCACGCACATTTATAGCGGTCTGCTTTCCGTTTACTGCAATACGTCAAAGGTCGTCCGTCGGGGTTCCGGCTCTCTTGCCGTTGTCCTTTCGACATCAACAATCTTACACCGAAACAAACCGACGACCACAACCCACGACAAAGATATTTATTGAACTACGCGCACGCGAGACAGTAACAACGCAACACTCTGTGTTTCAGTAACTTATATTTTTATTCAAACTCTCTCAACCACACCGCAAGCCGAAGACAAAACAAAACAGACGAGGGGACACAACGATGATGGGTATAGGTATGGGGAGGGGATATACTTATGTGAAACTCACGGAGTTATACGGAGAAATCGCCCTTTCCTCACGCGCACGCGAGGCATACCCTCCATATAGGGCAATTCAAGACAGGGGGTACAAACGAATTATCAACCCCCTCAGACCATAATGCAAGGTCAGAAAAATTTCAAAAACAGGTATCAGAAATATCGCTATCTGCTCCGTACATTATAGGTACATAGATAAGATAGAAAGAACAAACACTTATCTACCTCATAATAAGACAGTTATACTTTCCAAATGTTGCCGTTTTGACAACATTTTGTGTACAAAATGACAACATTTCCTTGTTTGTATAGATAATTTTCCGTATCTTTGCACTCGGAATTGGGAGAAATCAATTCCGTTGTGAGCGAATGCTCTTGTTCTCTTTTCCGAAATCTACCAAATTTCAAATCCACAGAGAACGGGCTAATAGTTCACACCGACAGGTGTGGACTATGTGTCTTGTTTTAGTGGATAGGTTTTGGTAGAACCACGGAAATAAAGCAGTACACATAGTCCACACTTTTTTATCTAAACAATGAACACAGGCATAGATAACTGCATTACTTCAGCAGAGTACCTACTGCATTGGGAAGACAATCTACATAAGCCCGCTGCACAATGGAGTGAAACAACCAAAGAAAAATGGTTTAATAAATACCAATCTCGCAAGAAAAATTTAGAAGAGGCTCTTATATATCTGAACAAACGCAATGATAGTAAATCGCAGAAAGTACGTTCCATCTTATGTCAGTTAGATACTTTATCTACCAAAATAGGCAAAATAGTGGATAATCAAACTGCGATTTCCAATAACACAAGGTTAGGTACTAAGCGGCACAAGAAGAAATCAATCGCCATAAATGCACAACATTTTGACAAAAAATCTATTCCACATAATGAAAAACAACTATCAAAATTGGACTTGCTTAAACTTATTATCAAGGGCAGAGAGGAAGACTTAAGTAGCAGTAGAGGGTGCAAAACTGCTATTGGCTTATTTGAAGACAGATTGAAAAAGGAAAATAGCAATGAATGCAGACAGATATTGGAAGATGCCATTACAAAATTCCAAAAACAATATGAACAGTTAATAAAAATAGAGAGACTAAAAAATACACCAACTATGATTCCAGATGAGGACGTACCAAAACTCAATATGCTCAATCGAGATAGCAGAGTAAGGTTTGACTTGTCTTCAATTTGCACCGCTAATATACAACAAAGTGGCATTGCCTTTAATAGTAATGGTGAGATTATTTCATACAATACGGAAGGAATAAGTATGGATTGTTATTTCTAACAACAAGAGCGACTCTCCCGAGCCGCTCTTGCCTTACTAATACCATAAAACTTAAATCAAACCACAATCTTGCAATCGTTCAAGATGTGTGTACGAAAAGCCCCACACGGACATTGATGCAATCTCATTCCGCTATTACTTGATTAACTGTCAAGGGTTCTATCTTGAACTATGGGGCTATCGTTGCGGGAGAAGGAGTCGAACCTCCGACCTCAAGCCTGTAACACTTGCGAGCACTCCGCTGCTCTATCCCGCTCTATTTATACCTACTGCGGATTGACTATCTCAAACTCGTCTCTCTGCCCCCGGTACACGATGTTTGGGTTCATCCACCACTCACCTTTCTTCTTTTGGCGTATCACATCCCGCTTGGTCAGACCTATCAGTCCTCGGTAGATAGCCTGCCGCGAGGTGTACCCTGTATAGGTCATACACTCTGCGTAGTCGAACTGTACATATCCGCCAAACTGCAAATGGCTCATCAGATAACTGAATACTGCCACCTCATTACTGCTCATTCCTATAAAAACAGCAGGCTCGTAGAGTTTGATAAAGTCCGTAGTGTCGTATATCTTCTGCGTCCCCACTATCTGCGTCGCATTACGCACCTCGCCTGTCTGTTTATTGACCAACTCCACGGGGGCTGTGCCTACTGCGTCCGCTTTGAAACGCTTGCGATACTTCGTTACTACCACCTTATACGGATTACCTTCTATCATCGCACGACAAAATTACCTGATTTATCATATACCACCAAATTACTAATCTTTATTCCGTACCATAAAAGACATAATCCAACACTTTTCTGTTAGCACGGTCTATTCTGCTCCAATCGGGACGGATATATACATCTGCCATCGGGTTGTTCCCTACGTGTGCAAGGCACAAGTCTATATCATCTTTACTAACATCGCAGTTGTTGCGGGCAATGGTCGCCCAAGTATGCCGAAACTGATAAGGCGTGATAGGTTCTATTCCCCGCTTCTTGCAGATATTGTGCAGTTGCTTTGCAATACTCTGATTAAAAGAACGGCTTGGCTTACCATTCCCGAAATCGAATAGCAATGTATGTCCCTCAGAAGTACGATATTTCTCCACAAATGGCTCTATCTCCGGTTCAAATCGGATAGCAATCTCCACACGGTTGCCTGCCTTGTCTTTGGTCTTGTGCCGTGCAAAGGAAATACGTTTCTCGGCTACGTCATACCTTTTCCACTCCATTAGTTGCAAGTCCAATAGGTTCACCCCGCACATACAAAACGACATCCTGAGTATATCCAATACCACTTGTTCCCTTTCTGTATCACCTATCAGCGTAAAGAACCGCCGCAACTGTTCAATACCGAGACTACGTTTCTTAGACGTACCCACTTTGTAATTCTCCAAGCCTACAAACGGGTCGTGCGTGATGACCTTATAGAACTCCGTATTATATTTCTGTTGCAACAGACGGAACACGCAGCAGACGGTATTCAGATATTGCTGTTTGGTATTAGGGGTCAGATTGCCTCTGTCCATTTTCTCTTTGAACCTTCTCAGGAAACCCGCCGTAAAGTCGGTTACGCTCATCCTTCCTATCCCCATATCTCGAATAATATGCAATACACTATGCAACTTCAGCCACTTGCGCTTGTCCTGCTCTATCAACGATTGGCAGAACGCCACATAGTCTATCTGCTGTGCCGATGTTTTGAACCAACCGCACAGGTACTTTATATCCATAGTCCGTAGAGCCTCGGTATCTATTTCGAGAAGCCGTTTCTCATAGCCGAGGATAGTCTGACCGGTTCGTGTGAGTACAAACTGGTCTTTAATCTCGAAAGTCTTTTTGTTGATTTGACTTCTGCTGCAATACAACCCAGTGGAGATGTAGCAAACTTTGCGATTATGAGTAACTCTGATACTTACGGGAAACTTTCCATCCCTGCGTTCCTGATGCCGCTGAACGACTGCTTTGAATGTTGTCATTGTGCTTGTGTTTTGATTGTTTGTTTTGGTCTCGTTTGTACCATTTCCGTATAGAAACAATCGTGAAACAAATGTGTAATTATATGCACACATTTCGCTCACATTTTGTTCTATACTAACAATCTCACAAACAACAATCTTGCGTAACTATATGATTATCAACAATGATTACTATACTTAAACCACCAATACGGATATACATCTTTTTAATCACCCGATAATCACCCGATAATCACCTACACCTGCTATACACTTTTTATATGGAGGTGCGGGATAGGTAAGCCCGTTATGGGGACGCTATGGGGACGACGCTGTGGAGGCTCTGCAAGGGACACTATATGGGGATACTATATGGGGGCACTATATGGATGGGGACACTATGGGGACGCTATGAGGACACTATGGGGGACGCTATGGGGACACAAAGGGGGATTATGGGGGACAGCGATTTAGGAATGAGGGTAGGGGGTTGCGTATGTCGGATTTTTGGTGTATCTTTGCGCGCTGTTTTATGACAAGGCGTAATGCATAATTTTTAATTTTTAATTTTTAATTTGTAATGAAATATAATGACCTAAACAGTATGAAGCAACGGAATTTATTATTATGGCTTTTGGTGCTCTGCGGGAGCATAGGAAGCATCTATGCTGAGGATTGGACACGCGTAACCGATGTGTCGGTGTTGGCAGCGGGCGACCGTATCGTAATGGCTTGTCCGAGCAAGGGCATGGCTGCCGGTGAGGTGGACGCAAGCAAGAAAATACTGACCAGCGTCGCCGCCACTTTTTCGGAGGACGAGTCGGTTATGACTTCGGAAGGCAAAGCGCAGGTGTTTGTATTAGGCGGCAAGAGCGGCGCATGGACACTGGCTAATGCATCAGGGCAGTTGCTCAGTGCATCGGCGACGAAGAATGTAGGTTACGGGCTGACTACCCATACATGGGCAATCTCGGTGGGCGACAACGGTCTGGCAACCATACAATGTACGAACACCGGATACGGACGTTTTCTATACAATGTAAACAGTCCGCGTTTCACAACCTACACCAGCAAGACGACGAAAGTAATGCTGCTGCCTACGCTCTATCGGAAGAGTTACAAAGAGTATCATTTCGAGTATCAGGGCTATACGGAGAAGACAACCCGTTGCCGGGAGTATGCTTATGCAGAAGGCACACAGATAACGCTCTCGACGGGCGAGCCGATCAAAGAGGGCTATACGTTTGCAGGATGGCTGTTCGGCGGCAAGATATACCAGCCCGGTGAGGTGTTTACGATGCCGGCAGAAGATGTGTCGCTTGTAGCCCGGTGGAAGAGTTGTGAGACCGGTTTGCACGAGGCGGAGACGGCTGCAAAGGCAAAGAAGGTGCTGCGGGATAATACGCTCTATATAGAGAAGGACGGAAACTTGTACGATGTATTAGGAAACAAACACTGATTATGAAAAAGCGAATTATTCTTTCGGCTCTGGCACTTGCCACGCCCCTGACGATAGATGCCGTACCTGCTTACCGCGGTTGGCAGACCAAGCCCCAACCCGACGGCACTACGATACAGGTGCAGCAGAACGGCGATGAGGTGTATCACTATTTCACCAACCCCGACGGCGACATCGTGCGTATGGATGCGGACGGCTACTGGCGTGTAGCGGAGCAACAATCGACGGCAGAGACGATCCGTGCGCGCCGTGCAAAAGCGCACCGCCAACCCCGCCGTGCAGGCAGCATCAACTTAGCCCCGCGCGGGTTGTTTATTTTAGTGAATTTTGCCGATACCAAATATCAGTCAGGCAATACACCGGCACAGATGGACTCGATGATGAATGCCGTGAATTACACGTATGGCAGTTCATACGGGTCGGCACGGAAGTATTTCATAGACCAGTCGGACGGGGCATATACGCCGACGTTTGATGTAGTGGGACCTGTAACGCTCACCAAACAAGCGGCTTATTATGGTAAGAATGATACGGTTGGAAACGATATGTACCCCGGCGATATGGTGATAGAGGCATGCAAGTTGGTCAAATCGCAGTTCGGTGTGGACTTTACGCAATACGACAACGACCACGACGGGGAGGTGGATTTTGTATATATCATCTATGCCGGCAAGGGTGAGGCTGACGGAGGAGATGCCAATACAATATGGCCGCACAACTGGGACATCGAGTCGGCAATCTATTATGGCAACTGCACCTATACGGCAGCGGAATGTAAGGTGGACGGACTGAGTATCAACAACTACGCCTGCTCGGGCGAGTTGAACGGGCAGACGGGCAGTCGCAACGGTATCGGCACGCTCTGCCACGAGTTCGGACACGTATTGGGATTACCGGATTTCTATGATACCGACTACGGAAGCAACTACAGCAACCACAGAACGCCCGGTGATTGGGATATAATGGACAGTGGCAGTTACAACGGCGACGGTTGCTGTCCGCCGAATTACAGTGCGTTTGAGAAGTATTTCTTCGGTTGGACAACCCCGATCAATCCCGGCAGCGACGGGCAAGGACTGACGCTTTACCCCGCAGGCGACCAACGTTATCAAGCCTATCAGGTGAATGCATCGGGTACGCTGCAGGCAGCCGCTACCGACGGACTGAACTACTATATAGAGAACCGCCAGCAGACCGGTTGGGATCAGTATTTGCCCGGACACGGAATGATAGTGTGGTATGTGAACTACAGCCAGATGGTGTGGGACAACAACGAACCGAACAACACCGCCTCTTTTCCGCGCTATACAGTGGAGTCTGCCAGCGGATACACCACGGGTATAGGGAAAGCACGCGATGCGTTCCCCGGCACGGGCAATGTTACCATATGGTCGAAAATATCGGGTACTCCGCTGAAGGATATCCGCGAAGAGAATGGTGTGATAATGCTCACTTACAAGGATGTGTTCCTGGGCTATACGGTGAACTGGGTAGCCGACGGCGAGACGATAGAGAGCAAAGTCTATAAGGAGGCAGGCGCACCGCTCGAAATGCCGACGACTACTGTTACGCCCTGCGAGGGAATGCACCTGATCGGCTGGACCACAGAGGCGGACTACCATGACCCGTTTGTATTGCCCGAAGACCTGTTTACGGATGCAGAGGGCAAAATTGTAAACAATCATACTACGTATTACGCTGTGTTTGAGTAGTTTTGGGGGTGGAAAACGTGCATTTATCTTAGAACATATAATTAGCCAATAATTTAATTTTTAGGAACAAATACACGAAGAATTAAATCAAAAATTATCAAATAGGGTATATCTACCCTCCATAGAAAGCCATATCGGATATCGGCTTGCTACGCAATGCGTTGGGAGCAAAGCGACCGCAAGCCGATACCCGATATGGCTTTAATACAGACATTTATGGAGACTTACCCCAAAGCGGTTTGCGTATTCGGGGAAAAATGTGTACCTTTGCACGTTTATTTTGGATTTTTTAGAAAGATACGACAGATATGAAGTACAATTGGACTTTTGCGAATGTAGGCGGGACTACCCGCGTGAAGATTCAGTCGGGCGAGGATATTCGGCACTTGGGGGAGTTGGATCAGAAGATGTGGACGGTGCTTTCCTGTCCGACCACGGGACTGGAGATCAGCGAGGAGAGCCTGAAACTGATAGACATAGACGGCGATGGCAAACTGCGCGTGAAGGAGGTGGTACAGACCGCCGAGTGGCTGTGCAGTATGCTGCGCGACCCTGAGAGTCTGCTCACAGGCAAAGCCGAGGTGGCGCTGACGAATATAGCCGACGAGGCACTGCTTGCCGTTGCGGAGCAAGTGGCAGGCGGCAAGGAGACGGTTACGCCGGCAGAGGTGGACGCTGCTATTGCGGGCGTTACGATTGATGCACAAGCGGCTCCTGAGGCTCCTTTTGCCGCAGATGTGATAGCGGCATACAAGGCCAAACAAGCGGAATATGCCGCCTACTATGAGCAGGAGAAACTGCACCGGTTGGGACTTGCCACCATAGCCGAAGACGCTGCCAAACCGGGACTGAGTGAGACGGATTTTACGGAGATGGGCAGCAAGATTGCCGCTTACGAGGCAGGTACGGCAGCAGCCAACGATGCGAATGCAAAGGCATTGGCGGCAGCACAGGCGCAGTATATGCCGCTGCGTAAGTTGCTGCTGCTCAGCCGCGATTTCTACCGCCTGCTGCGTAACTTTATCACCTTTGAGGATTTCTATGACAAGAACCAGACCACCAAGGCGATATTTCAGGCGGGTACGCTCATTATCGACCAGCGTGCCTGTTCGCTGTGCGTGCGTGTGAACGATATGGCAAAGCAGAACGCACAGGCGGGACTGAGCGGTATGTATCTGATCTACTGCGACTGCGAGAGCAAGAAACTCGGGAAGAAAATGCAGATTGCGGCGGCGATGACCGTAGGGGGGATACGCAATCTGTCGGTGGGCAAGAACGCCCTGTTCTATGACAACGAGGGCAACGACTGGGATGCGGTGGTAACGAAGATTATCGACAACCCGATTTCTATCAGTCAGGCATTCTGGAGCCCGTATCGCAAGTTCGGCGCGTGGGTAACCGACTTGATCAACAAGTCCGCCGCCGAGAAAGACAGCAAGGTGTTCTCGGAGGCAACCGCCAAGATACAGGAGAATAAGGACAAGACTCCTGTCGCAGGTGAGAAACCCAAAGCACAGGCATTTGATATTGCCAAGTTTGCCGGTATCTTTGCGGCTATCGGTATGGCGATAGGGTATATAGGGGCGTTCTTTACGAGTGTGATTGGCGGTTTTGCCGAACTCAAATGGTGGCAGGATATTTTGGCAGTAGTGGGTATCGTATTGGTTATCAGCGGTCCGTCGATGTTCCTTGCATGGACGAAATTGCGCCAGCGCAACCTTGCCCCCGTGCTGAATGCCAACGGTTGGGCAATCAATGCGGATGTGATGGTGAGCGTGATGTTCGGCGCAACGCTTACCCGGCAGGCACAGTTCCCGATGTTGCAGTTGGTGGACCCGCTGGCAAAGAAAGGTATGCCGGTATGGAAAAAATGGCTGATTTCTATTGCGACCGTGTTGGTAGTGCTGCTCGGTTTGTGGCTTGGCAACCTGCTGAACTGGTGCAAACTGCCCAGTCCGCTGCCTTGCTTCAACAAAGAACAGGTGGTAGAGGCGGCTCCCGCAGAAACACCCGCAGTTGAACCCGTAGCAGAGGAGGCGGCTGAATGAAATTCAATGTACATTACGCATTATGCATTACGCATTACGCACTATTAGCAGCCTTGCTGTTCCCTGTTGCTGTTTCTGCAAAGCGTCCGAGTAAGAAAGCCCAAATGGTTTCTGTTGACCCCACTCCCGCGGTGGTGTCAGATACATTGGATTTGACGGACAGCGAGGGCGATGAACCCGGTTCGTTGGACGATATAGAGGTGGAGAATGTAGGTATTCCCGAATGGCTGCAGACGCATATCTCGGGCGATACGCTCTATGTGGCGTGTGCGCAGGATATGCTGCCGCGGCGACTGGTGGTGATGACCAACGACGGCGAGTGTCTCTATAAACTGCTGCCTGCTATGATGGGTGAATTGGTGCAGATGGAGCACCCCGCTGACAGTGTGTATAAGCACATTTGGACGGCAACGCGTGTGAACCCGTATGCTACACCGATAGACTCGCTGCAAGACAGCATTCAAATCGATATGCGCGGTTTCTGTATGCCGGTGGCATACACTTCTGTACCCGACGGGCAGCACCCGCTGCGGGGGTACGTTACCTCGAAATTCGGTTTCCGCAGATACCGTTTCCATTACGGAACGGATGTGAAAGTGCAGATCGGCGACTCGGTGCGTGCGTCGTGGGACGGGCAAGTGCGTATTGTCGGTTGGGACCCGCGCGGGTACGGCTACTATGTGGTTATCCGCCACCCCAACGGATTGGAGACTGTTTATGGACATCTCTCGCGCCCGCTGTTCGACGAGGGAGAGGCTATCTATGCGGGCGAGGTGCTCGGTTTGGGCGGCAACACAGGGCGTAGTACGGGCAGCCACCTGCACTACGAGATACGCTACCTCGGCAACGCTATCAACCCCGAACTATTGGTCGATTTCACCAAAGGCGGGATACGCTACCCGGAGACATATATGCTGACCAAGAAAAGCACTTTCGGACACAACACCGAACTGAAAGCCGCACAGCAGGCACAGTACCACCGTGTCCGCCAAGGCGATACCCTTGGTGCCATTGCCCGCAAATACCACACTACGGTGGGTGCACTCTGCCGTATGAACCGGATCAAGGAAACATCATTGCTGCAGATCGGGCAAAGAATACGGGTGCGATAGTGCATAGACTCCGTTAAAGGATTGTTTATCTCCAATAATGACCATTGTATCCTGCCAAGGTGCGTTGCCGGCAGCCTTGGCAGCAACGCTTTTCCAAAGAGTTTGGGACAGTTATCAACGAACTATATGTAGCACTGTCTGACAACTACGAAAACAACAAGATGAACGCAACCAACCCAAACAATCAATTCCGCATTATCCCGATTATATATCGGAATTGCAACCCAATGAGTTTTCTTCTTCGGTAGCAATGCGCGTGGTAGGCACTATGGCGGTGCAGTGGCGTTTTTGGGATTGTCTCTCTCTTTGATGTAGAGTTAAGTTATGCACGCAATATGCATAGTATGCAAAAAGCATATATCATACTACCCATTA
>ERZ808275.329-NODE-329-length-21070-cov-3.866429_pt1 | contig 21070 bp, 18 predicted proteins | sample MGYA00520894_ERZ808275 | MGnify/ENA primary metagenome ERZ808275 (study PRJEB31516, sample SAMN03275598) | gut metagenome | biome: mammalia-associated habitat; material: feces | host: Papio cynocephalus | place: Kenya | collected 2012-08-03 ...
TACCCGTTACGGTGAGGTTTGCCAGCGTTCCGGCTGTTGCGCGAATTGTGCCTGTTATCTCCGCGTTGTTGGCTGTCAGTTTTCCTGCGCTACCATCAAGTGTGATATTGTAGTATCCGCCGTTTCCGTCGCTTACGCCTCCAACAGAAATTCCATCCGTGCCGATGTAAACACCGGCGGTTGAATCCGCGCTCTTTGTCGTCTTTCCAAAGAAAATGAAAGAACGGGTTGAATTTCTTGCGACCGTAAATTCGCCAATATTGACGGTGTTTCCTGCGGCATTGATAAGCACATACCCGCCGGCATTCCGAATCACGAGAGAGGTCGCGGTGATGTCTCCGTCGATGTTTGCAGACTTCACATGGAGGTTTGTTGCGTCAATCTTTTCTGCGGTGATGCTTCCGGTTGTAATCTTTCCGCCGTCAATCGTCGTCGTTGTGTTTCCGTTGATAGCAGTGATAAGACCGGCAATGTTGATTTTGCTCGCGTCAATAGAAACCGCTTCGGCGCTCTGGTTGATGGTGGAGATAATCTTTCCGGAATCGACTTTTAGCAGAATGTTCTGCGTGTTGACCTCGATGCTTGCGCCGAACTGATTGAGCGCTTGTGCCAGCGTCGCGGTGGTGTAACTTGTTGTCCCGTCCGTCCAGTCGATTTTTGAGCGCGTCCAGATATATTTGCCACTCACCCATGTCGGGCAAGTCGTAACCCACGAGCCGCCCGTCTGCGTCGCGTTTGACGAGGACAGATAATACTGCTCCTGAATACTGCTGATGCCCGTTCCTTGCGCACCCGCTGGACCTTGTATCAGACCAACATTTTCCCAATCGCTGTTGTTCCATACATAGAGATAGCCATTTACAAGATAGCCATCCCCCTCGTTTCCTGTCGGGTGTGCCGCTTTCAGAGCTTCGATGCTTTCGTAAGAGCCGAGAATTGTAACGCTCTTTCCGTCTGCGCCGTTTGCACCCGCGATGCAGGTTGCGTCGCTTTCGTTTGTTCCTCCGTTTGCATATGTCCAAACCGTCTTTTGCCACATATACTTGCCGTTTTCCCAAGCAGGGGCAACCGTCTGCCACCCCGTCTCCGGTGCGGTCGTATTGGAATCGGAAAGAGCATAGTACACATCCGCGCTCGTCAGCGTCGATGTTTTGTCGGCTTTCAAGGCGATTGCCGCTTCGTTGGCATCGGCTTTCGCGGAGATAGAAGCAATCGACGAAACATCGTCCTCGACGCTTGATTTCCATGTCGCAAGCGTCGTTATGTTCGCTTCGTTCGCGTTCGCCTTTGCTTCTGTCGCGGCGATTGTCGCTCCGGCGCTCGTTTTCCACTCGGTCAACTGCGTAATATTCGCTTCTGCCTCTGTGACCTTGATTGAGAGTGCCGCAACATCCCCCTCCGTGTCCGTGACACGGGCGATGATGCTGTTTATCTGCACCTCAATCGTCGCCGCCGCCATCTGCGCGTAATTGTTGCAGATGTCAGCAACCGCCACCCAAGACTCTCCGACGCGCTTATAGAGTGTTCCGGCGCTGTAAAGAACACGACGGATTCCGGTTTCCTCCGGCGTTTCGGTAATGTCATTCTGGCAATACCACAATTCATCTTCCGCGCCCGCCTGTTCTTCGGTGTAAAGCGCAACGGCATCGCCCCTTACCCATCCATCTCCGTTCCATGTGTAGAGATAGCCGAGTTCAAAAACGATTTCCGCGCCGCCGGTTTGCACTCTGGCTGACGGACTTCCGCAGTCTATGATGCTTGCGGTGTATCTGTTTGTCATTCCGGCTTCCAGAATTGTCGCGCCGGTTCTGTCAGAGGCAGGGATTCCCGCATCGTGAATCGTGCGCCGTTCTGCAGATGCGTAGGATTCAAGATGCGTTACTGTCGGCACATAGATTGTGCCTTTCTCCATGATGCCCCCGGCAAGCGAATAAGTGTAGCCATAGGTCGGAGAATACCGACCAACCGCATACTTATCCTTTGAGAGTGCAAGGGCTTTTTCGTTCGTGGTTACAAGCGCCGTGATTTTAGCGGAGTTCTCGTCAGCTTCTGCCCCGATTGCCGCAATGTTCGTCTGCACTCCGGCAAGCACGGAATCTGTTTCGGTTTTCCACTTTGCCAAAATCGAGATTGACGCGGTGTTGTTTGCGGTTTTCTGCGAAATCTCCGCAATGGAGCTTTCATTGTTGCTGACTCTTTGTGCAAGCGATGTTATCTGTGTGCCTTGACTATCGGTTTTCTGGTTCAACTGCGCAATGCTCTCGCCGTTCTCGTCAACCGTCTTTGTCAGGGCGGAAATCGCCGCTTCGTTTCCGCTTGCCTTTGCAGACACTTGCGCAATGTCCGTTTCCGTCAGCGACACTCGTTGTGCCAGCGAGGTAATTTCTGCCCCCTGCGCGTTCGATTTCTGTTCGAGGATTGAGAGGTTGCTATCTGCTGTTTCCTGCCAGCTTGTGATTGCCTGAATGGAGCTTGTATTTGCCTCCGCCGTCGCCTTAATGTCTGCGATAGCTTTCGTCGCTCCGCTTTCGGAATCTCCCACCCACGAAACAAGCGTTTCAATCGTCGCGGCGTTCGCATCCGCTTTTTGTGTGACATCCGTAATTGCCTTGATTGCTCCGCTGTCGGTGTCGCCTATCCACGCGACAATGCTCTCAATACTCGACTCGTGAGCATTAACAGATGCTTGCAATTCTGCAATGGCTTTGATTGCCCCGCTTTCTGTGCTTCCCATAAAGGTGAGCAGAGTCGTAATGTTCGCGGCGTTCGCGTCCGCCTTTTGCGTGACATCTGCAATCGACTGTGTTGCTTCTGTTTTCCACGCAGTAAGCAGTTCGATTTTTGACTGCTCATCTTTTATCTCGGCGGTGATAGAAACAACGGATTCCAGCAGACTGTTTAAGCTCTTGTAAACATATTCGTCTGTTTTCGATGCTTTTGCAATCCAGAGACCGTTCCCGTCTTTCGTGCTTCTGCGGTACACAGTGTCCTTTTTGTACTCAACTCCGTCTGCCGTGTGCGACGCGGTGCAATACCACAGGTCGCCGTCCTCCGCCTCCGCTTCTTCCTCGCCGGCGAAACGAATTTCCGACAGATAGTGCCATCCGCCGTCCTGCCATACATACGCATTGCCTTTGATAAAGGAATAATCCGCATTTCCGGCTTGCAGTCTCTGGCTCGGCGTTCCTGCATACAGCGCATTTGCTTCGTCTCTGTTACTTTCGGGCGTTCCTGCGTCGTAAACTGTTCCTGTGAGGTTTTCGCGGCTATCGGATGGTGTTCCGCAGTCAATAATGTTTTCCGCGTCGCCAGCAAACCTTTCGGCGTGTGTCTCGGTCGGTATGTAGATGATTCCATCTTCCATAACTGCGGCGGCGTTTTCGTATGTTCTCCCGTATGTCGGAGACTTGTCGCCGCAATAATACGGGTCAGACGGCACGGCGAGACCTTTCACAATGTCCTTGACATCCATCTCGACCGTTTCGGCTTCGAGGAATGCGCTTTCTGCGCGATTGAATGCGTCCTGCGCCTTTTCGTCAACGGCAACAACATCGCCCTCGATTTTTTCAACTGTGTCCGCAACGCTGTTGACCTTTTCCTCGACCTCTCCGGTCTTTGCAAGAGCTTTTTCGGCAACGATAATCGCATCTTCTACATTCGCCTCGACGAGCGCCTGAGTGTAGCTCTGAATTGTTTCCGGCACGCAAGACAGCGTTACCGTGTTGCTGTTTGGGTCGTCGGGGTATTCAACATACTTGACGATACTGTAAACGACCCGCAAGCTCCGTTCGGCAACCATGAGTGTGATTTTGTCGTGCATCCGTAGCGTCAGATGTTCGTATTCGCCGTGGTTCTGTTTTTCGAGGTCTTGCACCTGACACTCGTAACTGCGCTCCGGCTTCGCCATTGCTTCCAGTTTCTCGTATGCGGCTTCAAGCAGGGATGTCGCAACCTCGTAACGCTCATCTACCCAGTAGGCGCATACGGTCTTTGCCTTGTAATTCTTGTTTTCGATGTAATCTTTCCCGCCGTTTATGTCGGCAAAAGTCAAGCCGTTCGCGCCATAGGCATACAGTCTCGTAGCAAAGTCTGTTGACGCCCCCTGAAACGCAAGCGATTTCAGGTTGAGTTGGTCGGAAAGATACACGCCGTGCGTCCCGATTTTCTCCGGCACTCTGACTTCGAGCGTCTTTTTGAGCGTTTTCCACACGAACCGGACACCGTATTTGCTTATGCAATCGTATATCGCTTCGTATGGTGTGCAATGCTCGTATGTTCTGCCTCGGTGCTTCGTGCATTGCTCCGCACCGATGATTGTCCATCCTGCCGGCAGATTGTCGGTCAGCACCTTTGCTATGAGTTGGTTCTGATATTTGTACCCGTGCTTTATCTCGGCTTTGAGGAAATCAAAGTCGATTTCACATTCGATTGCATCATCCTGAATTTTCTTTACGAGCCATGCGTTGTCTCCGTAATGGATGCTCGTTTCTTCGGAAATGACTTTGTAAACGGGGTGGCGAACATCAAGACTGAAAATCAATTTGTCACATCCGTTTTCGAGGTGTTCGACCCGCCCGTTTTTTACATCGACAAGAGGCAACGCCTCTCCTGCCGCATTGAATACTTTGAGCAACATAGCGTCCGCCTCCTCTCAAAAATAAATCGGGTAATACTCAATAGTGACGCTTCCGTTCCCGCTGATTGTCACGGTGTTGTTTCCGGCTTTCAGCGTCGGAAACTCTGTGATGTCGGTCTTGTCAAAGCAGTTCGCGCCGTCCTCTGTGATTTTTCCTGCAATGCCATCTATTACGACCGTGCTTCCGGTGATACCGCTCACCGTAATTCCGTTTATCGTGAACGATGTTCCGCCGCCAATCGCAATCGTGTACTTTACCGCCGCGTCCATATTGCCTTTGATGTTAACCGTTCCGGAGGCGGAGAGCGTTGCGCTCTCCTTAGCCCCGTGCCTGTATGCGGCGAGCGTGTATTCGCGCTGGAATATGCCCTCCGCGACTCTCGTCGGCTTTCCCGCGTTTGTCAGAACGCCTCTGTAATAGAACCCGTCCGGCAGATACAGATCTGTTTCCGCAGTGAGCGTAAAGCCAAGATTTGTTGACGCGCTTTCAGCGAGCGCGTCCCTCTCTGCGAAAAATTCACACTTGATACTGATGCTTCGCAATGGCATATCCGGCGCGAAAATCGCAGGAATCATCCGTTTATTCGGTTTGAAATAGTTGTTTTTAAGGGCAACCGCGCCCGTGTTGTAGGACAAAAGCGACGCGCCGTAGGTGGCAAGCGCAACGCCGTTTACCCTTGTGGTGTCCTGTGCCATCACTTTTTCCTCCACGCAAGTTCTTTTTCGACATACGGCGTGATTACTCTCGCCGCTTCTTTGCCGTCGATGATGATTTGATTGTCGATGAATTTCGGGCTATTCTCGCCGTTTTCTTCATCGCCGTTGCCGTCGTCCTCGTCTGCCTCGGAATGCGCCCAAGCGGAGTTTTTGGAGGTCACAGCGGCATTGTAATACTCTCCCTGCGTTGCATCCATAGCCGTTCGCACATGGGCGACCATTTCCTGCGCGTCTATCGCGTCCATAATGTCGTCCTGCATCTTGGATATGGATTCCGTTGCTTCGTGCGAGTTCTCGTCAATACCGACCGCCAAACCGAGAACGAGGTTTTTACCGATGACATTCTCGAATAGTTTCGACGGGGAGTGAATGCCGAAAAAGTCTTTTATCCTATCGACAATGCCATCAAACAGCCCTGAAATCTTCTCCCACAGCCATTCGCCAGCGTCTTTCATGCCGTTCCAAAGCCCCTTAATGAGGTTCAGGCCGCATTCCGCCATCTTCGGGATAAAACTTGCGAACGACTTAACGATGCCGGTGATAATCTGCGGAATCGCCTTGACGATTTCGACGATGATTGTCGGCAAGTTCTGCACAATGGCGACAAACAGCTTTATTCCCGCTTCGACAAGTTGCGGAATCATGCTCAGCAGTCCGTTGATGATGCTTTCAACAATCGTCGGCAATGCGTCAAGAATCGTAGTGATTATTTCCGGCAACGCCCCGATAAGTGCAAGAAAAAGCTGTATGCCGCAGTCAATGAGCATCGGTATCAGCGTGATAAGCGCATCAACAATGGCGTTTACGATGGTCGGAATCGCTTCGCAGATGGATGTAATAATCTCCGGCAATGCTCCGACCAATGCGGTCAGCAGTTGGATTCCGCACTGAATAATCTGCGGAAGCATCTCCATTACGGCAGAAATTATCGAGTCGATAATCTGCGGAATTGCTTCGCATATCGTTACAATAATCTCCGGCAATGCCCCAACGAGCGCAGTGAGTAGCTGGATGCCGCAGTCGATGATAAGCGGCAAGAGGTCAAGAATCGCCCCTATGATGCTCTGGATTATCGTCGGAATGACCGCAACGATGGTTGCGATAATATCCGGCAACGCACTCACGAGAGCCGTCAACAACTGTATTCCGCACTGAATAATCTGCGGAACGAGACTCAAAGCGACATTTACGATGCTGTCAATAATAGCGGGTATCGCTCCACAAATCGACTCAATTATCGTCGGAAGTTCTGCTATCAGGGCGGTGAACAGCTGTATTCCGCACTCGATAATCATCGGCAGAAGTTGCGAAACCGCGCTTATGATGCTTTCGATGATGGTCGGAATCGCGGCGCATACGGTCTCGATAATGGACGGCAATGCCGATATGAGAGCCGTAAAAAGCTGTATGCCGCATTCGACAATCTCCGGCACGAGTTCAAGCAGAGTGTCAACAATGCTCTGCACGAGTTCCGGCAGACAGGAAACAATCGCGGAAATGATTTCAGGCAACGCCTCTGTTACAGCGGTGAATGCCACTACGAGCGCGTCGGTTATGACGCTTGCCGCCTTTTTGATTCCTGCCGCAATGCCTTTTATAAGGGTCGGCAATTTTGCCGTGATGCCCGAAATCGCCGCAGGAAGTTGCGCAACAAGCGATTCAAAGAGCGTAACCCCTGCTTCTGCAATCATCGGAACGAGTGCCGTGATTGTCTCGACTATCTTTGAGCCGATTTTCGGAAGTTCCTCCGTGATGCTCTCGACAACAGCAGGAATGGCTTCAATGAGCGCTCCGAAAAGCTGTTCCGCCGCCTCAATGAGTGCCGGCATTTGTGCGACAAGTGTATCGCAAAGGATAACAACGATTTCACCTATTTGCGAAACAAGTTTTGGCAGAAGTTGCGAAACCGCGCTTATGATGCTTTCGAGAATTTCCGCCGCCGACGCGAGTAATGTCGGCGCGGCGTTCAAGATACCGCGTACTATCGCGTCAACAAGATTTGCGCCCGCCTCGATTACTTGCGGCAGATAGTCAACCACCTTTGCGAGCATCTGACCGAGGGCTTCTGCAAGAGTTTGTATAAGCGTATCCGCGTTCGCCGCAAGTCCGTCGCAAATGCCTTTGATAAGTTCTCCGGCAAGCACAGCGAGGTCGCCGGTAATGCTTATGAATGCTTCACCCAATGTGCCAAGAACGCTCGTGAGACTTTCTACGATTGTCGGTGCGGCTTCCGTCAGCCCTTGAACAAGACCGGAAACGAGATTGACCGCGCACTCAACAAAGGTGGGGACATATTCGAGGATTTTCGATACTGCTTGCGAAAGGACATCGCCGAGGGCTGTCGCCAACCCCTGAAATCCGCCCTCTTTTACCGCCGCATTAAGCTGGTCGATAAGTTCTGTGCCATACTGAACAAGGTCTCTCAGCGGAGCGTTTACGCCCTCATAAAGCGAGATGCCAAATCCCTCTGCGGCGGATTTCAAAATTGTTATATCGCCCTGCAGATTGTCGAGTTTTGTGTCCGCCATAGACTGCGCCGCTCCTGCGCAATCAATCAAATTCGACTTGAAATCTGCAATGGTATCTGCAGAGTTTGCCGCAATGGAGTTGAATGCTTTCAAGCCAGCGGTTGTAAATATCATCCCGCTGTATGATGCCTTTTCTTCCTCCGTCATTGTGGCAAACGCGGCGTTAAGGTCGTTTACGACATCAAGAAAATCTCGCTGTTTTCCCTCCGAGTCGTATGCGGACACGCCGAGTTCTTCCAACGCGCTCGCCGCATTGTCTGTCGGCGCATACAAGTCCGACATAGCACGGCTCAAATATGTGCCGGCGACAGAACCCTGATACCCTTTTTCTGCAAGCAACAGCAACGCCGTGCCGGTCGATTCGAGCGACTGGTTGTATGCGCCCGCCATTGACGCGGCAGATGTAACCGCTTCGCCGAACTGCGTCGTACTGGTGTTCGCCATCGTCGCGCCTTTGGCGTAGATGTCAGCAAGATAGGATGCGTCCTCGATGGCAAGCCCCATCGCCTTTATCGTCGTTGTAAGGAATCCGGCTGATTCCGCCATCGACATTTCGCCCGCCGCCGCGAGTGCGAGCGTTGCGTCGATGGAAGCCAACTGTTCGTCGGCTTTCAAACCAGACTGCGCAAGGATGTTGAAACCCTCTGCGGCTTCCGATGCAGAAAACGCCGTCGCCGCGCCGAGTTGCTTTGCTTTTTCCGAGATTGCTCCGATTTGGTCAACCGTGGTTCCCATTGTTGCCGCAACCCCTGCGATTGCCGCCTCGTAGTCTGAACCGACCTTGACCGCATATCCGCTTACTGCCGCGAGCGCGGCTGTGGCGGCTTTGAGGGCTGTGGATATTCCGGTTTCAATCTTGCTTCCGAGAGATGCAAGTCCCTCTTTTAGCCCGCCCTCGTCAAGTTTTGTGTCTATCAATACAGAGCCGTCTGCCATTCAAATCACCTCTCTTTTGGCAGGGACAAATGTCCTCAGCTGTGATTTGCACGGCTCAATGGCTCAATGTGCTTTCTGTTTTGGGTTATTCTGTTTGTGTGATTTGCTCCCCGTTGCATACAACGAGTTCAAATTCCTTTTTGCACCCTCTGGTGCATTTTATCCATATCCCGCGACACTCTGCCGCGTCGTCATAGATGATTGTCTTTGCTCCGCAATGCGGGCATATCGCCCATTTGCGTTTGGTTGCCGTCTTTGGCAGTGCAATCCTTGTGAAACTCATTGATTTATCCCTCCGGCGAATATGCTTGCCGCGTGTGCGATCTTCTCCTCTTTGCTTGCGTTATTCGGCAAAGCATAGATAACTTTGAGCCGAGCCATCCGCTCTCTTTCCTGCTTGTTTTTGATTTTGGAAAGGTCTGCCGCGCGATAGCCCATTATTTTGCATATCTTTTGCTCGTCTCCGAGCGAGGAAAACAGGGCTGAAAATTTCCACCAGTGCAGATTCTCTATACTGTTAAGGTCTATCCCGTATTCAGACATGAATGCGGCATATATGTATGTGTCGTCTTGTTCAAAATCATAAATCCGTTTCGCCTGTTGCCCTCCGTCTGCGCGTTTTGCGAGGCGCTTCGCCGCTTTGTTTTCCCGCTTCTCGCACCTATAAAAAGCGAGTATCGCGTCGATTGCCTCTTTCGTCCTCGGAACATCGGGGTTTCCATCGAAATAAAGGTCGAATATCTGGGCGACCTTGCTCTCCGGCTTCACCTCATCGTCGTATATGAGGAGTTCAAACAATACGCTCGTTCGGAAATCGCTATTTATCGAAAACTCTCTCCCGCCGACCTCGACGGTGTTTGGGAGAGAGTCGATAAGTAGATTTGCCCTCAACCTTTTGAATTGGGGTTAGGTGCCGTTGCAGGATGTCTCCTCTGCGCACGATTTGCGCCATACTTCCCGCGCACTTCGTTGGCTTCCGAGATGTAATCCTGCTTCTGAATCTCAATGAAGTCGAGGAAATGGAGATATGCGTCGCGGCACACATTGAAATTGTCTTTTTTTCCGCAAATCTTCTCGCCGCTTCCGTCTCCGAAAATCCGGTCGAAAAAGTCGCGCAACCATTTGCACTGACTGCGGAGGATTACGGATGCGCTTCCCGTTTTGGGCAGTTCCTTTTCATCCTCGCGGAGTCGCGCCATGGAAAGCTCGAAAGATTCCATAGTGTCTGCGTCTGCGAAATCAAATTCCGCCTCGAAATCATTGTGCTTGAAAATGATGTTTTCGTTTCGGCTCATTGGCTCAAATCCTCCTCACATCACGCTTCCGCTTCTGCGAAAGTCTTTGCGGAAATGTCGAATGTACCCTTGACCGCCGTGCCGACGGCTTTCAGCGTACCGGTATAGATGAGTGCGTCCGTTCCGCTTCCCTTGCTGTCGGGAATGACAGCGTAGGTGCGCTTGTATGCGGTCGCCTTGCCTCCGGTCGCGTCGAAAAGGTGTGCAATCACGATGTCGATATGTGCATCGTTGCCGACTGCCTCGCTGTCGGTGATGCTTGCGATTTTTTCGCACACAGGGTCATCCTGATACATATCGAAAGAGTAGGAAATCGACGGCGCATAGCCGACAACATCCGAGCGCTCGGTTCTTTCGTGAACATACTGCCTCGAATACTCTTTTGCGTTTTTGCTTTCGGAGAGGTCGGTGAAGCCCTCCCCAATGAGACTGTACGATGACTGATTGCCCGTGCCGCAGTCGGCAAACGCCTGCATCTGGTCTCTCGTAATGAGTTTGGACATAGTGTTTTACCTCCGTTTTTTGAAATATTGCATCTCGAAAATCACCTGAAAATCCTCGTACCCGTTGTCGTATCGCGTTGCGATTGCCGGGGTTGCGGTCATTTCGATGCTTCGAGCTTGCGTGTCGTTTGTAAACTGCGGGAGATTCTTATACTCCCGCGTATCTTCATCCCGCGCTTCAAGCCAATCGCCGAGCGAGTTCAGCACACCCGTAGCGTTAAGGCGCGTTCGGGTGTCCTGCGAGTTCACGCGGATATAGACTGCAAAAGCAAGGATGCCGATATAACTGCCGTCAACATACTGCCGCACGACCCTTGCCCTCGTCAACGGCTGGAGCATCATAGATGGCGGCTGTTCGCCAAGCTCATCAAGCCGTATTTCACACGGCTTTTCGCTCCAACTGTTGACTTTATCGAGCAAGGTCTGCACAAGGTATGAGCCGTCGTTTGTGAATTTCGTGTTTCCCATCGTATTACCCCTTGATAACCCTTTCGACCCCGTCAAACCACTTTTTCTTGTTCGCCGCTTTTGCTTTTTCAAACCACATAGCGGTTGCAAGCGGATGCTTTGCCGGCGAAAAGTGTATCTTTGTGCCGTAATAGCATTTCTGCGCATACGGAGCGTTATAAACAACCTGACCGCTACCAAGCGTCGTGCCGCGAATACCGCTGTTCCGCAGATTTCCCGTGTCCATAGGCACATACGGGTCGGAATCTTTCAGTACCTCGTTGTCGAGGTATTTTTGCGCTTGCTGAAACCGAGAATGAAAGCGCGATATGGTGTAATCTTTGTTGATTTCAACCTTGATTCTCATTTTCCGAACACCTCCACATGGTGCATCCTCTTGCTACCCATATCAAATCTCGTGTACCCTATGACTGAATAGTAGTTAGGAACTCCGCTCGGCGGCAAGTTTCCATTGTCCGTTTCTCCGAAATAATCTTTTCCGTTCGGTGCAATCGTCCAGTAGGACGCTTTTTCAGCACCCGCCAACGCTTCATATTTATCCGGCTCAATAAACTTGCGCTTCCTGCCCTCGGAGTCCACGACGGTTGTGTTCTGGTCGAAAATGTAGAGCCGCGCATTGCATTCCGGTGTTGTTGCGTACTGCGTTCTTCCGACCCCGTTGTGATGTTGCAAGGAGCATCCCGAAACCGTGTATTTCTCGTATGCCGCAACATAGTCAACCTCCCCAACATAATGGTAGAGGAAAACCTTGTCTTTCAGGATTCTGCGGTCAGGCATTGTCATACCTCCCTTGATATAACCACCTGCGCATCAGCCCATCCTTTCGGAGTAGTTCGATGGCGAACGGGGAAATCGGAATACCATTTACCACGGTGAATGCGCTTGCCCCTCCTGCCGAGGATGCCGCGCCTCCGCCCACGGAATAGTCTCCGAGTCTTTCGTTCCCTCCGGCGCCATTTCCGACAGAAGAAAATCCGTGTATCGCGTCTATCCCTCCGTACTGAAAAAGGCACTCGACCTCGTATGCGGTTGCCCGCATAACATTCTCCGTAATGACCTTGATGGGTAACACCGCCGCCATGTCGATGGCATCACTGGCGGCTTGCACGAGGCGTGTCAATTCATCGTCCGCAATCTCCGCGCCTTTGAAAGTGTCTTTGTAATATTCTGCCGTAATGTATGCCATTTCCACGCTCCCTTTCTGTTATGCTTTTCTGGCTCTCTGTGCGGCTTTTATTTCCGCCTCTCCGTTTGCCCGTCTTTCCTCTTTCGCGCCGTTGGCGGAAGTTTTTGCGGCTTCCTCGGCAATGATTGTGTGCAGGCGGGAAACTTCTGCTTCAAGTTCCGCAATTTTTGCTTCCTGACGGCGGATTGTTCTGGTGTTTTGCTTGTACTGCGTCACCAGCTCGTCATATGTCAGCTGCTTGCCGACATCGACGATACTTCCGCTCGCGTCCACCACCGCATACCCCTGTCTGAGGTATGCGGTGACTTCGCTGTCAGGAATGCGCAATTCGGAATTGCCTTTGACAACTCTTACCATGCGCATTCACCTCGTTATGCTTTGGAGGTAGCCGTTCCGCTTGCGCCGGCAACCGCACGACCGTCCTCGTTCACCTCGACCACAGCAATTTTCGTGCCGTTGGTGATGGTAACGATTTCGCCGGAGGCAAACTCCGTCCACTTGCTCTTGTCGATTTCGCCGCCGAGGATGGGGGCGCTTTCGGTAGCAGAGAAGTAGAACTTATCGCCCTCGTGCTTCTTGGGAGTGGTAACGGTAATTTTGCAGTCGCCGGCAACCGCGCCGCTCTCTGTGGATGCGGCAGTAGCAAAAGTGAGCGTATCGAGGTCAATCGGTTCGCACACATATTCGAGAGCGCATTCTTTGAGAGGAACGATGAACGCATCCTCGAACGACTCCTCAAAGTAGTCGTACTTGCCCTCGCTTCCTGCGGAAGGCGGGTCAAGCTGTGCATACTCGTAGGAAACAGGGGTGATGACTGCGGTCGGGTGAACGAGGAACATGCGAATCTGCTTTGCGGTCACACCGGGCGTCCAGCCCTCGGTGAAATCGTAAGCGGTCATCATCAGTTCCTCGGGAATGACCTCAATTTCCACCTTGTCGATGTTGGAAACGGCGCGGTCGATAGAGCTGTTCAGACCAGTCTGACCGACCTGACGCTGAATCTTGATGGCGTTTTTCAGCATCGTCTCGATGGACGGGGTGATGTACAGGATTCTGCCGGTGGAGGGAACGCGCTTGTTCGTCATTCTCTCCATCATTCTGTCAAAGACGGCGAGGATGTTGTCCGTAGTCAGCGTGTCGGTGTACGGCACTCTGCCGGTTTCGCGCCAGTCTGCGTACAGACGGCTGACGAGGTATGCGTCCATTTCAGGGAATTTCTGTTCGTTGTTGTACACCTGAGTGATGTTCTGGATGCTTGCCGTGCCGTTCGTAAAGTCGATGTCGGTCGGATGCACCAGCGTACCCCACTTTCTGTGATTGCGGAGCGTGCGCGGGAACCACTCGTTGTTGTAGCGGCGAGCTTTTGCGCCGATTCCGTCGGTGTCACCGGCGGTTCTGCCGGAAGTGACGATGTGAGGAATCTCAATCGTCTTGCCGTTCAGCCAACGGTATCTGCCGTTGTTGGGGGTTGCGTACAGCTTGCCGAAATGCAGGACATAGGGATATGCCTGCGCGAGGTTCGTGCTGTACTGCTTTGCGTAGTTAAGAGTCTGCTTTTCAAAGCTCATGATAGTAATTCCTTTCGTTTTTGATTAGTTTTGTTTGGGAAGCGGTCTTACGAGGTTGAACCCCGAAAAATCGAAATTCACATTGCCGTCCTGACCTCCGCCCTGCGCGTTGCCGTTCGGGGCGAATCGCGGGAAATTGCCCGCGCCGTTGTTTCCACCATTTCCACCGTTTCCGGCGTTGCCCTTGCTTCCGTCGCCGTTATCATCAGGAGCAAAGCAGTCCGGCTCGTCAGCCTTGTACTTCTCCATGAATTCCTTTCCGCCGACAATCTTGCCGTCAACATACTTGACGGATTCTGCCTTGCGAAAATCAGCGAGGACGGCTCTGCGCGCCGCCTTTGAGGTGAACTTGTACTCATCGAGGAACTTTTCTGCGGCAAAATCATTTGCCTGTTCCGCGAGTTTGTCGGAGAGCGCTTTGGTGTCGTCGTTGTACTTCTGCTGGAGTTCGGTGAGTTTTCCGGAAAGCTCATCCGCCGTCCCTTTGTGCTTCTGCAGTTCAACGATGTCCGCATCTCTCTGCGTAAGCTGTTGCGTTAGCCCATCAACCTTTGTGCCGAGCGTTGCCTTTTCCTGTTCGAGCGCGGCGATTTTGTCGTTCTTTGCCTGAACAGAGTTACCATGCTCCGACATAATCTTGTCGATGGTGTCGTCAGCGAGTCCGAGTGCTTTGAGAAATTCTCTTTTCATTGGTTTTTCCTCCTTAATCTACGCTTTGTTGTCGCAGTCGCTCTGCGTGATTTCCGTGCAATTTACACTCCGTGCGCGGGTCGGAGATATGTGTTCGTGGCTTCCCGTGTCACGAAAACAACGAAATTGAATGTGTGGCTATGTGGCTTTTCTTGCCGCCCATGCCGCTTTGCTGGCAATGCTTCTGTCATATCCGCCGACAGCCGTTCTATCCGACGCGGAAAAGAATCCGTCATGACTATCGAGGAATGATTCAAGGCGTTTTCGCCTATTCGCCAGCGTCCGCGCCGCTCTTGAAAATTCTTCGTCAAGCTGTGCGCGGGTTTCCGGTGTCGTTGCCGCTTTTCTTGCGGCATCGAGCGCCATAACTTCTTTTTTGGAGGCGCGTATTGCCCTCTCCAATGCTCTTTGTTCTTGCTGTATGTCGTACTCCGCGTCGTTGTCGGCGCTTCGCTGTTTGGAGAATGTCGGCGTAGAAAATCCGAGGATGTACGGATAGAAATTGTGATAGCAGTTCCAACCGCAAAGCCCGTCGCCGTCGCCATACCCCGTCGAGGAGTAGAAATCTTTGTATCCTTTGACCTTTCCGCTTCTGGAATAGATCTGTCCTTGCCATTCTGCGTGTTCCGGTCTCGCCCCGCTGTGTGCAGTAACCTCCACGAGGTCGCTACCAAGTTCGTCCGCCCTTGCCAATTGCAATTCAGCGGTCGTCTGGTTTGCTCCCGTGAGCAATGCTCTGCGCACGGATGTTTCGAGCGAATCGACATGCCCGCTTGGATAAGCCACCGACTGAATACCCTTTCCGGCAATTTCTTTCACGCTTCTGCGGATTGCCGTCGCCGGGTCGAGGTTGCCCGTTATGATACCGAGATAGGATTTGTCAAGAGCGTTTGCAAGCGCTTTCGTCGCATCGAGCGCCGTCGTGCCGCAATAGTTGTGCAACAGCCCGTTGGTCTTTGCGATACCAGCTTTCAAAACTTCGTTGAGCGCTTCCGAATAGACAAATTTGCCAGTTGCAAGCCCTGCGGCACGGTACACAGCTTCATCGACCGCGAGTGCCTTTACGCCGGCATCCCGCAAAATGTTGCCGACCTCTGCGTCGGAGACATTGAGGGCTTTCGAGATAAGGCGCGTCGCGTTTCTGTTCAGGCCGCGCATCTCTTTTAGCTTCTCTATCTGCCAAACAGACGATGCTGTGACTGTGCCGTGCTTCACGATTCTGGCGCATATATCGGCAAGGATTTCCGCCTCCAATTCCCCGAAAAGTTCCAACAGCGGTTCAGGAAGTGTCATCAATTGTGCGGGTGTCAGCACATCGCATCACCTCCCGTCTCATTTCTGCGCCCCATCGTTTGTGCCGGGTTCTGCCGGAGGTGTTTTCGCGTTGAAACCCATAATATCGTCGTCGCTCGGTTTTTCGAGTTCCTTGATGGCTTTTCTCGCCTGTTCCTCCGTCTCGCCGTACCACTTCACGCGGTATTCCCATGCCGCCATGAGGTTGTCGCGCACATCGTCCCTATCGTTCATCCGCTCCGTCTCGGTGTCCTCGATTACCGAGTCATCCCAAGAAGCGGAATACGCCCATTTACCGGGCTGGCAAATGCCGTATAGCGTGAGCATGGCATCAATGGCGTGTGCAAGGTTGTGCAATGCCGCGTCGAGCGATTCCTGTATCTTGTGTACAGTGTCGTATGTGCGGTGCTTCTGCTGTCGAATTTCCGTCGCTGTGCGCGTATCCTTTTCGGGGTCACTGAATGTACCTCTTGCGAGCGACGCATCATCCTCAACGATTTTCAGAGCCGTCTGCAGACCGTTCGTGTAGGACGCATCCCGCAATGTCGGGGCGAACACCTCCAACAGCTTGTTTCCGGATGCCGTAACAGGGACGCCGTTCGTCCGGAAGAGTCTTTCTTTGCCTTTTGGAATTATTGGCTCTCCGTTTTTGCCGACTCCGAGTGCGTCCTCCGATATATCGACTGCCATTTCGCCGCCCTCATATTCCCATATCAGCCGTTGGTATTGCTTGTCTGCCGCCATAATGTTATCTATGGCTCTGTGATACACAGAAACACCAAGGGGAGAGGTCTGGTCAACCGTGTTGCCGAGCGGGATGCCAAAGTACGCAAACAACGGGTGATGCACTTCCTCCATTTCGACTACCGGCTGAATGTTCTTCCAGTCCTCAACCTCCGCAAGCGGGCAAGGGTTTCCGAGAGCGTCCGGACTCTGCGAGCGATAGCAGGTATTTTTGACGGTGTATTTTTCAACTCCGTCCCACTCATGCTGTTCGACACGGCAATACCAAAATTCTCCCTGTTTCTTTTGGTCGAGGAAGAACCCCGACTGAATCTCCTGTGCCGCCGTAAAAGCGGTGGGATAGAAGCGGCTCGCGTTGAAAACGCTGACCGCGATTTCGTTGTTGCCGTTGATATACGGCTTGAAGCAAATACCGCCGAAAGCACAGGCGTATTCTGTGTACACAGACAGCCTCGTTCTTACCGGTTTCAATACCTTATCGATGTACTGCCACCGTTCGAGTGCCTTTCCTGCTTCGGTCTTTTGCCCCGCGCCGTCCATCGGCTTTGTTGGCTTCACAATGCCGTCCGCCGCATTCGTTTCCTCTGACGGCTGTATGCGGATTACCACCTCGTTTGTGACCTTTGTGGCAATCTCTGCGGCAATCTTACCGGGCAAATTGAGCCAATCGGGATTTTCCGGCGTTCTCCACGAAACCTCGCCGCGATACATCCGCTCCCAATATTCAATCGCCCGCACCATGTCATCGGAGACAATGGCGTTTCTGCGGATTTCTTTTGCTCCGCTACTAATGAGAGATAGCATTTGCGCGTTCCTTTCTGTGAAATATTCAGGTGATGAGTCTGTTCGCGTCCTGCTCAATCGAGTATTCAAAGGCATCGAGCGTGTCAATGTCCGTTGTCCCGTCGTCAAGACGCACATCTTCTGTTTTTATCTTTGAGTCCCACAGTGCCTCGCGGTGCGCTTTCGCCAGCGTCTCCGCATCCTCCGTCCATCCGTATCGTTCGGTATTCATGAGGCGCACGGTGAGTCTGATTCTGCCGTTTATGCTCGTTTTTGCCGCGTATGTCACACGGCTCGGCATCGACTCTCTTGCGTAAGCTCTCTTGATGCCGCGTATCAGGATAGGTTCTGCGGAATCACAGTACACATTGTCCGCTCTGCCGTACTTTGCGATAACCCTCCTGCCAAACTCCACAGCAAGCTCGTCGAGTTTTTCGGGGTCGATGTCGCCTTTGTGGTACTCCGACGCAAGACCGATGATTTTCCGGTAGCCGTCAACGAATCCGGAGGCGACAAACGCCGTGCCAGAACCGTTTCCACCAAAGTCAATCCCGATGTTTACTTTTGTGAGTCGCGCTTTCGGAACTGCTTCCGGCGGGACAAAGAATTTTTTCGGGTCGTTTGCAAACACCCGATAAATAATGCCCTCCGCCGCGACCCATCTGCCGAGTATGTATCTGTAGAAATAGACCGTTCCCGCGTACTCTCTTTCGAGGTTTTCAACGAAAGAGCGGGCAAGGAATGGGTTATCGTAAATCTGGTATGCCTGTTGATATATATCTGCGTCGGAATCGAGGAATTTTTTGAGCCAGTGGGTTGGACCCTCTGGGTTGCAAGTGCCGTCAAATATGCTGTTCGGCTTGTCGAGACGGGATTTTAGCATGTTGAACACTTCTTCGTTCCATGTTGCCACCTCGTCACCGTAGCAATATTCGATGCCGCTTCCTCGCAAACGGTCAACCGCCGTTTTCTTGTCTGCACCAAACGCAAAGCATTTTCGCCCGAACAGGCGTATCGTGTTACTGCTTCCGCGCACCTTGCCGACCAGCGTATCGCCAAACATACTCCGCATCGGCTCAAAGATGTTTCTTTCGAGCGTCCCCTGCGTGTTCCCGATAAGAACGATAAGCCCGTTTCCGGTGCAGTTTCGTATGCGCTTCGGAATCACATAATAGTCCATGTGGGTCTTTCCGCTTCTGGTCGCGCCCGTCTTGAAATTCCATCTGTGCGTCGCGTTCTGAAAAAACTCCCATTGCATCGGGGAAAAGAAATTGTTAGAATCCACTCTTTATCCTCCCCAAAATGTCGTCGAGCTTTGCGAGGGCTTCGTCCTCTGCGCCGTCCCTCTCTGCGGGCGCGTGCGCCGCAAACTCTGCCGCCGCCATTTCCTCCTCGTATTTCATTCCGTCCGTCACCATGCGGATGGCGTTCTTTGCGGAAATATCTTCTTCCTTGATTTTTTCGAGGGCTTTCAACCCTTTTGTCTGCAAAAGTTGCCCGATTTTAATGTGCCTTGCCCGCATCTCTGCAAGCTGTGTTGTGGCTTTTCGCAGGGCGATAGCGTCCACATGCTTCTCGTACTCACGGACGCGGCGTTGCCACTCATGCCGGCTACTCCAACGCTCCATCAACGCTTTGGATTTGCCCAACCTCCGCCCGACCTCGGCAAGACTGCGCTCGTCTTGGTTCATGTCCCGATACAAAGAGAATGCTTCATATGCTTCTGGCGACTCGTTTTCGAGTCTTTCCCAAGCATATTCCGCGAAATTATCCGCCCGCTTTCCCATCAGCCTCCTCTCCTCTCTTTTTTGCATATCGGTAAATGATGTCGCCGTTTTCGTCTCTGCCGTCGGGAACGAGGATTCCGCCATATTCTTTGTACGGCGAGTTTCCGCTGTTCGGGTTGTTCCAGTTGTTCCGCAAATACTGCGCCATCGTCAGGTCGTATCGCATCGCCCTCGCTTTGTTGCTTCCGGTGTTGTAGCCCGCCGCGCCGCACCATTGGAAGCCGAAATATTTCTGAATCTCCGGCATGATGTCGGAGAACCTTACATAGCCCTTTTCCCTCGCCATGATGATTGCGTTTCCGATGTTTCCGGTCTGGCTCACATTCCATTCCGGCGGAACACCGCAACAGTTGCAAGCATCGTTGCACTCTCTGCAGAATGCGTCGCTCACATGGAATCTCATTCCGAGGGAGTGCGCATAATCCCGCATCGCGTGAATTATCGGCGCTTTGATGCTTCTGTTCAGCCGTTTATATCCGTGCTGTTTGCTCTGTTGCATATAGAACGCATGAATGTCAAAACCGGCAACAGCAGACATATCCGCGTATCGCTTTTTCAGGCGTTCGTCAGCCCGTGCCTCCATACAGAAAAACTCCGTTGTTACGCTGTCCGCCCCCGCTTCGTGTCCGAGGCGAATGAGCGTTTTCCAATCTTCCGAAACACCGATTATGTACGGTCGCAGTCGGAGCGTTACATGCTGTCCCTGCGCCGCCAGTCTGCGAATGGCTTCCAGTCTCGCCTGCGGGGACGCAACGCCTCTTTCGACGCGCCGCGCCTTTTCTGCGTCTGCTGTGATAATGGAAATCTTCACATGCCAATTGTGCGTGTGCCGTCTGAACAGTTCCATGTACCGTTCGTCCTCCGTCCACCATGCGGCTTTTGTGGAGAACGACAGCGGATAGTCGATTTTATCGAAATATTTGAGCAGTTCAAGCGTGAGTCCAAACCGCCGTTCATACTCGTCAAATTCGTCCGCAAGCCCGCCCCATTGCATTATGCGTCTCGCCTGAATATACGGGAAGAATTGCGCCTCGGATTTGCTGACTGCGGCAATGTCGTTTCGGAACGCGCTTTCAAAAAGGTTAATGACCTTTTCGGGGTTCACGCACCGCACCTTGCCGTCTGTGTAGCCGGTGAGTGTGTGGCTTTTCTGGAAGAACGAAAAGCAATACAGGCAGTTGTATGCGCACTTGCTGTATGTGTCCATCGTCATGGGCATTGAGCAATCCGGTATTTCCATTGTCCAGCGCGGGCTTCCGTAGTCCATTTTCAGTTCTTGCTTGTGTTCCATGCCGCGCCCCTCATTCCATCCTGATTACAGTGGTTTTCTTGCCCTCTTTCACGGCTTTTTTATATCCGCGCGCCTTTGCCCATTCCTGCGCGTAGAAATTGTTTTTGAAAACCAGCGAAACGATATAGGAGGTGCCGGGCGCGGCTTCGTATTCGTCGTCCGCTCCGTCGCTTTCAAAGGATGAAAAGTCGAAATCATCCTCCACATCGTCATTTTTGGCAAGCATCAGCGTAAGCTCTTGCGCGTCAAAGCCGGAGAGCAGTGCCGTGTCCGCCTCAAAACGCGAAAGAATCTCTTCGAGCTTCGTGTGATCCCATTCGCCTTTGATTTTGTTCAGCGCAATGTTGAGTTGCTTTTCCTCTTTATCGTCCAAATCGACGACCGACACCAGTGTGTCCGTCTTTCCCATAAATTTCAGGACGGCGAGCTTCTGGTGTCCTCCGACGATGTTTCCGGTTCTCTCATTCCAGACAATCGGCTCAACATCGCCAAATGTCTCAATCGAGCGTTTGAGTTTCTCAAATTCCGCGTCACCGGGCTTGAGCGCGACTCTCGGATTGTACGCCGCTTCTTTGAGTTTTTCGAGTTCAATTCGACGCAGTTCCATATTCCGTACCCTCCATTCTCACAATGATGTTCTGGCTT
>ERZ808275.330-NODE-330-length-21068-cov-4.170180_pt1 | contig 21068 bp, 19 predicted proteins | sample MGYA00520894_ERZ808275 | MGnify/ENA primary metagenome ERZ808275 (study PRJEB31516, sample SAMN03275598) | gut metagenome | biome: mammalia-associated habitat; material: feces | host: Papio cynocephalus | place: Kenya | collected 2012-08-03 ...
AACACGCATTGCGAAACCGTCCAATTTACCTTTTAATTGAGGTAATACTAATGCAACAGCTTTAGCAGCACCTGTTTTTGTAGGAACGATGTTTAAAGCACCAGCTCTAGCTCTACGAGGATCTTTGTGACCAGCATCTAAGATTCTTTGGTCACCTGTGTATGAGTGAACTGTTGTCATTAAACCTTTTACGATACCAAATTTTTCATCGATAACTTTTGCAACTGGAGCTAAGCAGTTAGTTGTACAAGAAGCCATTGAAATTACGTTATGTTTTGCTGGATCGTATTCTTTATCGTTAACGCCTAAAACGATTGTTTTATCTTCGTTTGTAGCTGGTGCAGAAATGATAACTTTTTTAGCACCTGCATCGATGTGAGCGTGAGCTTTTGTTGCATCTGTGAAGAAACCAGTTGATTCAACTACAACGTCTACGTTTAAGTCTTTCCAAGGTAATTGAGCTGGATCTTTTTCTGCGAAGAATTTAATTTTTTTACCGTTGATGATGATACCTTCTTCGTAAGCTTCTACTGTACCATCGAATTTGCCCATTACTGAGTCATATTTGAAAATTCTTGCTGCATCTTCTGGTTTTAAACCTGGGTCATTGATTGCAACATAATTGATTTTATCAAAGATACCTTCTCTGATAGCTGCTCTTAATGTGTTACGGCCGATTCTACCAAAACCGTTAATTGCTACGTTTACCATATAATTTTCTCCTTCTCTATGAGTACGTATTTACTCCTATGTTATACAACAAACAAATTTTATGTTCAACTATATTTTTTTTATTTATAAAACTTGTAATGCCGCAATTTTCATATCTTTTACGTCTGGATATTTTCCTGTCCAAATTTCAAGAGCCTTCGCTCCTTGATATATAAGCATGTCTAATCCGTTTACTGTTCTTAATCCATTCTTCTCTGCGTTTTCTAGTAAAGCTGTTTTCATTGGGTTGTAGATTACATCGTATACTAAGGCATCTTTTTTCATAGTTTTTAGAACCTCATTTGATACTGGCATTTCGCCCATAGCTTTACTTCTCATGCCTATTGGAGTTGTGTTTACAAGCATGTCAGTACTTGATAAGTCGCTTAGAACTTGAATTTGGTATACATTAATTTTTATTTCAGGGAATTTTTCTCTGAAATATTTAATTGTATTTGATGAATTGATAATATTTCTTGTATAGAAATTGATTTCCTTAACTCCAAGTTCAGCTACACCGATTGTTGCAGCTCTTGAAGCTCCACCTGTTCCTAAAATAGATACTGTTTTGTCTTTTAGGTCAAAATCTTTTGGTATTGCATTTTGAAAACCGTATACATCAGTATTATATCCGTGGAAGGATTTGTCTTTTGGGTCGATTTTTACTGTGTTAGCACAACCTGCAATATCTGCATATTTATCAACTGTTTCTAAAAATAATGCAATAGGTACTTTTAGAGGGATTGTTACGTTAAATCCTGTGTAGTCGTTTACTTTTAAGAATTTTATTCTATTAATTAAGTCTTCTGGATTTGTTTCTAAAATTTCATAAGACCCCTCTAAGTTTAAACTTTTTAAACCGGCTTTTTGAATAACGCCTGAAATTGAGTGTGACAAAGGATAACCTATAAGACCTAATTTATACATTTTCTTCTTCTACCTCTCTTTTATAATCACAAGATTTGTTTGAACATTCAATAGTTGTGCCTCTTTTTAGGACTTTTTTAACTAAAAGTGAGTCACATTTTGGACATTTTTCGCCAGTTGGTTCGTTCCATAGCACGAAGTCGCAATCAGGATATTTGCTACAACCATAGAAAAATTTACCATATTTTGATTTACGTTGAACAATGTCACCGCCGCATTTTGGACAGGCTACACCTGTTGATTTAACAACACGTTTTCTGTTTTTACATTCTGCGTTAGTGCATTCCATATATTTTCCGTAAGGTCCAACCTTGAAAATCATATCAGAACCACATTTTTCGCACTTTTCTTCGCATTTTTCAGGTTCTGCTTGAGCTTCTTCATTTGTTGTTTTTAGAGGAAGCATTGTTTTACATTCAGGATAGCCAGAACAACCCAAGAATTGTGAACCAAATCTGCTTGTTCTGATAACCATTTTTCTTCCGCAGTTTGGACAAACAACATCAGATTCGATGCTGATTTGTTCCATATTTTTTTCTGCATCGTGAACTGTTTCAATAAAATCTGTATAAAAATCTTTTAAAACATCATTCCAAACAAGTTTATTTTCTGCTATTTCATCCAGTTTGTTTTCTAAACCGGCTGTGAATTGGTAATCCATTTCCTTAACGAAATGTTTTACAAGTTGTTTAGAAACTGTTCTACCCAAAATTGTTGGGACTAAAGCTTTATCAACTTTTTCTACATAACCTTTAGTTTGAATTTTAGTAATAATAGGAGCATAAGTTGATGGACGACCAATGCCATATTCCTCTAAAGATTTAACCAAGCTTGCTTCTGAAAATCTTGGTGGTGGTTGAGTGAAGTGTTGTTTTGGTGTAACCTCTTCACATTTTAATTCATCACCTTTCTCCATTTTTGGAATTGATTTTGAATTGTCTTCATCTTCTTCGTTGTATAGTTTTAAAAATCCGTCAAATACAACGTGACTAGTTGATGCTTTTAATCCGTAATCACTAGCTGATATTGTAATTGAGGTGTTTGAAATAGTGGCATTTTGCATTTGAGATGCCATAAATCTATTCCAAATAAGTTTGTATAATCTATATTGTTCTGAAGTTAGATATTCTTTTATTGAATCTGGTGTTCTTTCAGGATAAGATGGTCTAATTGCTTCGTGGGCGTCTTGGACGTTTTTCTTACCTGCTTTTACATAATTATTTGGTGTTGCTGGATAATATTTTTCACCATATTTTTCTGTAATGAAGTTCTTTGAAGCTTCTACTGCATCGTCAGAAATTCTTACACTATCTGTTCTCATATAAGTAATTAAACCGACTGCACCATCTGAACCAAGTTCAATACCTTCATAAAGTTTTTGAGCAATTTGCATTGTTTTTGCAACGCCATAACCTAATTTTGATGAGGCTTCACGTTGTAATGTTGAAGTTATGAATGGTGGAGCTGGTTTTCTTTGAGTTTCTCTAGTTGCAACCTTTGAAACCTCAAATTTTGTGTTTTTATCCTTTAAAATATCAACAATTTTATTTGCTTCTTCTTCGTTTTTGATTTCAATTTTTTTATCTTTATAAGTGCTTAATTCAGCTTCAAATTTGCCTGTACCTTTTTTCAAAATAGAAGAAATTGTCCAGTATTCAACAGGTGTGAATGCTTCGATTTCGTCTTCTCTTTCGCAAATCATTCTAAGTGCGACAGATTGAACTCTACCTGCGGAAAGGTGGTTATTTCTTAACTTTTTCCATAAAACTGGGCTGATTTTATAACCTACAAGTCGGTCTAAGATTTGTCTTGTTTGTTGAGCTTTAACTCTATCCATGTCGATTTCTCGAGAGTGTTCAACTGCATATTTTACTGCTTTTGGAGTGATTTCGTTAAACTCAATTCTAAATACTTTATCATCAGGCACGTTTAACATTTGTCGAACATGCCACGCAATAGCTTCTCCCTCACGGTCAGGATCGGATGCAAGGTAAACTTTTTCGCATTTCTTTGCTATATCATTAAGTTTATCTACAACCTTTTTCTTTTCAGGGATTACAACGTAATCAGGTTCAAAATTGTGTTGCACATCGAAGCCTAAAACATTTTTTCTAAAATCTCTGATATGTCCGTAACTAGCTTCAATGTGGTAACTATCACCTAAAATCTTTTTGATAGTTTTAGATTTTGCAGGTGATTCGACTATTACAAGTGCAGATTCTTTTTTCTTGCTACTTGTCTTAGCTTTAGCTGTTTTCTTTTCTTCTTTATCTTCTTTTTTTACTGCTGTTCTTGCCATAATACCCCTCAACAGATTGAATATCTGTCCCCATCAACTTGAATTATTATGCCTTTTAACTCTAACATTGTCAAGCATGTTAAAAGTTCGTCTGTTTGAAGTTTTGTTTTTGCTTGTATAGTATCAAAGGCTAAAGGCTCTATTTTTATACTATCTACAACAAGTTTTTCAACTTCGTTTAAATTGTTAAATTTTTCATCAGAATCTGTTTTTACAGTTTTTATTTCCCAACTCAAAGCTTCTAAAATATCGTTCGTTTCTGTAACCATAGTTGCACCATTTTTTAGAAGTTTGTAAATACCCTCTGTGTTAGGGTTATTTATTGCTCCAGGGATGCACATTAGTTCTCTACCTTGTTCAAGGGTTAGGTTTGCACTAATCAAAGCTCCACTTTTTATTGCAGCTTCAACAACAAGTGTTCCTTTTGATAGACCTGTTACAATTCTATTTCTTTGCGGAAATCTAAAGGCTATTGGTTTAAATGTCGGATAATATTCTGTAAAAATTACGCCTTGTTCTTCTTCAATTTTCTTGTACAAATCCTTATTTTGGCTTGGATAAATATAATCAAAACCGCTTGCAATAACACCGATAGTTGCAAGATTATTTTCTATCGCTAAATTATGTGCTGTTGTATCAATTCCCAGTGCTAAGCCTGAAACAATACAAATGTCTGTGTTTTTAAGTTCATCAATAATTCTTTTTAAGGATTGTTTTCCGTTTGTACTTGCTTTTCTTGAACCGACTACTGCAAGATTTCTTTCAAAATTGCAACGGTTTAAATCACCTTTATAATAAAGTACGGCAGGTGGATTTGAGATTTCTTTTAAAAGTTTTGGATAATTATTATCCTCTAATGTTATAAAATTTATTCCTTTGTTTTGAACTTCTTCCAAACATTTATCAGGATTAATTTTATCTCTTGTTTTTAAAAATTTTTCAGCAAGTTTAACAGACAGTCCCTCAATTTGTTCAAGGTCTGATTTGTTACAATTATATGCTTTTTCAATATCGTTAAAGTGTTGATATAGCTTTTCAATAGTTCTGCTACCGATTTCTTCTATTGACGAAAGAGCTATCCAATACTTGCTATTCATTCATCATAGCCTCAATTTTTGACACAATTTTTTTAGTATTATCGATTTCTTCTTGTGGAATATCGTGTTCCATGTAATCGTTGAAATATTCTAAAGCATCCTCGTAATCTTTTCTTGCCAAGAATAAAATACCAAGCTTTTTATATGCTGGGTGGAACTTATCATTGATTGTTAAAGCTTTCAAATAATTAGAAATAGCTTTATCGATTTCGTCATTAGCTTCATAAGCTTGACCTAAATAGTAATAAATTAATGCGTTATCTTTTTTGAATTCTACTACGCTTTCAAAATTTGCAATAGCAGATGCCCAGTCGCCTAAATCAAAATAAACTTTGCCTAAATCATAATATGCATCATAGTTTTCAGGCTGAGCTTCAAGAACTTTATCAAGTTCATCAATAGCCAAATCTAATCTCGCATCTTCCATATAAACACGAGCTAAATAATGAGGAATTACAACGTCTTCTGGTAAATATCCCTCACCTGTTAAAAGAATATCAATAGCTAATTCTAATTCTTGTCTTTTATAATATAAATCGGCAAGGTTGATATAAGTTTGAGCAAACATTGGATTTACTTTTAATGAGTTTACAAAATTTTCTTCAGCCTCTTCAAGTTTACCTAAATTTGCATAAGCAACACCGATGTTATTAAGAATTTCAGCTCTGTTTTCAGAGTGAGTATCTAGCATATCTTCAAAAGCTTTGATAGCTTCTTCAAATTTGTTGCTCTTCATTAATTCTAAGGCATTGTTTATTTTTTCTGTCATTTTTATTTCATATCCTTATTGTTTTCAATATTACCGATTACTGTTCTTGTATTACCCTCAGCATAGAAAGTTTTTGGGTCCATAACAAGTTTGATTTTGTCTGCGTAAACAGTTTTTGTATCTTGGTTGATTAATGAACGCCCTGTAAAGTAAACTTCATTGAATTTGTTAGTTTTCTTATCAGGATATACTGTCATTTTTGGACCTTTTGCGTAGTAATCTTGATACCAAACTCTTACGTTACCAGAACCTGCAAATGTGTTTGCTTTTTTGTCAAATTGTTGGTAGTTACCTTTGATTAAAAGAGTTGTACCGTCGTCATTAACCATATTTGACATTGTGTGACCCTCTGCGATTAGCTGTTCTTTTTCCGCATCGTAGATAAAGTGGTCTGCCTCAGCAGTATGCTTTTCTTGTTTTAATTTTGCATTGCCGTATAGGTCAATTCTTTTTAAGTCGCCTGACTTATTTGTTCGGATAACTGCTCTATTAGAAAATGTTGTTAAATCCTCATATTTTATAGAAACATTGCCTGATGCTGACATTGTGTTTGTTTTTGTGTCGTATTCTTGAATGTCAGACATAATTACTGCGATAGGTTCTTCGCCGTCAAGAATTGTTGATTGTGCGTCACCTATTGCCTTAACAACTTTTGAAATCAAAGATAGTTTTAAAATATTAGCCTTAACTTCTCTTTTCTTATTTTCTTGTAAATCAAAAGCATAAGGTTTGTCATAGAAAGTAACGGTATCAAGTTGTTGTCCATTTTTCACTTCAACGTCTGCTTTATCACCTAAAACTTTCATTGAGTCTAAAGTTACTTCTACGTTTCCATCAAATTTAATTTTATTTTCTTTTTCGTCAAAGCTTTGTCTGTCAGAATCGATAATCAAGTCTGAAGCCATGACACAAACTGTTAACAAGCTAACTACTGCTATTAATATTATTAAACCTTTTTTCATTGTTTATTTTTTCTCCTTGCTCATTTTGTGATTTTTATCATAAATTTCACTTCGAGTTTTTCCTACAAGTTTAAAGTGTGAATAATCAGAGTTGATAATAACCTTATTCCCTTTTGAAATAAGCTCTTTGTTTCTGTTTATTCTTACGTTACCTTCTCCGACAATATCTTGGTCAGAACCTGACCAAACAAGTTTGTCACATTGAAGAGTTGTATTATCTTTTAATGCAATAAATACATCTTGCGTTAATGTGATAGTGTTTGCAGTTTCGTTATATGAACCGCTTTGAGCTTCATAACTCATTGCAACCTCGTTATCCTTGTAAAAGTTTCCGATAGTTCTATTTAAAACTGCAACTTTATTTTCACTTTCATAATGAGCAGTTTCACCGTAAATTTCCCAATATCTTATGCCATCTCTTGTTTCGGTTAAGATAATGTCATTTACGGATAATTCTTGAGTATTTTCTTTGCCTTTTAAGGCATCTCTGTTCAAGCCATGAGTTAAAATGTTTGCGTAAACAAAAGCCCATGCCAAAACACCTACAAGAATTACACCTATAAGTATAAATATTTTTGTTGTTTTTGATAAATTCCCTAATCTCATATCATTGATTTTAACATAAAGGAGTTAATAATTTTAAAATATTTTATTTTGTTAAGCTAATAAACCATGTTTTATTTATTTGTTTTATAATTAATTTAAATTAAGGAGGAATTATGACTTTAAGATATGATTTGGGTGAACTTGTAACTGCAATGGTTACGCCGATGAATCAAGATGGTACAGTCAATTACGATAAAGTTGAAGAATTAGCTAATTATTTAGTTGAAAACGAAAGTGATGCAATTCTTGTTGCTGCAACTACTGGCGAATCTCCAACATTAGACCATGAAGAAGAATTAGAAATTTTAAGCTCTGTTAAAAGAGCAGTCGCAAAACGTGCAAAAATTATTATGAATGCAGGTTCAAATTCAACTGCTTATGCTGTTAAATACGCAAAATTAGCAGAAAAAGAAGAATGTGTAGATGCTATTCTTTCTGTTGTTCCATACTATAACAAACCATCTCAAGAAGGTATGTATGCACACTTTTCAGCTGTTGCAGATGCGGTTGATTTACCGATTATTTTATACAATATTCCATCAAGAACTGGTGTTAACTTAATGCCAAAAACTATTAAGAGATTGTATGATAATCATAAAAATATTGTTGGTGTAAAACAAAGTTATCCTGATATGGATTTGGTTTCAGAAATCAAATCTCTTACAGGCGATGATTTTGCAATTTATTCAGGCGATGACTCTTTAACATTACCAATGCTTTCATTAGGTGCTTATGGTGTTGTTTCTGTGGCATCTCATTTATATGGTCCTGAATTAAAGAGAATGATTACATTATTCAAGGCTGGTAAAATTGCAGAAGCTAGAGAAATCCATGAAAGCTTATACTACAAGATGAAAAAGTTATTCATGTCTCCAAATCCAGTTCCTGTAAAAGCAGCTTTACAAAGAAGAGGTTTGATTAAAGATTATGTTAGAAAACCTCTTGTTCAATTAAATGAAGAAGAAAAAGCAGAATTGTTTTCTGTAGTTCAATAACTTAGCCAATTAGGTTATGTTATTTTAATTACAGTTTTTGTTATAATTTGAAAGTAAATTTAAGATAAGGGATAAAAAATGAAAAACAAAATTATACTTTTTTGGGTAATCGTTGCCCTAGTTATTGTATCACTTTTTGTTATCTTTACAAAACCTACAAAATTGGGTCTTGACCTTGTTGGCGGTTCAAGATTGTTGCTAGAAGCTCAAACTTCTGCGACTGTTGCAAAGATTACACCTGATATGATGGATTCATTACAGTTCGCAATTGAAAACCGTGTTAACAAACTTGGTGTTGCTGAAACTGTAGTTCAAAAACAAGGCGAAAATAGACTTGTTGTAGAAATTCCAGCAGTTAAAGATTTAAAACAAGCTAAAAAATTCTTAGGTGAAACTGCTGAACTTTCATTCAAAAAAGAAATGACAGAGGGTACTGGTAAATGGGTTGATACTGGTTTAACAGGTAATGACTTGAACCGTGCTACTCTAAGTACAAGTACAAATGGTCAATGGGTTGTAGACCTTGAATTTAATGATAAAGGTACTAAAAAGTTTGCTGATTTAACTCAACAACTTGTTGGCAAACCAATGGCTATCTTCTTCAACGGTGAAATGACATCTGCTCCAGTTATTAGAGAACCAATCTTAGGTGGTAGAGCTCAAATTTCTGGTGGCGACAATGGTTTTGCTTATGAAGAAGCAAAAGAAATGGTTGATTTATTAAACGCTGGTGCATTACCTGTTCCTGCAAAAATTATTGAAGAAAATACTGTAGGTCCTACTCTTGGTGCTGATAGTATTGCAAAATCAAAAGTTGCAGGTATGATTGGTCTTGGTCTTGTAATGATATTTATGGTTGCATATTATCGTTTACCAGGGCTTATTGCAGATATTGCACTTATTATTTATAGTTTATTATTATTTGCATTATTCAAACAAATTCCAGTTACTTTAACTCTTGCTGGTATTGCAGGTTTTATCTTAAGTATTGGTATGGCGGTCGATGCAAATATCTTGATTTTTGAAAGAACAAAGGAAGAACTTAGAGCAGGTAGAAGCTTATTTACAGCAATCAATGCCGGCTTCGATAGAGCATTTACAAGTATCTTTGACTCAAATATGTCAACAATTATTACTTGTATAATTCTTTATTGCTTAGGTACAAGTGTTGTTAAAGGTTTCGCTTTAACTCTTGCTTTAGGTACTGCGGTATCAATGTTTAGTGCGATTACAATTACTAAAAACTTTATGCACTTAATCTTTGGTACTGGTGAATTAAAATACCCAGCATTATTTGGCTTACGTAAGGATGAAATCGGTACAGCTTATTCTGCTACTGAAACTAAACGTGAAAAAGCTAAATTCGGTGTATTGGATTAGAGAGGTAGATAATTATGGAAAATAAAAAACATTTAGTTCATGTTGTAAAATTTAGATGGCTTTGGATGGGATTATCGGCTCTTCTTTTAATCCCTGGAATTATTGCTATGATTTATTTGACAGTAACTTTGGATAATCATACTCCACTAAAAGTTGGTATTGATTATACTGGTGGTACTGTTTTTCAATATGGTATTGACCAAAAAGTTGATAACAATGGTTTAGCTCTATTAAGAGAGAACCTACAAGCAAAAGGTATTGAAAATCCATCATTGCAAATTATCAACGCAAATGATTCAGTTTCAAAATCAACAACAAAAGATATTATTTCAGTTAGAACAAAATTTGTTAACTCTGAAGATGTAAGTTCTGTTTCAGAAAATATCACATCTGTATTAAAATCTGAATACAAAAATGCAGAACTTTTATCAACAAGTTCAATCGGACCTACATTAGGTAGTGAACTATTTAAAAATTCATTAATCGCTTTAGGTTTAGCTTGTTTAGGTATCGTTGCTTATTTGACATTCAGATTCCAATTTGATTTTGCGATTGCTGCAATTTTGGCAACTATCCATGATGTGTTGTTTATTCTTGGTGTATTCGCATTGTTAGGTATCTTTATGAATGTTCAAATTGATGGTTTATTCATCACAGCGTTACTTACAGTAATTGGTTTCTCTGTTCACGATACAATCGTAGTATTTGACCGTATCAGAGAAAATTCAAGATACTATGCTAAGAAAATGACATTTGGTGAAATTGTTGATGCTAGTGTTAACCAAACTTTAGCAAGAAGTATCAATACTTCATTCACAACATTGTTGACATTGTTAGCTTTATATTTCTTTGGCGGTACAACTACAAAAGATTTCGTATTAGCAATGGCATTAGGTATTATTATTGGTACTTATTCAAGTATTTTCTTTGCAAGTATGCTAATTGATTTCTGGAGAGATAAAAAGACTGCATAGTAGCTGTCTGGAGTATTGAGTATGAAAAAAGTCTTTTTATTAGCTTGTATATTATTAATAGGAAGCTCTTCTTATGCTCAAACTTGGGTAAATGATGCCCTTACTCTTTTCAAGAAAAATCAAGCCGTAGTTCTTACCGTTAATATGAGAACTTTTGGAGCAATTGATAAAGATAAAAATGGTATTATACAAAAGAAAAAAGGTGATGCTATTGGAAACTTCGACAATGCACTTTCTCGTCTTGATGAGATTTCTGCATTAGGAGTAAACACTCTTCACCTTTTACCAATAAATCCTGTTGGTACTAAAAGAGCAAAAGGAACTGCTGGTTCTGTATTTGCGGTAAAGGATTTAACTGCAATTAATCCTGATTTGGGAGATTCTACTTCAACCTCTATTTTATTTTTACAATCAAAAGAGTTTGTAGAAGCCTGTCATAAAAGAAATATTAGAGTTCTTGTAGAATTACCAGCTTATGGGGCTTATGATTTGTATTTGAAAAAGCCAAGATGGTTTTTAAAGGATAAAGGTAAAAATTCTATCATAATTCCTCAACATAAAGATTTGAGAATTTTTAATGCTGGTACAAAATCTACATTAAATATGGATGTGTATAATCAATATGAAAAATATATTGATTTATTGCTATCGTTAAATGTGGATGGTGTTGTTGCACAAGATCCATATTTAAAACCTGTTAAATTTTGGAAAAAGCTAATAACTTATACAAAATCGCAAAATCAAAGTTTTGTTTTTGTTGCAGAAATGAAGAAAAATCAGAAAAGACCGGTAGGTGTCAATGTTCCTTTTACAAAATTGTCAAAACTAATGAATGCCGGCTTTGATGTTTATTTAGGTGGTTATAATTCGATTTCTGAATGGAAAACTCCTGAGGATGTCTATAAAGTGTTTAAATCTAATAAAAGATATGCTAATAAGTTTAGCTCTCACAAATCTGTATTAGCTGATTTTGCGATGTATACAGATGTTGCACCTATTATGGTGGAAGATATTTATTTATCGAAAATGATAATTTGGTTGAGTGCGACGTTGCCTGTAAATTCAATTTATACAGATGGTTTTCAAACAGGTGATGATTATAGCTTTGATTGGGCAAATTTAAAGGCTTTTGACTCTAAAACAGATGATAAAAACTATTATTCAGAAAGAGGAAAACTTGACCTTTATAATTATTCTAGAAGACCTCAAGGACAATATCCTGAACTGTTTGATGAATTAAAGATGGCAAATAAATTTAAACTACAAATGAGTGTGGACATGCCAAATGCGGAATTTGTTATGTTAAAAACTAATTATCCGGATGTTTTTTGCTACGCTATGACAGATAAAACAACAAATCGTACAGTTTTTGTTGTGGGTAGTTTTGATTTAGAAAATATTAAAAACGTAGAAATTAAAGTTTCTGACTTAAATAAAAAAGCAGTTGTTAAAAATATTAGAAACTACGCAGAGCCTCAAATTCATAGGGGAAGAATAAATACTCTTTTAGCACCTGCGGATGTACAAGTGTTTGAAATTGAAAACTTTGCTATTAAATAGTGTGAATAAATTTTAACAACTCTTGTAAAATAAATATCTTTGGTATATTATAAGTACATAATCATTAGAAAGAAGGAAAATATTATGGCAAAACATTGTGAAGTATGCGGTAAGAAAACACTTAAATCAGCTAAATTAACATTCTCTCATAAACAACTAGTTAATCGTCAAACTCCAAATTTACAAACAATTAGAGTTAATGATAATGGTGTAACTCGTAAAATGACAGTATGTGCTTCTTGCTTAAAAGCAAACAAAGTTCAAAAAGCTGTTTAATTAAGTTTTATCAAAAACTTTAAAAGAGGAACTTTTACAGGTCCTCTTTTTTAGTGCAAAAGTTTTATAAGAATATTCGATAAAAAAGACTTAGTCCGATTTGAACTAAGTCTTTTCTTTATGAGTTGTTAATTAAATTAACCTTTGATTTGGCTCATTACTTCATCAGCAAAGTTTTCGCTACGTTTTTCTAAGCCTTCACCCAATGTATATCTAACAAATTTAACGATGTTTAATTTGCCTTCGATTAATTGAGCAACTGTTTGGCTAGGATCTTTAACGAAACCTTGTTCTAATAAACATTTTTGAGCTAAGATTTTGTGTAAACGACCTTCAACGATTTTTTCTCTAATGTTTTCAGGCTTTTTAGCTAAATCTTCTTTACCCATTTCGATACGTTTTTCTTCTTCTCTTACTTCAGCAGGAATATCTTCTGGTGATAAGAATTCAGGTGCACATGAAGCGATGTGTAAGCATAAATCTTTCATTAAAGCTTCATCTTTAGCATCTGTTTGAAGTAAAACACCGATTTTACCGTTGTGGATATAAGATGCAACGTTACCCTCAAATCTTTCAAATCTTCTGAAAGTGATTTTTTCACCGATTGAAGCGATTTTTTCTTTGATAACGTCTTCAATTTTTTTACCACATTTTTCGCAAGTAGATGCAAGTAAAGCGTCTACGTCTGCTGGGTTTGATTCTTTTACGAAGTCTGCTAGACATTGGCAAAGTTCTTTAAATTCTTCGTTTTTAGCAACGAAGTCTGTTTCACAGTTAACTTCAACCAATGCACCTGCTTTGTCGTCAACAGATGATGCTACAAGACCTTCAGCTGCAATTCTGCCCATTTTCTTTTCTGCAGAAGCGATACCTTTTTGTCTTAAAGCTTCAACTGCTTTTTCCATATCTCCGTCACATTCTGTTAATGCTTTTTTGCAATCCATCATGCCTGCACCAGTTTTGTCACGAAGTTCTTTTACCATTTGTGCTGTTATTGCCATTTTTTATTTCTCCATTAATTAATTATGCGTTTGCAGTTTCTACGCCTGCATCTTCAGGTTTGATTTCTTCAATTTTTTTAGTTGTGTTAGCTTTTGCTGCTCTTAATTCTTTACCTTCAAGAACTGCATCTGCTAATTTTGATGCAACTAATTTGATTGAACGAATTGCGTCATCGTTACCAGGGATAATATAATCGATATTATCTGGGTTAGCATTTGTATCAGCTAAACAAATAACAGGAATACCTAATTTGTTAGCTTCAAGAATTGCGATGTCTTCTTTTGCTTGGTCAACGATGAAGATTAATTCTGGTAATCCTCTCATTTCTTTAATACCACCTAAAGTTTTGCTCAATTTAGCAAGTTGTCTGTTCATTTGAGCAATTTCTTTTTTAGGTAATTTTTCAGCATGACCGCTAGCGATGAAGCTTTCTAATTCTCTTAATTTGTTAACTCTGCCTCTGATAGTTTCAAAGTTAGTTAACATACCACCTAACCATCTTCTGTTAACGTAGTATGCACCAGCTCTTGTTGCTTCTTCAGCTACAACATCAGTTGCTTGTTTTTTTGTACCTACGAATAAAACGTTTTTACCTTTTGCAGAATATTCTCTTACTACGTCGTAAGCTGCATCTAGTAATTCAGAAGTTTTACGTAAGTCGATTACATAAATACCATTTCTTGCACCATAAATATATGGTTTCATTTTTGGGTTCCATCTTTGTGTTTGGTGTCCGAAGTGTACACCTGCGTCTAAAAGTTCAGTCATTGATGCTACTGGCATCTTTCTTCTCCTTATATTAATGTGTATTGTACTACGGATTCTAAGACTTCATTCATTTCTGAACTAGGGCTTTGCCTATCAAGTTCTTAGAACCATAATAATTATACAATAAACATATTTTCAAGCAAACTGAACTTCTAAAGTGTTAAGAGTTATGACAGATATGACTTAGTCGTGGTCATGATGAGGCATATCTCTGTATTCTAAACCCATTTGGTCACTTACGTTTTGTAAAAATTCTTTTGTTGATTGTACAGCTAAATTAAATTGTTGTTGTGTGATTTCATCCCAATAAGGTTCATTTTTACGTGTGATTTTCCCAACGTCCTTTGTTTCAAGGAAGTTATCGTTGAATAATTGAGTACAACTTCTTGGGTTTCTGATTTCTGGGGTAAAATATTGAGCACAAGTTTCTGCATTGTTATCGGCAAATTTTTCGTAATCTGTGTGAATTTTTAAGTCGATTGCTTTACCGAAAGCAGAAGTTTCTTGTATATGCTGTGGTTGAGTTACATCTTGTAAGAAGTGACAAGCTCTTGCTGCGTTTTCTATTGTAGCTTCGTCGTCTTCATCTTCAATTGCCATATCAATTTTGTCTAAATGGTCGTAATATGCAGATTTTGCATTGTTTTTACCATTAAAATCCATAAAACTTGCAGAATTGCTATTGTTTGTAACTTTTTTTAATATGTTTGCAGTATTGAACGCACCAAGTCCAAAAGAGCCTAATGATTTTAGTCTATCCATCATTGTTGGTGTTTTTTCTTCTGCTTCTTCTTTTAAGTCTTCTTGGTGAGTAAAAATATCTTCTGTTTTATCACCAAAATAGAAATGTTTATTTGCTAAGAAACCAATATCGTCATAATCAGGTTGTTGTACAAAGTGTTCTAATTTCTCTTTGTATTTTGCAAATTGTGGCATGTCTTGAATTGCCGTATCCATAATTACTTTATGGGTATGACAACTCCATCCAAAATTTAAATTATTACGATTTGGGTTTATATTCATGACACTACTCCACAATTATTTAATGCGTATAAACCTTAAAAATTGACTGATTTCTTAAATTTGTAAATAATTGTTTACAATTTAAAATTTAGGAATTTTTTTATTTTATCATTATGTGGACAAAGGAGATTTTTGTGAAAAATTACATTGAAATGAGACCCCATCACTTGTTATGTCTTCCTGGGTACAAAGGTTATGGCTACGATAAGAAACATTCAAATAGCTGGGACAGGGTTTCGGCTTCTTTAAAACAGTATCCTGATATGAGAGTTAAAATTGTTTCAGGTCGTGATACTTTATGTACAACTTGCCCTAATGATGGCTCAAAAGGTACAACTTGTAATGCAAAACGATTAAACATCCTTGATGAACAAGTTAAAAATTTAATAAATATAAAAGATAACGTTGTTTACAGATTTAACGAACTTATGGAAAAAGTTAGAGAGGTTATGACTCCTGAAAAACACAAGGAACTATGTGGTTCTTGTCAATGGAGAAGTAAGGGTTTGTGTAATGATACCTTTGAAAAAAGACCAAATGTTGCACCTTATGAACCTCAAGAGGTTGATCCAGAAGACGAGTTTTTGTACGCTGTTTAGTTTGCTTGAAAAAGATATGCCAAGTGATATAATGTTGTCGTTATGAGTGAAAAAATAGTTATAAAAGGTGCTAAGGAAAATAATTTAAAGGATGTTTCTCTAGAACTTCCTAAAAATGAGCTGATTGTTTTTACTGGCGTTTCTGGTTCAGGTAAAAGTTCTTTAGCTTTTGATACTATTTTTGCAGAAGGTCAAAGACGTTATGTTGAAAGCCTTTCGACTTATGCTCGTCAATTCTTAGGTCAAATGGATAAACCTAATGTGGAAAGTATAGATGGACTTTCTCCAGCTATTTCAATTGACCAAAAATCAACAAGTAACAACCCTCGTTCTACTGTTGGTACTGTTACAGAAATTTATGATTATTTAAGACTTTTGTACGCTAGAATTGGAACTCCGTATTGTCCAAATTGTGGTAGTGAAATTAAGCCTCAATCAATAGATGAAATAGTAAACTCTGTTATGCAATTACCTGATGGTACAAAAATTCAAGTTATGTCACCTATTGCAAAAGGTAAAAAAGGCGAATTCCAAAATGTCTTTTCTGAACTAATTCAAGAGGGGTTTGTAAGAGTTAAGGTTGATGGCGAAATTTATAACCTTGATGAAGATGAAATAAAATTAGCAAAAACTCAAAAACACGATATTGATGTCGTTGTGGATAGGCTTGTTATAAAAGATAGTATTCAATCAAGACTTGCAGATAGTATTCAAATAGCACTTCAAAAAGCTGATGGTATTTGTAAGATTGATAATGTTTCTGATAAGACTGAAAAAATTTATAGTGAAAAACTTGCTTGTAGCAAATGTAATATAAGTTTTGATGAACTTGCTCCTCGTATCTTTAGTTTTAATAACCCTTACGGAGCTTGTGAAAAATGTGGTGGTATTGGGGTTGATTATAAGCTTGACCCTGATTTGATTGTTCCGGACAAGGATAAATCTCTTGCTGAGGGTGCAATTTTTCCTTGGACAAAAACCTCAAACTCATACTATGACGATTTATTAAAATCTGTTTGTTTAGCTTTTAAAATCGATTATAATGCACCTTTTAAAGATTTATCTGAGAAAGAACAAGATATAATCTTGAACGGTAGTGATACTCCAATAATGATTACTGTTAAAGATTTTGGGACTAAACGTTATAGAACAAGATATAGTCATTATGAGGGTGTTATTCCGTTTTTAGAAAGAAGATACAACGAAACTTCAGGTGATTATTGGATAGAAGAAATTCAAAAATATATGATTATGAAACCTTGCCCAAAATGTCATGGTGCAAGATTAAAACCTTTTCCGTTGGCCGTAAAAATCAATGGAAAAAACATTTATGAATTTACTAAAATGCCAGTAAATGAAGAATTTGATTTTATTTCAAACCTATATTTGGATTTATCTGAATATCAATTAACTATTGCAAAACAAATTCTTGATGAAATTCGTTCAAGACTAAAATTCTTAATTGATGTAGGTTTGAATTATCTTGATTTGGCAAGAATGGCATCAACGCTATCAGGTGGAGAAGCTCAAAGGATTCGTCTTGCAACTCAAATAGGTAGCGGGCTTTCAGGTGTTCTTTACGTTCTTGATGAGCCGTCAATAGGTTTGCACCAAAGAGATAATGACCAACTTATCAAGACTCTTGTAAAATTACGAAATCTTGGTAATACCTTGATTGTCGTTGAGCACGATGAGGATACAATAAAATCTGCTGATTATATTGTAGATATTGGACCAAAAGCTGGTATTGATGGCGGTTATGTTGTAGCAAAAGGTACTCAAGAAGATATTATTGCAGAGAAGAATTCTATTACAGGTAAATACTTGAGTGGCGAAAAATTTATTCCTATTCCTGAAAAAATCAGAGAGGGTAATGGCGAATATTTAAGAGTTAGAAATGCACACTTGAATAACTTGAAAAATCTTGATATAGATATACCTTTGGGTAAAATTGTTGTGCTAACAGGTGTTTCCGGTTCTGGTAAATCAACTTTGATGCAAGATTTAATTTTTGAATACGCAAAACATAAATTGAGAAAAAATAAACCAAAACCTCAAGGTGTTGATTCAATAGAGGGTTTTGAAAATATTGATAAGATTATTGATATTGACCAATCCCCAATAGGTAGAACGCCACGTTCAAATCCGGCAACTTATACAGATGTGTTCACTCATATTAGAGATTTGTTTGCAAAAACAAATGAAGCTAAAATGCGTGGTTATAAGGCTGGTAGATTTAGTTTTAATGTAAAGGGCGGACGTTGTGAAGCTTGTAAAGGTGATGGTGTTTTAAAAATTGAAATGAACTTCTTGTCTGATGTTTATGTAAAATGTGATGTCTGCAAGGGTAAACGCTATAACCGTGAAACTTTAGAAGTTAAATATAAAGGTAAAACTATTTCTGATGTGCTTGATATGTCTGTAAAAGAAGCTCTTGAATTTTTCGATAGTGTTCCAAATATTAAGAAAAAACTTCAAACTTTAAATGATGTTGGTTTGGATTATATTAAGCTAGGACAAAGTGCTACAACTCTATCAGGTGGTGAAGCTCAAAGAATTAAGCTTGCAAGCGAATTGAACAAGCGTTCAACTGGTAAAACTCTTTACTTAATGGATGAACCATCTGTTGGTTTGCATTGGTCTGATTTGGATAAACTTATTAAAATCATTCAGCAACTTGCAGATAGCGGAAATACTATTTTAATCATTGAACACAATATGGATTTGATTAAGGTTGCAGATTACATTATTGATTTAGGACCAGAAGGTGGTAATGCTGGGGGTCAAATCGTTGCTACGGGTACACCTAAAGAGGTTTCTAAAAATAAGAAATCTTATACAGGTAAATATTTACGTAAATATTTTGAATAGTTTTTCGCAACATGGTATAATCCCTCTATGAGAAAATTATTACTAAAAGTATTATTTTATCTATTACTTTTCAAAAAGGCTTTTTATTTATTTGTGTATCCGTTATTTACAGGGTCAAGATTGTTTAAGCCTATAAGATTATCTATGGAGAATTACTTAATCTTCCAGCCTGCAAAATTGCGTGCACAAAAGGTTGATAAATCATTGTTGAAAAAGTTTATACCTCAAAGATTTGTCACAAAAGACGGTGCAAGGTTATATGCTTGGTATTTCCCACCAAAAGAAAATAGACCTGTTGTTTTATTTTTCCATGGACAAGCGGAATCAATTCTTTCTCATCAAGATGTTGCTAAATATTGTTTAGCTCATAACTTGGGCTTATTTATGCTAAGTTATAGGGGGCATTATAAAAGTTGGGGTTTGCCGTCAGAAAAAGGTGTTTATTTAGATGCTCAGACAGCATTAGAACGCATTGAAGAACTTGGTACAAAAAGAGAAAACGTTATCGTTTGGGGACATTCTCTAGGTACTACTGTTGCGATGGAAACTGCAAAAAATAACAACGTTAAAGCCCTTATCTTACAATCTCCTATCAAGGATATTAAATCTGCTGCGATTGATATTTCAAAATTCTATTTTAAAAGAATGCGTTTATATACGTTAAGAGCAATTTCTCAGCACTTGATTAAGGCTTGTCCTTTAATTCAAAAATTTGATAATGTATCAAAAATTTCAAAAGTTAAATGTCCAATTTTGATTATGCATTCTAAATCAGATAGAATTGCACCTTATTACAATTCAATGGCACTTGCGAATGAGAACGAAAATGCAGAACTTTTCTTGTCTAGAAAAGGTAATCATTGGCTAACAGATTGGTGTCTTGATAGAGTGACTGAATTTATTGACAAAATTACAAACGAAGATTCAATACCTGCAAAATAGTACGGAGTTTTTATGAGCGAAAAGAAAAGAATTATGTCCGGTATGCGACCTAGTGGAAGAATTCATTTAGGTCATTATCTAGGTGTTTTAACAAGCTGGAAAGAACTTCAAGAGAATTATGATTGCTATTTTTCTGTCGCAGATTGGCACGCTCTTACAACTGGGTGTGACAAAACAAAAGATTTAAGAGAAAATGTTTTAAACGTTGTTATTGACTGGCTTGCTTGTGGTATAAATCCTGAAAAAGCATCCATTTATGTTCAATCTACTATTCCTGAAATTGCAGAATTGAATATTTATTTGGGAATGTTAGCTCCCAAAAACTGGATTGAACGTGATGCAACGATAAAAAGTAAAATTTTATATTTTAAAAATAACAAAAGGCAGTCTTCACAAATAAGTTTTGGACTTATGGGCTATCCAATTCTTATGTGTGCAGATATTATGTCTGTGAATGCTCATTATGTGCCAGTAGGAGCTTATCATGTTCCGGAAGTTGAGCTTGCACGAGATATGGTAAGAAAATTTAATAAAGTTTATAACACGAATTATTTTGTTGAACCTCAACCAAAGTTGAACAAGTGTTCGCTACTTTGTGGTGTTGATGGTAAGAAAATGGGTAATTCTTATAGTAACGCAATAAATCTTTCTGATTCAGAAGATGTTACCGAAAAGAAAATTATGCATTGTATTACGGACCGCTCAAGAGCTAAAAAAGATGATATAGGTCATCCGAATAGATGCGAAGTTGCTTTTAAATATTGGCAAATCTTTGGAACAGAAGAAGAAATTATGAGTATTCAAAATGAATGTAAAGCTGGCGAAAGAGGTTGTGCCGATTGCAAAAGGCAACTAGCTAAAAAGGTTAATGATGCTCTTTTTGATATTAGAGAAAAACGTAAATATTTTGAAAATCACCTTGAAGAAGTTGAAGAAATTCTTCGTGTCGGAACAGAAAAAACACGCAAGGTTTCAAGCAAGATTTTAGAAGATGTTCGAAATATTGTTGGTATGTATTAAAAAAGAGTGGTTATTAACCACTCTTTTTTTAGTATGAATTTGATTTTCTCATTAAGTCTGATAAAGTTACGTTTCTGTTTCTTATAGAGATTTCAGGTCTTGTCATTCCGTCTTGAGTTTTTTCACCTAAGTTAAAACTTGAAAGCCCAATACGTAAATTATCTTCGTTTTTGATGCCTAGTGCATCTTTAAAAATTGCTAATAGTCCCATTAACTTATCCTCCCTTTTGTTATTTTTAGTATAGAGAGTGTTCGATTTTATTTTATCCTACGTAAAGATTATTTTT
>ERZ808275.333-NODE-333-length-21016-cov-4.696389_pt1 | contig 21016 bp, 24 predicted proteins | sample MGYA00520894_ERZ808275 | MGnify/ENA primary metagenome ERZ808275 (study PRJEB31516, sample SAMN03275598) | gut metagenome | biome: mammalia-associated habitat; material: feces | host: Papio cynocephalus | place: Kenya | collected 2012-08-03 ...
CTTCGAAGAAATATAAGTTAATGTTTTAATGTTTGATTAATCATTATTTTTCCTCGCCTGCCAAGGAGAGGTGGCTTGCAAACTTTGCAAGACGGAGAGATTTTTATTTGTTAAATAATTGCTTACACTTTGCAGTAGAAGTAAATGTTTGCTTTCACTTTGAGCTTCGCATTTAACCACCAAGTGATGGTTAAATGCTACTCGGGTATCGTTCAAGCAAATCATTTACATCTAGAAGAAATAAGAATGATTTGAGATATATATAAATAAAAAAGGTTGGTTAAGGATAGGTAATAAATTTAACTCATTTAATGACTTATTTTATCATTTTAATATATAACATAAAAAAGGCAATGTCGGTGCAGTCAGCACACAGCATTGCTTTTTAATTGATTATTGACCTTTTTTACTATTAAAAGTTATAAATTCAAATATTATAAAATTCTAACAGGTAAAATTAAGTATAAATATTCTTCCTTGTCAGACACAGGAACAACAACGCAAGGGTTGGAAGATGAATTAAATTTGATTTTAATAAATTCATCATTATTTGTTCTTAATGCTTCCATAAAGTAACGTGCATTAAATGCAATGAAAAGGTCTTTACCTTTGCTAGAAATGTTGATATTTTCTTTTATGTTTCCGATTTCAGAATTTGATGTTAAAAGCAAATTGTTTTCTTTAATATCAAACTTAACTAAGTTGTTTTGCCCAACTTTTGAAAGTAGAGAAGCTCTTTCAAGGGCGTCAGTAAGTTGTGCCTTATTGATTACAATCTCAGTTGTAAATTCTGTTGCAATAATTTGTTTATAGTTTAAAAATTCGCCTTCCAAAATTCTAGAAATAACTTTTGTGTCACCTAAGTCCACCATAACATACTTGCTATCAATATATATTGAAACCAAATTGTCAGAATCGTCTAAAAGTTTAGCGATTTCTGATAAAGAACGTGCAGGTACAATAACTCCACCATTTACGGTTGAAGAGACTACATCTTCAGTCACCATTGCAAGCCTATACCCATCAAGAGCGACTGCTTTAACTGTTTTAGAATTTATTTCTAAAAGTGTGCCTTTTAAAATTGGTCTTGAATCGTCAACAGCAACTGAGAAAATGCTTTTGTTGATTAAATTTTTTAAATTTAAATTTGTAATGCTAAATTTATCATTACTATCAATCTTATTAAAACTTGGATACTCATCTGTTACAAAACATTGAATAAAACTTTCACTATCCATATATTTAATTTTTAATTGATTTTGAGAGTTTAATTCAAGTTCAATTTTTTCATTAGATAGTTTTTTCATAAATTCAGTGAAAAATTTTCCTGGAACTACAGTTTCACCTTCAACCTTAACCTCTGCTTTGATTTTTTTCTCAATAGATAATTCAGTGTCTGTTGCACTTAAAGTTAAAACGTCTTCTTCTGCAACAAGTTTAATACCTTCTAAAATAGGGTTTGTTGTTTTATTTGAAATTGCCTTGCTAACTTTTAGCACTGCATCGGATAAATCTAAACCATCACATATAATTTGCATATTATTTTCCCTCTTTAATTAATTTTATAAAATATATTATACCACTTTTGATGTGTAAGTGCAAGCGCTTTTCCTACTCTTATTCATAGCAAATCTTAAACTTTTTTTTAAAAAATTAATTATATTATTTTTTTGCTTATTAAATTATTGAGAAAAAAATAATATTGTGATAAAATAGATGTAAATGATTGCTTTCACTCAAGTAACTTCGCATTTAACCACCAAGTGACGGTTAAATGCTACGTAAAATCGTTCAAGCAAATCATTTACATCTAGAAGAAATAAGGATGATTATAATAAAATTAGAATAAAGCCACTTGGCGAAGAGGTGTCTTCGAAGAAATATAAGTTAATGTTTTAATGTTTGATTAATCATTATTTTTCCTCTCCTGCCAAGGAGAGGTGGCTTGCAAGTTTTTGCAAGACTATAGAGTTTTACCTAAATGCAAATGCTTTGCTTACGCTTTACACTTCGCTCTAGTCCACCAAATGACGGACTATCGCTCTCGTTAAAACCGCTTAAAGCAAATCATTTACATCTAGAAGAAATAAGGATGATTATAAAATTAAAAAAGCACAACATTAACAATAAACTAAAAAATGTAATAAAGCCACTTGGCGAAGAGTGCTCTTCGAAGGATATATTTAATGTTTTAAAGTTTAATTAATCATTATTTTCCCTCTCCTGCCAAGGAGAGGTGGCAAACGAAGTTTGACGGAGAGGTTTACACTATGTAAATGATTGCTTTCACTCAAGTAACTTCGCGAGATGATTTAAAACGCCAATAAAAAATAATTAAGTTTAAATTTTTGAAAAATATAAAGTAAAAATAACAAAATAAAAGGGGGATTTATGGATATTAAAGATATTTTATCTAAATGTGATCATACACTATTAAAGCAAACCGCAACAATGGAAGACATAAAACACTTGTGCGATGAAGGGATGAAATATAAAACTGCATCTGTTTGCATTCCGCCTTGCTATGTAAAACTGGCTAAAGATTATTGTGGCGACAAATTGAAAATCTGTACTGTTATTGGTTTTCCTAATGGATATAACACAACAAAAGTAAAAGTATTTGAAACGCAAGAAGCAATTAATGACGGGGCAGATGAAATTGATATGGTAATCAACATCGGTATGCTTAAAGCCAAAAATTATGATTACGTTTACAATGAAATTTGCAAAATAAATGAAGTATGTTTAAAAAACAATAAAATTTTAAAGGTAATTATTGAAACCTGCCTTTTGACTGACGATGAAAAAATAAAAATGTGTGAACTTGTGACCAATGCTAAGGCAGAGTATATTAAAACGTCAACTGGCTTTTCAACTAATGGGGCAACGTTTGAAGATGTTGAACTTTTTAAAAAGCACATTGGGGAAAATGTAAAAATCAAGGCCGCGGGAGGAATTTCAAGTATTGGAGATGCTGAAAAATTTATCTATTTAGGGGCTAGCCGATTAGGAACTAGCAGAGTGGTTAAAATAGCTTCGGAAAACAATTTAAAAGTAGAGTAAAAATGGCTGATAAAAATTCTATTTATAAAAAAATCAATAATTTAGATGAAGAATTTAAATTAAACGAATATACCGTTCAAGAACTTGAAGAAATGTTTAACGTTAAAAAAAATAGTAAAAAAATATTTAAAGAGAAATATTTTGAGTTTTATGACGATGTTAAATCAAGTTCGTTAAAAAAACAAGACTGGTAATTTTTTCAAGAATTAATTTAGTTACACAATCTAAAAAAACCATCAATTTGAAAACGTACTCTTAAAATTTTTACAAAATATTAAAATTTGAAAAAATCAAATTTTTAAGTTGCATAAACACAACTTTTTCTAGGAATAGTGGCATTTAACAATTCGAAAACCCGAATGTTGCAGGCAAGTATCCGTTGGGCTTGCTTACCTACAACTTCTGATACATTAAGAAAAAAATAAAAAAAGGAAAGAAAATGTTTAATAAAAAAAAGAATATTGATACATCTCGTTATTTTCCAGATTTAAATTATGGGCTTAATAAAAAACAAGTTGAAAATCGAAAATTGGCGGGACTTATTAACAAAACCAAACAAAATTCAGGTAAATCATATTTTAGAATATTTTTTGATAATATTTGCACGTTTTTTAATTTAATTTGGGCAATTGTTTTTGTTGCATTGTTAATTGTTAGGTCATATTCAGATTTATTCTTTATTATTGTCATTTTGCTCAACACAACTATTGCAATTATTCAAGAAATTAAGGCAAAAGTGACGGTGGAGAAGTTGTCCTATGTCAGTGCTCCAAAACTAATTGTAATTAGGGAAGGAAAAGAGGAAAAAATACTTTCCACAAAACTTTGCTTAGACGATATTATTAAACTATCCACAGGTAACCAAATTCCAACAGATTGCATTTTAAAAGATGGTATGGTTGAAGTAAATGAAAGTTTGCTAACAGGCGAATCACAACCGGTCAAAAAAAATATAGGCGATACATTGTTTGCAGGAAGTTTTATAATTTCTGGTGGATGCGTAGCTCAAGTTAATAAAGTGGGCAAGGATAGTTATATACAAACAGTTGCAAAAGAAGCTAAAAAATTTAAAAGCCCTCAGTCTGATTTATTTAAAGATATAAACTCTCTTATAAAGTATATAGGTATACTGATTATTCCTGTTGGCGCACTTATGCTATTTAACAATTACTATGCTTATGGAAAAGTATGGGAAGTGGCAGTTGCTAAAACTTGTGGAAGCATAACAGGAATGGTACCTGCGGGTATGTTTTTACTTATAACCATTGCTCTATCGTTGGGTGTTATAAAACTCGGAAAAAAGAAAACCCTAGTACAGGACATCTACAGCATTGAAATGTTGGCAAGAACAAATGTTTTGTGTCTTGATAAAACAGGAACAATAACAGACGGAACAATGCGTGTTTGTGAACATATCAACTTAAAACAAACAAGTTTAGTTCCAAATGAGGTTGCAATTTCAAACATATTGAATGCTCAACGTTCAAACAATCAAACATCAAATGCGTTAGTTTTATTTTATAAAAAGACCAACGAATTAAGCGTAACAAAAAATATTGAATTTTCAAGTGCAAGAAAATTTACTGCCACAAGTTTTGAAGGCGTAGGAACATTTGCCCTTGGAGCGCCAGAGTTTATACACGTTGGTGCTTTAGATGAAAAACTAGAAAATACTATTTTCCAAAAAACAAATGACGGGAAAAGAGTTTTGATGCTTGCATACTCTCCTGAACAAATAGTTAAAAATGAATTGCCATATTATATGGAACCAATGGCACTTATTGTTTTAGAAGACCATATAAGAGAAGATGCTATTGATACAATAAATTGGTTTAAACAAAACGATGTAAAAATAAAAATTATTTCAGGAGACAACCCATACACTGTATCAAATATAGCAAAACGTGTAGGTGTGGAAAATGCAGACGCTTGCGTAAGTTTAGAGGGGTTGAGTTTATCTGAAGTAGAAAAGATAGCAGATAATTTCACCGTTTTCGGACGTGTAAGCCCTGAGCAAAAACATACTTTAATAAAAGCATTAAAAAAGAAAGGCTACACGGTGGCAATGACTGGCGATGGGGTTAATGACACTCTTGCCCTAAAGGAAGCGGATTGTTCAATAGCAATGGCAGACGGAAGTGAAGTTGCCAGAAACTTGTCCAACATAGTTTTGTTAGATAGCAAGTTCAGTTCTTTGCCAGCTGTTGTTAAAGAGGGCAGGCAAGTAATAAACAATGTTCAACAATCAAGTACATTATTCTTGATGAAAACAGTATTCACGCTTTTGCTTTCACTTATAACTATAATTACAAGAAGTCCTTATCCATTCAGTCCAAGCCAGTTATTACTACTTGAAATGTTTGTAATAGGCTTGCCATCTGTTATTCTTGCTATTCAACCAAACGACAAACTTATTACTGGTGATTTCACAACTGCAGTGTTAAAAAGAGCATTGCCAAATGGTCTTTTAATGCTATTTAACATTCTTGTTGTAATAACTTTAAACAATTTTAACTTTTTTACTCCGCTTGAGTATTCAACTGTCAGCACTCTTGTTTTAATTGGAACAGGTTTTGTAAATTTACTATATATATGTTTCCCATTAAATGTTTTAAGAGCGGTTTGCGTAACTTTGTCAGGTGGTTTGCTACTGCTTGGTTCACTGTCATTGGGTGGATTCTTTGGAATTGTAGAGTGTACCTTTAAAGTTATAATGGTGTTTTTAATTTTAACGGGAATAGCCATTCCTCTTCATATATTCATTCCAAAACTTAGTGATTTCTTGTTTGACAAAATAAAAAAGATGGATAAAACTATCAAAGAAAAAACTGCAAAAAATAAACAAGAAAAAATACTAAAAAAACGTGAAAATAAACTTAAAAAAGACCAATTTAAAAAACTTAAATCTAAAAATGCTAAAAAGAAAAAAATATATAAAGGTGAAATCGTCATAAAAGATTTAGATGGTGAAGAATAAACAAATTATGAAAAAATTTATATTGATTTTATTGATACTTGCTTTTGGTAGTTTTTTGGCTTTGCCGAAAAACTATTGCAGAGCGGAAATACCTGCACAAGTAAGAGTTGCCTGGTCAAAAATAAAAGTGTTTGCTGACACAAACAATAATGAAGATACAGTTATAATATGTACATTAAATTACAATGACCATTTACAAACAATAGGAACAGAGGAAATTTTGGGCTCAAGCGGATTAAAATATTACAAAGTTGTGATAACAGACAATGAATTATACTCTTTTGGATATGTTTTAATATCTCAAGTGATAGACTCTGATGTAAAATCGCCAAATAAAAAACTATATCCAAATGCAGAAATTGTAAAAGATACGTATGTTTTTGTGTTGGAGCAAAATAACTATGTGAAAACGGAAACACAATTACCTCAAGGCACTAAAATTAAAATCTTAAGCGGGTATTCTAAAGCTAAAAAGTACACACAAATTCAGTATGAAACAGAGGATAATGAAATAGTCACCGCATATATTCAAACGGACTCCATAAAAACATCGCAAATTCCCAAAACATTGATTGGTGTCATAATAATTATTGCAACAACAATATCATTGGTATTAATCATATTCGGCATAACAATCAAAAAGAAAAAATCTATCTTAAAATGATTTAATTTGTAAAATATTTACATTATTAATTTAAATTTTGAATATAAAATTTTGTATTTTTTTGATTGAATATTTAAAAAATCGAAACTTCAAATTGGTTGAAGTTTCGATTAGTTTTTTATTAAATTTTAATTTTTTTTCTTTCTAAAAATATTCCATAAAATAATCAGTACTTGCATAGGAATTGCAATAATCATAAAAAACCAAATGTTAGATAAATTGTTTATAGACAAACATATTGATAGTGCAAGGGTCCAAAGAAGCAATGATTCAAATATGGCTAGCAAAAATTGTGTAGATTTAGTTTGTTTAAAAAATATTGGAGTCAAAACAACACAAACAATAAAACTAACTGGCAGTGCATATATAAAGGCCAAATATGCAAAGTCGGGCATTAAATTTGCAATTTTAAACACGACAAAAACAATTGTTGCAACAAGCCAAACAAGTCCAACAGACAAAAGTGTTGCCAAAATTTTGTTTTGTAAAATCTTTTTTAAAGATGGGATAGATTTCTGTTTTTTTACATTGTAGCCTGATAAATCGTTGAGTGTTATTCCAAAAAAATCTGCAATTTGCTTTAAAACAATAACATCAGGCAAACTTTCGCCTCGTTCCCATTTGGAAACAGCCTTGTCAGAATAGTTTAATTTTTCAGCAAAATCAATTTGCGAAAGACCAGCGAGTTTTCTATAACTCGCTATATTTTTTCCTATAATATCTTTTAAATCCTCAATTTTTTCTTCCATAAACATATTTATACTATAATTTTTAATTTTTGTAAAGTTTATTTTTAGTCATTCCACTCGCAGTAGAGTCGAATTTTGTCATCTCTACTTTTGGTTTTATATATGTATATATAAATTTTATATAGTAGGTTGAGCAATCAATAAAATTGTTAATAAAATACAATTGAAAATAGCGGAAAATTTTTGCTATTGATTAAAATTTGGAGGCAATAAAAAATATGAGTATAGCAATATCAGCAGAAAGCACAATAGATTTACCAAAAGATTTATTAGAAAAATTTAATATATCAACAGTTCCTTTTACAATTCTTTTAGGCGATGAAACAGTTTTGGACGGGGTAGTTCCAACAGAAAGCATTTTTGATTTTGTGGAAAAAAATAAAGTTTTACCTAAAACAAGTGCAGTTAATGAGTATCAATATGTGGAGCATTTTTCCAAACTTTTAAAAACATCAGACGCTGTTATCCACTTTTCTCTTTCAAGTGAAATGAGCAGTGCTTATGCAAATGCAGTAAAAGCAAGCAAGGAATTAAAAAATGTTTATGTAATTGATAGCAGAAGTTTAAGTACAGGCATTGCACTTCTTGCAATCAAAGCATCACGCCTAGCATCTTCAGGTAAAAGTGCAGAACAGATTGTTTCAATTGTTAAAGAAGCAACAAAAAATGTTCAAGCAAGTTTTGTTATTAACAAATTGGATTATTTAAAAAAAGGTGGAAGGTGTTCTTTTCTTGCACTTTTTGGTGCAAACCTTTTAAAAATTAGACCTCAAATTATAGTTTCAAATGGGAAAATGATTTCTGGTAAAAAATATAGAGGTGACTATAATTTGGTGGTTAAAAATTACTGTGCAGATACATTAAAACAATTTCCAAGCCAAGATAAATCAATCGCGTTTATCACTTACACAACTGCCAGTGATTTAGCCGTTCAATATGCTGAGGATGCGTTGAAAGGTGCGGGATTTAAAGAGATATATAAAACAAGAGCGGGTGGAACTATCGCAAGTCATTGCGGACCTAACACTCTAGGAATTTTGTTTTTGACTATTTAATTTTGTAAATTACTAATTTAAAATTTTTGTATTGTAATTAAATTGACTTTATAATTTTTTTGATACTAATATATAATAATGGATGTTAAAATTGTTATTTTGATAGTGGTAGCTGTTTTAGTATTACTTGTTACGGTAGGTTTAGCGGTTGTAAATTTTTCAGCAGTGGAAATGTTTTCCAAATACAAACAAACTGAAAAATATCCAACCCAAATAACACCAGTAATGTTTGCTAATTTGATTTCTAAATTGTTTTTTAATAACATGGTAATAATAAAGTTTAACAAAAAGTTATTTAGTGATAGTTTTTCGTCAAACGGAACTTTAGTGTTATGTGAACAATATGCAAACTCAAATAATTTAGCGGGCTTATCAATTTGTGCACACGAATTAGGACACGCTTTTCAGTTTAAAAACCAAAAAACAAAAATGAAAAAATACTGTAAAAAAGTAAACTTTTGTAAAGTGATATCAAAGTTTATTATTCCTTTAATAATTTTATCTTGTATTTTGCTTATTTTTGATAAACTATTTTTTTCTATAGTTATTTTTGCTGTTTGTTTTGTGATTTTTGTTTTTGCAATGGCAATTAAAATTTCTACAATAAAAATTGAAAAAGAGGCGAGTGAAATAGCACTTGACCTCTTAAAAAAATATGGAGAATTAACTGAAAATGAAATTAAAAAATCAAAATTGTTTTTAAATTCAGCAAAGTTGACATATGTTGCCGATTTATTAAAATCTATGTTGAAGTGGACAGGCCTCACCAAATGATGGGCAAAATGCCACCACGTGAAGGGATGCAATGAAAAGTTTTATTTTGAAATTTCTATATTTAGAGTTTTGAATTTTTTATATTCGTTTTGCAAGTAAGCATTAGAATATACATCTGAAATACTGTCAAATTTTTCATTAGGCAGTATTTTTTTTGCTAACACCACAATTATTTTATCCAGTGGCAAAACATGGCTATTATACCATTTTCTTTCATCAGGAAAACTTAACATATTAATCATATTATCGCCAAAATGACTTTTTACTAATTTTTCTCTTAAGTCTATAGTATTTACAAATTTTTTTATCATTCTATTTTCCTCTATTGTTTAATAGTATATCAAAAAAAGTTAAAATATGCAAGGAGTGTAAATGATGTAAATGTTTGCTTACGCTTTACACAGATGTAAATGTTTGCTTTCACTTTGAGCTTCGCATTTAACCACCAAGTGACGGTTAAATGCTTCGTAAAATCGTTCAAGCAAAGCATTTACATCTAGGGGGTGAGAGGCCACTTGGCGAAGTGTATTTCTTCGAAGGGTTTTATCTTATGTAAATAATTGCTTTCACTTCTTTCGGTGACAGTCACTAAAAATACACAAAAATATATTGACAAAATTAAATAAAATATTTATACTCTTTAAGTATTTAATTTTAATTTAACTTGTTGTTAAAAAATTAACAATTAAAATTATATATGCGGATGTGGTGAAATGGTAGACACGCTTGTTTAAGGGGCAAGTGAGAAATCGTGTGGGTTCAAGTCCCGCCATCCGCACCAAAGCCTTTAAAATAAAGGGATTGAGAGTTTTAAAAACTCTCTTTTTTTAAAAATAAACAAAGCGTAATATACATTATTGTCAATATGACTTTTAAAATATTTTATGTAATTTTTATTTTAAATTATTATTATTTATTAAAGTATATAATTTGACAAAATTACATATATATAGTAAAATCAGTAACGTTATCGACAAAAAAGTTATTTTTATTTTGCCTGTGACAAATGTTTTCCAAATCTTAATATTTTAGTTTTTAAAAAATTAAAATGTCACTTTAAGTTTAACAGATTTGCCATACGCTATAGGGGGGGGCGGATAGTGTTAAAAGGCTTCAAATTTGGTTTAAACATTAAACAAAAATTTATAGGAGTAATTATGAAAATAGGTATATCGGCAGACAGTACTTGTGACTTATCGCCTGAACTTTTAGAAAAATACAAAATAAGATTGATGCCAATGGTTATCACGCTAAATGATAAGGAATTTCAAGACGGCATTGATATAACACAAGACAGATTATATGAGTACATAGAGCAAACTGGGAAACTTCCTAAAACTGCAGCTCGTAGTTCTTATGAATACAAGGAGCATTTTGAAAAGATGTTGGAAGAATGTGACCATGTATTCCATTTTTCAATATCATTTAAAATTTCTAGCACAGGAAACAATTCTTTAGTTGCCAGTGAGGAAATAGGGACAGACAAAGTAACTGTTATTGATACAAAATCTCTTTCAACCGGGTCTGGACTTTTAATTTTGTCTTGTGCTGAAAAAATAAATGAAGGCAAGGATATAGACATAATTAAAAGTGAATTGCTTTCTGAAGTTGATAAAATCCAAGCATCTTTTTTAATTGATACACTAAAAAATTTGCATAAGGGAGGTAGATGTTCTTCTCTTGCACTTCTTGGGGCAAATCTTTTAAAAATAAAGCCAAGGATATCATTGGTTGACGGAGAAATGAAAGTTACAAAAAAATATATGGGCAATGTTGAAAGTTGCCTTATAAAATATGTAAATGATATTTTAAAAGAATGTCCTCCAAACAAAAAGCGTGTTTTTATAACTTACTCTTCTTTTATGGAAGTAGCAAACACAATTGAAAATATGTTAAAAGAATTTGGATTTGAAGAGGTTATTCAAACTTTTGCAGGTCCAACCGTGTGTGTTCATTGTGGCAAAAAAACACTTGGTATTCTTTACGAAAAAGCATAACTCACAATCAGTAGCCTAAGGTTTAAAACGGGGAAGATACTATTTTTAAAAGCCAAATTATCGGAAATTATCGGCAAGCGACCCTTAAGTGGCATTTGCCAGCAACTGATGGTAAGGAAAGAGAGAAAGTGTTTTTATGCTTGCATAAACCAAATACTTGAAATTGTGACGCATATATATTAATTAATATTCAAACTGCGATGCCAAGTTTTATCGTGGATGTTGCATTTATCTACTTAAAAATTGATTAAAAACATTAAAAAATGGGGAATATCCTTTTGTTATCCTGGCAAAAGGGTATTTTTTCTATGGCTTAAGTAAATTTTTCTACAATTTCCGTCAATTTTTGATTAAAAATAAAAAAATCATTTTGAAAATTCTGTTAAATCCTGTATAATAAAGGTACTTAATGGAAATAACCATTTAAGAATTTAATAAAGGGGAAATTTATGAATAAAACAGAATTTATTAGAGCAATTTCTGACAAAGCTGGTATCACAATGAAAGATATTGATACAGTTTACAATGCAATGTTGGATGTTGTTACTGACACTTTAAAAGCAGGAGATAAAATTCAATTAGTTGGCGTTGGCACTGTTGAACTTAAAAAAGTTGAAGAAAAAACTGGCATCAATCCAAAAACTAAAGAAGCGGTTAAAATCCCAGCTTGCCAAAAACCTGTATTTAAATTTGGTTCTGCTTACAAAGCAAAATTCAATTAGTATTTAAATACTAGAAAATTTAATTCATTAAATTTTTTTACAAAAAAAGGCTGTAAATTTCCTTTACAGTCTTTTTTTAGTGTTAAACTGAGTTGTTTTAAATTTGGGCGTTATTTTTTTAAAAATAATATGGTCAACAAAAATGTAATTGTTAATAATTTTCCAAAATTTTATTTAATTCCATATAGTCACTTGATGTGATAATTGCAAGAGGAGTTTCGTTCATTGTACCAGTTTTGGTTATAATGATAACAAGCAATTTGCGGTTCGCTAAAAATTCGGCTAGAACTTGGTCAATTGTAGCATTCGCTGACATAACCATATAGTAATTATTATCGTTTGGCATTGAAGCGATTTCATCTATATTATGAGTGCTTAAATATTCATCGGCACTTTCGCCCTCTAAAAGTTTTTCACCAAGTATGTTTAAAATTTTTTGACCGTTGGCTACGCCAATCAATTCGCCGTCTTTGTAAACGGGGATATTGCTAAATTTGGTGGAAGTCATTTTTTTAATAACTTCCTTAATTGAAACGTCAAAATTTACAGTAAAAACGTCTTTTTCAGCCAAAACATCCAGCACCTTTGGGGGTGTTGTGATAAGTCGAGCCAAATTTTCAATTTTGTCTACAACATCCTCGTGTGGCTCTGCAATAACTTCATCTGGATTAGAATTATGCACAATTGCATTTCTGAGCCTGCCATAATCAATTAAATCATCTTCATATTTTCGGACAATATGATTCACAGACACGGCACGTCTAATCATATCTGAAAAACCCATACTTCGTTTAAAATTATGCTGAACCCTAAGGGCGTAGTCTATTTGATTGAACGCGTTAACAAAACGTTTTGCATTTGTTTGTTTTTTTGTCATTTTTATTCCTTTATATTCATTGTATTATAATTTACAAAAAAAATGCAAATAAAAAGGGAAAAAGTATGAAATATAAATATAAAAACGATGTTTTGGAAAAAATTATAGTGTTTTTAAAAGGAATCCTAATTATTTGAAATTATAAAAAGTTTTATTTAGTTTTAAATCAAAAAAATAATTTTTTTAGTTTTGAGTGATAAATTGGTTATGGTATTTTTCCATATTTTATCTGCTAAATATATTAGTGAAAAATAAACTTTTAAAAGTAATTTTGTCGCATTTAAATTCTCAATAGTTAAAATGTTTTTAATGCTTTGAATTAGTTATAAAATTTGATATAATCATTAAAAATATTTGATTTTATTTGTTGAATTTAGCATAGAAATAACATTATAGAATGGATATTATAGGCACTATCACACTATTTCTTCAGCATTAACATAGGCAATAAAGGTATCAAGAATGATTTGAACCACATTCATTTTTGGACTATTATTTTAGGAGTAAATATGCAAATTGTGGGCGATTTTAAAAAAAATGTAAAAAAACTGCAAAAGTATTTAGTGAATAAACATAATTTTATTTGTATTGAAAATGATTCAATTGATGATTCTATAGAATATGAATTGTATTTAGTAAATAGAGATAAAAATTTGCATATTCATCTAACAAAGTACTTTAATGATAACGATATAGATGTTACAATAAATGGGTATTCATCTGATATTGATCAATATTCACTTTATATATCATATTTTTTTAATCCACAACAGTTAATAAACGCAAACCTAAATAATTTTATAGAACAGACCAATAAAGAAGTTTGCGAATATGACTAAAAAAAGAATTACAATAAATTGTATAATTTTACAAGGCTAGCGTGTGCTAGTCTGTTTTTTTACATTATCATAAAGAGCCATTTATTGTTTTTCTTGACAAAGAGAATTTAAATATGTATACTTGGTTAGTTTATGATGGCTTAAATAGTCGTTTTTTTAGTCGGAGTCGCCAAAATAAGCGAAAATTTACAGGAGGAATTAGTATGAAAAGAACTTATCAACCAAAAAAAAGACAAAGAAGTAAAGTTCACGGTTTCCGTCAAAGAATGAGCACTAAATCAGGAAGAAATGTTATTAAAAGACGTAGAAACAGAGGCAGAAAAAAATTATCTGCTTAATTTTTAAAAGAGGTGTAAAAAATGTTAAAAAGGGAAAATCGCCTCAAAAAAAACAAACACTTTAATTATATCTATAAAAATGGTCAAAGCGTTAGTTTAAAGGATATGTCACTTTCATATATCAAAGCAAAAATCAAGCCTTTTAAGGTTGGCTTTTCTGTTAGTAACAAGGTGGGCAAAGCAGTCGTTAGAAACAAAGTTAAAAGAAGAATGAGGGAAGCGTTTCTCTCTATAATTTCTTTAGTTGACAGACGTTATAACTATATTTTTGTTGCTAGACCTAGTCTTGCAGATAAAACTTATCTTGAAATTAAAAATAATATGCTTGCTCTTGTTAAAAAAGCGGGGCTTTTAAATGAAAATTCTGAAAAAAATAATTGAGTTTCCTTTTAAAGTTTTATTTTTGTTTTTGATTTATGTGTATAAATTGTGTATATCTCCCTTACTACCAAACACGTGTAGGTTTTATCCTACTTGTTCGACTTATGCTGTGCAAGCAATAAAAGAGTTTGGGGCAATTAAGGGACTTTATTTGGCAATTAAAAGAATTTTAAGGTGTAATCCTAAATCGGCATATGGGTTTGACCCTTTGCCTGCAAATATTAAAGGAGATATTAAATGGCTTTTATAGCAAACTTGCTCGCAACCGCTCCAACAGGAGTTTGGGAAAAAATTATTTTTGCATTTAATGGCAAAATCAGAAATTATGCACTAGCAATAATATTGTTAACTCTTTGCATAAAACTTATTATGTTGCCACTTGACTTTATTAATAGGCGTTCAAGTGCAAAAATGACTGAAGTACAAGAGAAACTTCAACCTAAAATGGCTGAAATTCAAAAAAGATATCCAGACAAAACAGTTCAAAACCAAAAAATTGGTGAATTATATCAAAAGGAAGGTTTTAATCCTTTAGGCTCGTGCCTACCTATGCTTGGCGTTTTGATTCTTAGTTGTTTTGTTTTCTTTACATTGTTTTCAGGTCTTAACAAAATGGCTGCGTATAAAATTACTGACCAATATGAACAATTGCAAATTGCATACATAACCGATTATGTAAAAGCGGAACATTCTCTTACTGATGAGCAAATTAAGGAATTAAAAGCGTCTGAAATTGAAGGATATATCATTGAGATTTCTGAAAGTGGTGATGAAAGTAAAATCTCTGTTGCCAATGCAAACGTTGAAGAAGAATACAAAGAAGTTCAAGAGAGCTTTTTATGGATAAAAAATGTTTGGATTGCAGATTCGCCATTTGCAAAAGCAATTCCAAGTTTTGATTCTTATGTTAAAACCGCAAATTTAACTTTTGAAGGTGAAAACAAAGAAACATTAAAAGCCAATGCGCAAAAAGCATACGAAGCAGTTATGGGCAATTTGGAAAAAAATCAAGGCGTTAATGGCTACTTCATTTTGGCGATTTTAGCTGGAGCAACAACATTTTTATCTCAATATTTGCTAACTAAGAAAAAAAATAAGAAAGATAATTTCTACTCACAACAAGCAAAAGGAAGCGATACTGTTAAAGCACAGCAAACTTCCAATAAAGCAATGATGGTTATCTTTCCAGTTATTATGTTGATTTTCACATTGAGTTATAACTCTATTTTTGCAATATACATTGTTACAGGTCAATTGTTCTCAACTGCAACTGCACCTTTAATCAATAAACTTTTGCAAGTTACAAGCAAAAAGCGTGAAAAGAAGCAATAATATTTTAAAAGGGGGAGAAAAAATGTTATCTTGTGAAGGAACAGGTAAAAACATTGAACAAGCAATAAATAATGCTCTTTTAGAATTAAAAGCATCTAGAGAAGATGTTGATATTAAAATTTTGGAAGAAGGTGGCTTTTTTAAAAAAGCAAAAGTTTTAGTTTCAATATCTGAAGATGCAATTGAAAAATATGAAAAAAGAGAAGCATTAAAACAAGCTGAAATAAAAGAAGAAACTAAAAGTGTTCAAGAAAACATTATTCCAATGGAAGAAGATGTGGAAGAACCAGTTGACCATATAGTTTCTAAAAAAGAGCAACAAAAAATTAGTGATATTGAAAAAGCAAAAACTTTTGTTGACGGTCTTTTGAAAGCGGCAAAGTATAATTGTGATGTTTTATCAGAGGAAAACTCTGGCGAGGTATTCTTAAATTTAATTGGTGCTTCAGAAATAATTGGTTTTAGAGGTGAAGGTTTAAATGCAATTCAATATTTGGCTAATGTTTATGTAGGCAAAAACAATCGTCACGCAAAAAAAATAAGAGTTGATTGTGACAATTATCGTGCAAAAAGGGAAGATACTTTAATTGCACTTGCAAACAGAATGGCAAGAAAGGTAGCAAAAACAAATCACCCAGTAAGGCTTGAACCTATGACAGCAAATGAAAGAAGAATAATTCACACTGCACTAGCAGAAGATAGATTTGTTGAAACATTCTCAAGCGGAGAAGAGCCATACAGATATTTAACAATAACTCCAAAAAAGATGACAAAAGAAGAACCAAAGCAAGAAATTCAAGACCAAGAATAAAATACTATTTAAAAAAATATAGGTTAAAATGAGATTACCTATATTTTTTTTGTTATTAACTTTGATTGCCACAAAATTACAAAAATATTATTCTGTATTATCGGAAGTTTTGTCTGAATGCACCGAAGGTATTTTATCGCAAGTTGTCGGCAAGCAGCACGAATGGATATTTGCCAGCAACTGATGTTCATTAAGGAACGAGAGAAAGTGTTTTTATGCTTACATAAACTAACACTTGAAATCGTGACGCATATATTATTTAATATTCAAACTGTGATGCCTTGATTTATTAAGGTAGTTGCGGTTAGCAACCTAAATTCGACTTATTCAAATTTTAAAGATACGAGCCATCTGTCAACAAAAGCAAAAAAGCAAAATTATGTGTAAAATATAAAAAACGCCTATTTAAATAGCAATGTTAAATTGATTTATCAACATATGCTTTAAATTTAGGCGTTATTTTTGTTTATGCTTTTATATCAAGAATTTTAAGAGTACACTCACCAACTGGAGTTTTAACGGAAACTGTATCGCCAACTTTTTTGCCAAGTAGAGCAGAGCCAACTGGCGATTCGTTTGAAATTAATCCTTTGCTTGGGTCACTTTCAGTACTTCCAATAATTGTATATTCAACTTCTTCATCAAAATCTTCATCATATGCTTTAACTGTACAGCCTATGTTTACTTTTGATGTGTCAATGTTGTTTTTGTCAATTATTATACAAGTTTTGAGTTTTGTTTCCATTTCAGAAATTTCAGCTTCAAGTTTACCTTGTTCTTCTTTTGCGCTGTCATATTCTGCATTCTCTGATAAATCCCCAAATTCTCTTGCAATGCCTATCTTTTTTGTGATTTCAGGGCGTTTTACAGTTCTATAATAATTCAATTTTTCCTCTAATTGTTTTTTTCCTTCTTCGGTTAAATAAACTGGTTGCATATTAAAGTCTCCTTTTTTGTGAAAGTATTGTTCTACAATCATAATATGTTGATTAATAGTTTTTTAATAGTAATAATATGTTAAAAAAAAGTCTGCGATTTTTCGCAACAATTGTTTAACGCATATTAATATATGATTTAAAATCAAAAAATATACATTTTAATATTAAAATTAAATGTACAAATATTAAATCGCGTTGATAATATCATTTTTATTTTTTTTTGTCAAGTATTTTAATTGTACTTTTAATCTAGGTCGATTAAAACGTTGGATTAATATAGATGGAATGTTGTAAACAGAGTAAACAATGGCGATTGGGAAAGCAATATTCCAAAAACAGCCATTAGGCATAAAAAACATAGCGACCAAAGCAGTTACAATGCACAAAATATGCAAAGTTTCTGCATAGCAAGTTTCAATTAAAAATTTTTCTAAATATTTTGGATTATTTACATCATAAATTTTATCTTTTTTAAAATTGACTAATTTCCCTAGTTCTGGGACTTTATCTTTCCATTTTTTTATGCCAAGTTTAATTAAAAAGTTACTTTCTTTTTTGTTAACATTGTATATATTGTTGTCAGGATTAAACCATTTTTTTGGAAGTAACCTAATTAAAATTGCAGGTATTAAAGATGGAACTAGAACAATAACAAAACCTAAAAATAGGTTTAATGCCATTGTCCAAGTAAAACTAAATAATAAATTAAAAAAAATAATACTAAAAATGCAAAATAATAATATACCAAAATACATAAACTATCTTTAAATCCTTGCGAAAATATTAAAAATATATTAACATATATGTCGTATTGTGTCAAACATAAGGGGAATTATGGTTATTACAGTAGTTTGCGATGTGCTAGGTGAAGAAAACAATGGTACAACTATCGCTGCAATGAATTTAATTAGGTTTTTGAAAACACAGGGACACACCGTTAGAGTTTTGTGCGGTGACGAAAATAGAAAAAATGAAGAGGATTTTTTCGTGGTTCCTAATTATAACTTTGGAAAGTTAATTAACTCTTATGTTAAAAAAGTTGGAGTTGCTCTTGCAAAGCCAGATAAGGAAATTATTGAAAAAGCACTTGATAAAGCTGACATTGTACATATAATGGTTCCGCTTTCTCTTGGAATGGCAACTGCAAAAATCGCAAAAGAACGAGGTCTTGCAATAACTGCGGGTTTCCATATGCAAGCAGAAAATTTAACAAGTTATTTTAAAGTTAATAAAATCAATATAATAAATCACGCAGTTTATCAATACATATATAAAAAATTATATAAAAATGTGGATGCTATCCATTATCCAACCCAATTTATTAGGGATGTTTTTGAAAGTCATATAAAACTAAAAACAAACGGTTATGTAATTTCAAACGGCGTTAATTCTTATGTTCAAAAAAGGGACATAAGTAAATCTGCTGAGTTTAAAGATAAAATTATTGTTTTGATGATTGGGCGTTATGCTCGTGAAAAATCACAAGATATTCTTTTAAAAGCAATTAAATATTCTAAATATAAAGATAAAATTCAATTAATCTTAGCTGGACAAGGCGCTAAAGAGAAATATTATAAACGCCTTGCTAAAAAACTCCCAATTCCTCCAATATTTAAATTCTATGATAGAAAAGAAATTATTGATGTAATTAATTATTGTGACATTTATGCTCATACTGCCGAGGTAGAACTTGAGGGGATTGCATGTCTTGAGGCTATCTGTTGTGGGAAAATAACCTTGGTTTCTGATTCAAAATTAAGTGCAACTAGAAATTTTGCTGTGGACAAAAAGTGCATATTTAAAAATAGAAATCCAAAAGATTTAGCAAGAGTGATTGATTATTTTATAGATAATCCAGAAGATAAAAAGATAATTGAAGAAAAATATTTAAATAGCGCTATTTGTTATTCTCAAGAAGAATGTATGAAAAGAATGGAGCAAATGATTATAGATACGTTCAATAAAAAGCAACTAGAAACAGAGGTTGAAGAATAGATAAATAAAAATCCGCATTGAAAATTTGAAAAATCAAATTTTGTTTTTGCTGCCCGCAAAAGTTTGCTTTCTCGCAAACCAATGCTTGTTAGTACGGGCGGAAATTCTGCCAAATGCCACTTTGTGTCGCTTGGCGATATTTCCTACTACATAAAAAAATACTTTTTGGAGATACTAACCAAAAGGTATTTTTATTTATGATGAATTTAATATCTATTTTAATTTTAATAATAGGTGGTTTAAATTGGGCTAGCATTGGCTTTTTGCAGTACGATTTTGTTGCTGGCTTTTTTGGAACGCAAGCCAGTATTTTTTCTCGTCTTATATATATATGTATAGGAATAGCAACTTTGTATTTTATTTTTATGATATTTAAATATAAAGGAAATGTAAAAATTTTTGATCGCAAAAAAAAATACGATAATCAAAATTATTCAAATTCAGATAAACCTAAAGAACAACAAATGTCAGAACATAACAATGATATTTTAAGTTAAACAGATGTAAACAGATGTAAATGTTTGCTTACGCTTAGCACTTCGCATTTAACCACCTAGAGACGGTTAAATGCTGCGTAAAACTCGCTTAAAGCAAAACATTTACATCTAGAGGGAATAAAGCCACTTGGCGAAGAGAAGTCTTCGAAGGTTTTTATTTTAAGTAAATGATTGCTTTCACTTAGTACTTCGCATTTAACCACCAAGAGACGATTAAATGCTTCGTAAAGTCGTTCAAGCAAACCATTTACATCTAGGGGGAGCCACTTGGCGAAGAGTATGCTTCGAAGAGTTTTTTCTTAAATAAATGATTGCTTAATGCTCAAGCACTACGTGTTTTTGCCCACCTAAAGTACGGGCAAAAGACACTACGTAAAACTCGCTTAAAGCAAAACATTTACATCTGGAATAAATAAGGATGGATATAATAAAATGTAATAAAGCCACTTGGCGAAGCAAGTTCTCGAAGAGTTATAAATACTTTAATGTTTATGATTAATCATTATTTTTCCTCCCCTGCCAAGGGGAGGTGTCTTGCAGATATGCAAGACGGAGAGGTTTTTACATAATGTGCGAAGGCAAACTGAGCAACAGGATAACAATATATATTTAAAATCACAAATTTTCTAAATAAATATAAAATCTTAATATATTTAAATATAACATACTTTAACTTTACTTAAATATATATTAAAATACACCTATTTATCTACTCCGAGAGCAATCACTTCGCACGAGAGTACCGACCTCGTCAAAGCACAGCCTATGGGCTATAATTTTGCTGGTGGCAAAATTTACGCTTAGTGGCTGGCTTTTCCTCTCCCCATAAAGAACAACTCTTTATGGGGACCCCGTTAAGGAGTGAGTGCGTGTGGTCGGTAAAAAGAAAAAACACGCCCAACAGGCGAAAGTTTGTGGAAACAAACTGAGCAAAAGGGCGATGTTTTTTCTGACTCCGCCCCTTGTGTTTGCAATTTTGTTAAAAAAGTGCAAAAAAAGTGGATTTT
>ERZ808275.334-NODE-334-length-21004-cov-3.067784_pt1 | contig 21004 bp, 20 predicted proteins | sample MGYA00520894_ERZ808275 | MGnify/ENA primary metagenome ERZ808275 (study PRJEB31516, sample SAMN03275598) | gut metagenome | biome: mammalia-associated habitat; material: feces | host: Papio cynocephalus | place: Kenya | collected 2012-08-03 ...
TTACTGATTTAATCCCCAAATCAGTATTTGTAAGCATTTTATTTACATTATAATTATCGTTTTTATCTTTTTTTACACTAAAAACTTCCAAATAACAGTCGTATTTGTTACTGTCATGTGGAAAATTAAATTCAAATTCACTTGAACCATTCTCTGACTTCTTGTGGTTAAAACCAGTAAAATTAGGGGTCTTTACGGGTTTCATCAAATTAAAATTAACTTTCATTATCTTTCCTTACACACTATATGTTATTTATTTTAAAGTGGATAAAAAAAATTTTTGCCCTAATTTCATATAAATGTTACAAAAGTTTTACATAAAATTTCAGCGCAAACATTGACGATTGGCATGCTTTAGCAATATAAAAAAGAAGCTTGAAAAACAAACTTCTTTTTTATTTATTATCCAAAAATTTTATTCCATAACCAACGAGCAGTTGTCGTTACCATTACGCTAAAGCCCATTTCCGCAGCGCCTTTACCGTTGTAGTTTTGTACGCCACCTCGTCTATCCCATTCTTCTTTGTTAATTTCGGTAAAGGATTTACCACGACCTTTGCCTTTACCTTGGGCTTTTGCATATCTAATCACTGCATCATCTTCATTTTTGTTTGTTGATAATTCTACAGTATCGCCATCCAAAACATTTCCAAATGCAGGTTTAAAATCACTTACATCAGCCTTTGCTTGAGTTTCAGGTTGCTGTTTTGTCTTATTGTTTATACCTGTATTAAAAAGATTACTCTTTATATTTGCTCCGCCAAAATTAATTTCTGTCATAAGTACTCCTTATTTTGGATACGTTATACTTATCGACAGAAATTAATCTAAACTTTATGGATTGTAACGAAATTGTTACGATAAGTTTCTAATCATCTCATGAGCTTCTTCAAAATCTGGGAAAATTTCAACAGCTTTTTCTAACTGTTCAAGGGCTTTATCCTTATCACCGATTTGTTCATAACATTTTGCACTATTTAATAGTAATAATGTGTTTTTAGGATTTGCTTCTAAGATTTTTAAGAATAATTGATTTGCTTGAATAAAATTACCTAAGTTGAAATAACAAAGTGCTAAAATATTTTCTATTTCATCATTTGGCGCAATTTCATAAGCTTTTACAAGATACAATTTTGCATTATCATAATCTTTCATCAAGAACGCTGCTTTACCAACCATAAACAAAATAAAATCACTTGTTGGTGCTTTTGCTAAAGCTTTCAACAACATTGAATATGCAGCTTCATTATCATTTAAACTCATTTTATTTTTTGCTGCGAAAGTCAAGAAATTAGCATCTTCTGGTGATTGAGAAAGAGCATATTTATACATGTCATCAGCTTTCACAAAATCTCCTGTTGCGTGCAAATAATTTGCGTATTCAAAAACTATATCTTTATTTTCAGGATCTAATTCATAAGCTTTATCAAATTCATCTTTTGCATATTCAAACATACGTTTATTTAAGTAAATTACGCCTAAATCCTTGTGTGTTCTTGCTGAATTTGGACTTAATGATAAAACTTTTTTGAAAATTCTTTCAGCATTATCAAAGTCATTAGTTTTCATACAAAGCATTGCGTATTCATAATAAATATCAGGTGTAACTGCACCTTGTTTCATTATAGTTTCATATAACGTTTTTGCTTCTTCAGTTTTACCCATTTTAATGTAAATAGAGGCAAGTTTTTGAATCATCATTGTTGCTTTTGGGTTTGTAACTATTACAAGTGCTAAAATTTCACTTGCACATTTCAAATCACCCAAAGCTTCATAACAACAAACTAAATTATATTTAAAGTTTGTTTTCTCAGGATATTTTGAAGACAATTCTCTGTAATGTTTTATTGCTTCATCATATTGACCCGATTTAAATTCAGATAAAGCGAGTGAAACTATATAATTATCTAAAGGTTCCACTTCATAAGCTTTCTTAAATTTTTCACAAGCTTCTTTATGTTTTCCTTGCAATTGTAAAATAGACCCCATATTGTAATAAGTTATTGAATTGTTTGGATCATATTCTGTTGCTTTTTCATAATTTTCAAAAGCTTTTTGATAATTTGCCATTGTAATATAGGCAGTACCTAAGTTATTGTAAATTTGAGCATGATCAGGTTTTAATTCTGATGCTTTTTCTAAATATGCTATCGCATTATCAAACTTTTTAAGGGCCATTAACGCTGTTCCAGCTAAGAAATATAATCTGTAATCATCTGGTGCGAATACTATAGCTTTTTGAGCCAATTCTACAGCTTTTTCGTCTTGCTTATCTTTCATATAAACAACACACAAATTTTTGTATGCATCTAAATATTCTTCTCTTAAATTAATTACTTCAAGATACGCTGGAATAGCATGAAGATAATCGTCAAGGTTATCGTAGCAATTTGCCAAATAAAACCAACTTGATGCATCATCAGGTGCATATTTTACAACAGTTTCAAAATTTACACGACCTTGGTCATATAATTCTAAATTCAAGTTACACAAACCCAACAATTTTAAGGCTTCAACATTAAATTCGTCATCTTTTAAAAATTCTTCTAATAAAATTTTTGCTTGTGAAAAATCTTTTTCACCAATAATTTGATTAATTTCGTCTAAGTTCATTTTGTTCTCCATAGTTAAATTATATTACAAAAAAATAACATGTATGTATTTTTATGATAGAATAAGGGCATGGGAAAAGGAGATTAGTTGTGACTCAACAAAATATGTTTTCAGAAGGAAATATCATTCCTGTAAATATTAGAGAAGAAATGAAACGTTCATACGTTGATTACGCGATGAGTGTAATCGTTGGACGTGCGTTACCAGATGTTCGTGATGGTTTAAAACCTGTACACCGCCGTATCTTATTTGCAATGAACGAACTTGGCATGACACCTGATAAACCGTTCAGAAAATGTGCTAGAATCGTTGGTGAAGTTTTAGGTAAATATCACCCTCACGGTGATTCATCTGTATATGAAGCTCTTGTTCGTATGGCACAAGACTTCTCAACAAGATACTTGACAGTAGACGGACACGGGAACTTTGGTTCTGTCGATGGTGACTCTGCAGCCGCAATGCGTTATACAGAGGCTAGAATGCACAAAATTACACAATCTATGCTTGCTGATATTGATTGTGAAACTGTTGATTTTGGACCAAACTTCGACGGCTCATTACAAGAACCTAACGTTTTACCTGTAAGATTACCAATGTTACTTTTAAATGGTACATCAGGTATCGCAGTAGGTATGGCTACAAACGTTCCACCTCACAATGCTTGCGAAGTTATTGACGGTTTAATTGCATTAATTGACAATCCAAACATTACAGTTGAAGAATTAATGCAACACATCAAAGGACCTGACTTCCCAACAGCAGCAACAATCGTTGGTTTAAACGACATCAAACAAGCTTATGAAACTGGTCGTGGTTCGATCAAAATGCAAGCCGTTGCAAGCTTTGAAGAAATTGCTGGAGGAGGAGGAAGACAATCAAGAACCGCTATCGTCGTTACAGAAATTCCTTACCAAGTTAACAAATCTGATTTAATCTTGAAGATTGCAGAACTTGTTAAAGACCAAAGAATTACAGGCATTTCTGATATTCGTGATGAATCTGACCGTGAAGGTATGAGAATTGTTATTGAATTAAAACGTGATGCAAAACCTGATGTAGTAAAAAATAACTTATTCAAATATACTCAATTATCAACAACTTTTGGTGTAAACATCATGGCACTTTGTGACAAACGTCCAAGACTGTTGAACTTGCACCAAGTATTAACTGAGTTCGTAGCTCACAGGGTTGAAATTGTAACAAGAAGAACTATTTACTTCTTGAAAAAAGCTAAAATCAGAGCTCACATCTTAGCTGGTTTAATCATCGCTTTAGGTTCATTGGATGAAGTTATTGAATTAATCAAATCTTCAAAAACTACAGATGATGCACGTCAAGGCTTGATGAGTAAATTCGGTTTAGATGTTGACCAAGCAAACGCAATTTTAGAAATGCAATTAAGACGTTTAACTGGCTTAGAACAAGACAAAATTAAAGCTGAATATGACGAATTAATCAAGAAAATTGCTGAATACGAAGGTATCTTAGCTGATAGACAAAAAGTTTTGAACATTATCAAAACTGAATTATTAGAAGATAAAGAAAAATATGGTGACGAAAGAAGAACCCAAATTATTGCTGAACAAGGTGAAATGAGTATTGAAGACTTGACACCAAACACTCCAATGGCAGTATTTATTACTCACCAAGGATATATCAAACGTATTTCATTGGATACATTTGAACGTCAAAACCGTGCTACTCGCGGCAAATCAGGTATAAAAACTAAGGAAGACGATGATATCCAACACTTCTTTACAGCGATGATGCACGATAAAGTGTTATTCTTCTCTTCTAAAGGTACGGTTTATAGCTTGAATGTTTATGACTTCCCTGAAGGTCAACGTCAAGCTAAAGGTTTACCTATCATCAATGTATTACCAATCGGTCAAGATGAAAGAATTACTGCGGTTGTTCCAGTAAGCAACTTCTCTAAAGATGCTAACTTGATTATGTTAACAAAGAGCGGTTACATCAAGAGAATTGAACTAGACAACTTCGCTAACATCAGAAGAAATGGTATTATCGCAATTAGCTTAGAAGAAAATGATGAATTGAACTGGGTTAAATTAGCTAATCCAAAAGATGAAATCATCATTGGTACTAAGTGTGGTATGGCAATCAGATTCTCAATTGAAGATTTAAGACCTTTAGGCAGAAGTGCAAGAGGTGTAAATTCTATGAAATTGAGAACTGGTGACGAACTTATCGGTTGTGATATCGTACCTCAAAACTATGATGCAGACTTACTTGTTGTAACTTCTGACGGTTTCGGAAAACGTACAAAACTTTCTGAATTCCGTGGTCAAAACAGAGGCGGTATCGGTTTAATCGCAACAAAATTCAAAACCAACGAATCAAGACTTGTTGCCTTAACAATCGTAGCTGAAAATGACGAAATTATGTTAGTTACAGCAAATGGTATTGTTACTCGTATCAAAGCAAGCGACATTTCACAACAAGGTCGTCCTGCAACTGGTGTTAGAGCACAAAATCTAGTTAACAACGATACTGTCGTTTCAGTTAACAAAATCATTACACCTGAAGAAGAAGATTCTATCGTAGATAAAGCTTCTCCAAAAACTGATGAAGAAAAAACTGAAGATGTATCTGCAGAACAAACTAAATTAATATAGTTTAATCAATAAATAATTAAAGGCGCGAACTTTTGAAAAAAGTTCGCGCCTTTTGCATTACGCGCTCTGATTATAACTATTTGTAAACTTGGGTAGTGGTAAAATCTTACATCTTTGTTATAATAATTTTATGAAAAATTTGAACAATATAAACGATTGGACGGATATTACAGAGCATTTAAAACTTGGTGAAATCTTGATTGCCTCTGGTAAAATTAATCTAATTCAGTTGGGTATGGCAATTGATATTCAAAATTTTCAACAAATGCCTATCGGTCAAATTTTCTTGGAAATGAAAATTATCTCAAAAGAAGATTTACATTCGGCATTAGATTTGCAAAAAGAAATTGATGAAATAACAGCAAGAAGGAAAAATGATGATATTTAAAGACATTTTAACAACAAAAAATTTAGTATTTATTATACTTTTATTAATCTTGTTAAAAATATTACCAGCAGTAAGTGATATTGTGATGTTATTTTTCGCTTGTTTTGTGCTTTCTTGTTCTTTATTACCAATTGTTCAATTACTTGATAAAAAAATTAAAAATAGGAGTCTTTCTGCAGGTATTGTAATTTCTGGAGCCGTAATTTTAACACTCGCATTCATTATGCCAATTTTTATGGTTACAATTGAACAAATCACAACCTTTGTTCAAACAATTCCAACAAAAATTGCAGATATCCATACATTTATAAACAACTTTTCATTTAACGGTCAACATTTAAACCAAATTATTGACCTTCAAAATATAGTAGGAAATAGTAATGACTTGGCACAAAGCATTGTTAGCCAATCTGTAAACATAACCGTCGGCTTTGCTCAAGGAATTATTGTATTTATTGCTGTCGTAACAATTATGTTCTATATGTTGAAAGATACAATTTATATGAAGAACAAATTTATTGAGTTTTTCCCTGAAAAGATGAAAGCAAAAGCCGAAGATATTGTAAACAAAATCGCAGCAAAAGTCGGTGGATATGTAATTGCAACAATTATCTCTTGCACGGCAATTTGGTTATTAATTGCTTTAATTCTTGCCGTTTTGAGAGTTGAATACGCATTTTCTCTAGGGTTAATTGCTGGAGTATTAGATATAATTCCTGTTGTAGGTCCTACAATTGCATTAACTCTAATCATTTTAACTGCATTCAAAAAAGGCTTAATTATCGTAGCCATAGCAATTCTTCTATTCCTTGGCGTACAACAATTATCAAATAATGTAATAAGGCCAATTGTATTTGGCAAATTTATGGAATTACACCCACTTGTAATTATCTCTGCCTTATTAATTGGTGGAAAATTCGGTGGACTTATCGGTTTAATCTTTGCACCTGCTATTGCAGCAATCGTGACAGTTTTAATCGATGAAATTTATTTAAAAACAATCAATAAGAAAAAGTAATGGAAAAGTTTTTATACAAAAGAAACACAAAGAAAAACGCAGATTATAATATTTGGTTTGCATTCCCTGGGTGCTATTCATTTGCTATGTCATCGTTGGGATACTTACACATATTTAAACTTATGGATGAAATGGACGAAGTCAATGTTGAGCGCGTGTACTCTGATTCAACAAAAACAGAAATTCAGTTTAAAGACGTGAACGCAATTGCTTTTTCAAGTTCTTTTGACTTAGATTTTATGTCTATTTTTCCAATGTTTGACAAATATAAAATCCCATATAAAGCGGCAAACAGAGATGAAACAATGCCAATAATTTTCTGCGGAGGACCAGTTGTAACGGCTAACCCTATACCATACAAAGACTTTTTTGATTTTATGATAATTGGTGATGGTGAAAACCTAAATACAAAAGTTGTAACAATTTTAGCTGATAACAAAGACTTGCCCAAACCTGAAATTCTAAAAATTTTGGCAAAACTTGATGGTGTTTATGTACCAACACTAAATCAACCGACAGTTATAAAAAATAGTTGTAAAATTGAAAATTGTGTATACACTCCAATATTAAGTGATGATGCATTTTTTAAAGATATGTTCATACTTGAAATATCACGAGGTTGCGCAAACTGTTGTGGTTTCTGTATGGCTTCGTATTTAAATTTGCCAGTAAGATTTGCACCTTATGAAAATATTATAGAAGCTTTAAACTTAGGGCTAAAATATACCAATAAAATTGCACTTTTAGGAGCACAAGTGTCAATCCACCCTAAATTTAAACAAATTTGCAAATATATTTATAACAGAGTTCAGGAAAATCCTGAAATTGAAATGAGTATTTCTTCGTTAAGAGTTGATGCTGTTGATGATTCTATCATCAAGACTCTCGTTGCGGCACATCAAAAACACGTAACAATTGCAATTGAGGCTGGAAGCGAACGACTTAGAAAAGTTATCAATAAAAACATTACAGAAGAACAAATTAAGAAAACTGTTGAAACAGCAAGACTTAACGGTCTAAAGGGAATAAAAGTTTACGCAATGATTGGTATTCCAACAGAAAGACAAGAAGATTTAGAAGAAATGGTTAGACTTGCAAAAGAATTAAAACAAGCCAATAAAGGTTTCGATATTTCCTTTGCATTCTCGTCATTCATTCCCAAACCACATACTCCACTTCAATGGTGTGGCAGATTTTCAACAAAGGAATTAGAAAAAAGACAAAATTTCTTACAAAAGGAATTTCACAAAATAGGAATTAAAACAAGCTTTTCAAGTATAAAATGGGATTATTGGCAAACCGTTCTATCAAGAGGCGATGAAAAAATGTCTGATTTTATCATAGATGTCTACAAAAATGGTTCAAAACTAGGGGCGTTCAAAAAATCAGCAAAAGACAAGTTTAATCCAGACGACTACGTCCTTAGAAACTATGATTTAAATGAAACTTTACCATGGGACATTATAGACTTGCCACCAAGAAAAGAAGTTCTAATTGAACGTCATAAAAAATTGCTTAATTTACAATAACTTTAGACTTGTTAAATCTATCTACCAATCTTGCTGCAAAATCAATTGCTTTTGTTGTATCTTTAAATGCACGCTTTGGAACTACTAGTGCACTATTTTTAGAAATATAAATAAAAATTAAAGCCTCTGTAACTTTTATATCGTTTATATCTTTGAATGGTATAAGAGTATCACCAAAATTGCTTATAAAATTTACGCCATCATCTTTTAGGGTGCACACAACGCTTGATAAAGCTCTTAGTGAATTTCTTACTGTAATATAAGTTAAGAATAAAATTAAAGGAAATACCATAATTGAAAATGCAACGAATAGACATCCTAATGGTATATTATGCATACAAAAGAAGACAACCCCAATAATAAATGTGGCAATATTAAAAATTAAAAATAAAGTACAACGCACTTTTTCAAAAGAAAAAGTATCTAGCACAAAATTCATAATATCTTCTCTTGTATATTGGTATGAAACTGTTAAATCCGACATTTTTATTCCCTTTTTGTATAAGTAATTATAACCCAAATAAATTATTAAGTAAAAATTTTACACTCTATATGTTTAAATTTGCCGAAAACTGGGAATAGTGTTATTATAGAGGAAGCAATTTACATGATAAGAGGAGATTCACGGATGAAGCTGAAAACGTTATGGAATAAATTTATCGTTGAAACTGTTGGACCATACAGCACGGGTCTACAGCTTGAAAAAAAATTTGGGCTAGAATCTGCTGCAGTATTGAATCATATCTATAAAAACAAACCTACAGGTGAAAATGCACTTGGGGTATGGCTTGACAAAAAGTTTGTAACTAACGCTATTTGGGATGCAATAAGACGACGTAAAGCAAATATTGCTGATGCCCTTAATGAAACCTTACATGTATTTTTTGACAAGCGTGCTTATTCAACTGTAAAAATTTGTGATTTGGCATGTGGATATAGCAATTATTTAGTTGAAAATTTAAAACATTATAATAACGATAGACTAGAAATTGAATTTATTGATAAGGATATCAAATCTCAATATGAATTAAGAGAGCCTCTTCGCGCATTTAAAAATGTAAAAACTTCATTTCGTCGTAGTGATATCACAAACGACAGAACCTACGATTTTGTAGGCGCCCCTGATATTATGATTTTATCTGGATACTTTGATACAATCTGCAAAGATGAGGTACAAATTGAGTATATTCTAAGACAAGTTTATAACTCATTAAATCCTGAAGGATACTTCATTTTTACAACGCAAAACACTGATTATAATATCAAAACAGTTGATGAACTTTTTGAAGACTACTCAAACAAAAAAGTTCAAAAAGAAGAAAAAGATATTGATAAAATCAGAAACATGGCAGAAATTGCAGGTTTCCAAATTTTGAGCGAAAAAATTGACAGCGAAAATCGTTACTGTGTTTATGTCGCAACAAAAGCTTAGTTAGTAATATGCTTGTTTAATCTGTCCATAAGGTCAAATTTTGAATGTAGCCCTAAAAATCGGTCAACCTCTTTGCCCTCTTTGAATAAAATAAAAGTCGGTAATGAACTTATGCTGAACTTTTGTGCAATGTTTCTATTGTCATCAGTATCAACCTTGCCAATCCAGATTTTATCTAACTCTTCTAAGATTGGCTCTTGCCTGTTGCAAAAACCACACCAAGGTGCATAAAACTCTACTAGTTTAAGACCTTTTTTAAGCTCATTGTCAAAATTTGTTATATCAAGTTCTTTAATCATTTTAATAAACCCTCCAGAAATACTATCGCAAGGTTTATAAAATTATTGTATTCGACAAGTGGATAAAGAATTTACATTTAATTTAATTTTTCAGCAACACTAGCAATTGTTTTTGGAAAATATTGTTGTAAATATTGAGAACGCATTGAAAATCTATCAACCGAATTATAAGTATTAAGCATTGCATTTATTTCAGCAACTGCTTCTGCAAAACCACCATCTTTACCCTTATTACTTACATTTGATATAAAGTAATTTATATAATTTCGTTGAGTTTCAGGCATATTTTTATTAAACATATCTCGTTCTTCGTTTAAAATATTTAACAAATCTTTGTCTTTACTAATTTTGGTATTTTCTGTAGCATCTTTGGTTTTAAAAGATGTCACATCATAATTTTTCATGTCTTTTGCATGCCCTAATTCATGAACAAAAGTATATAAATTATCACAAGTTGTAACTTCTTTATTTGCAGGATTAAAGAATGAAGCCCCTAAATCATCTGGAGTCGTAAAAATCCTTTTAACATTTTCGGACATTGAAATAAGTTCATCACCCTTAACTTGCTTTAATATATTTAATAACGCTTTTGTATCACCCATTAAATACGTATTCAATTCAGTTTTATTTTCTTTATTTGTCAGTAAATCTTTTATTTTTAATTTTCTTTCGTCAACGTTAATTTCATAACTCTTATCATTTTCTGAAGAGATAAATTTATTTTCAGAAATCACATCAAAAAATTGCTCTTTATTCATCAAAACTTTACCATTTTTGTCAGTAATTTGATATTTTGAAACCTTATTACCTTGAGGATCATTCAGATATTCGAACTTTGTTTTTGTGCCATCGAAAGATTCATAATTCTTACGCACCATAACAACACCATTTGGGGAAATTTTACCCTCGCTTATATTCTTTACTTCTCCGTTAGAGTAAACTCTTTTTGTATTCATAACACCTTTTACAGGAGATTGTTCTGAACTTTCTTTATATACAATATTTCCTTTATTATCTTTTTTAATAATTAACTCACTTACAGGTATCGACCAATTTTTAAATAATTGATTTTGAGTTTTTGCAATAATGTTATTCTTAAAATCTTTTGTCTTTTTTACTTCGTATGTGTTTTTATTTTTCTTTTGAATTTGTGAAATTTCAACAGCTTCTAAATTAAAATCTTTATCGTATATCTCTGTGCGCTTTGCTCCATCTTTTAATTCCGCATTTAATGTAATTGCAGAAGAGTCATATACATTTTTGTTAAACGAAATCTTTTTTAAATCATTTCCACATATTTCTTGCATTGCAAAAATTTTTTTTGACAATTTATCTGCATCAAGTTTTTCATCAAAAATCCACATAAGATTAAATGCTATATCTTTAGGCTCAACTGCTGTTTTGGAAAGTATTTCTGCATTCTTGTATTTTATTGGATTTTTAGCCAAACGAGCCAAATCGCTTTCTTCAAATTTTGCCTTCATATCATCAGAAATTGATACTTCAGAATGTTCAAAAGTATCATTCTTATGTTTCCTATAAGGATTTACGCAAGGTGGCAATCTTTAAAGGTTTAATATTTGAGGTGAAAGTCGGCAATATGCTTAACATAATCCATTAAAGAAACCTAAAAATAAAAATTGCTAAAATTTTACAGAATATAAATAAAGATTAAGAAATTATACTTACTTTTTCATTTCAACATAAGGTAGGCGAGAAAACCCTGATTTTTCGTAAACATGAACTGCATGCAAATTTTCTTCTTCAACTTCTAAACGTAAAATACAATCTTTATATTGAGTTTCAACATATTTTATAAAAGTTGGTATTATGCCATTACCACGATATTCCGTTTTTAAATATAAATCCTCAAGCCAAATACAAGGTTTTCCAAATTCTGTTGAAAAACTCTTTGCTAACATTGCATATCCAAGAATATTTTTATCATCAGTAAATACATATCCTTCCACAAAAGGAGAGTTTTGTACACAAGCATCAAAATCACGCTCAAAAATTTTATCACTACCATTTGTAAAAACGGCATCTGAAGAATAAAATTCTTTCATCATTGAAAGAATTTCAATCTTATCTGATAGAATAAATTTTCTTATACTATATTTCATAAGGATTATTCACTTTTTTGACCAACATTACCCAATTCATTTGATTTATTAGTCACTTTAGTAATTCCTATAGCTTGTAAATCTCTAACAAATTGTCCATAAGATTTTTTAAATGGAGTGTCAGGCCGGTAAGAATCTAATAAAACAACTTCTTTTATATCGTCGCCTTTTTCATTCAAAATTACTTGCTGAACAGATACCGCATGATCAGTTGGTGTCGCTCCAGTATTATCTGTATAAATATATGTGGTTGCAAATCCTGCATTGTCTTCAGGATATTTGCCCATAGTTAATAAAATTGATTTGTAGTCGTCTTCACTATTTGTTTGGTGACCTTTTGTGCCTGTTAACAAATATTGCAAAGAATCTTTACCAGCTAAATCATTACCATTTATAGTACCTGAATTTAAATTTGTTTCTTCAAAATATTTTTCTGTTGCAACTTCTAGTAATAAAGCATCCGCATCACCGCTTGAGTAAGTACTATTATTTTGAGCCTTTTTAAACTCTTTTGCAGAAATAGTAATGTCCTTGTTTACACCTTTAAAATGTACGGTAAAATTACCATCCTTATCTTGTGTAATAGCATTTTTTAATGCATCTTTTCCCCAATCTGTTTTTGCCATAGAGTTCATTTGAGCTAGTAACCAACAATCACCTGCACTAGAGCCTTGTTTTCCACCCTGAATAATTCCGTCTGGGGTTGTTCGGATTCTTTGACGCTCAGCTTTAGCCTGTTCTTTTAGTGCTTGCTTTTCTTCTTTTGTTAACTTTGGCTTATCTTCTTTATCTTTAATTAAATCATTACCAAAAATACTTATATTTTCAGAAGAAGTCGCACTTGTAGCTGAACTTGAGATTGGTTGATTTGTATTAAAATTTATTGATGAAATATTACTAAACATAGCTATCCTTAAATTTATTATATTAGATTTAAAAATCATAAAAATTATAATTGACAGATTAATTGAAAATTATAACAATATTTAACAAAAAAGCCTCAACGTAAGTTGAGGCTTAAATGGAGGAAGAGGTGGGATTCGAACCCACGGTACGCTCGTCACGTACGACGGTTTTCAAGACCGCTCCGATCAACCACTCTGGCACTCTTCCAGAAAAGTTTTCTTCCTTCGGTAAGATTATTTTATAATAAAAAACTTTTTTTTGCAAGAAGTTTTTTAATTTTTATTTTTCATAGCTGCTTTTAAACGAGCCATTGCTCTAGCTAAAGCCGCTTCGGCACGTTTTGCATCTACTTGAGCTGTAACTTCTGCAAGTCTAGCTTGTGCTCTTGCTTTTGCTTGTTCAGCTCTTGCAACATCAATGTCATCTCCAAATTCACCAGCATTTGCCAAAATTATAGCATTACCATCCTTCAATTGGAAAATTCCACCCATTGTTGTAAATAACTTAACATCATTGTCTTTGACAATTTTTGTAACGCCAATGCCCAAAGATGCCATGATCGGTTCATGACCTTCCAAAACACCGAACTCACCGTCAATACCTTTTAAATAAATTTCATTAACGTCTTCGTCAAAAACTATATTTTCATGTGTAATTATTTTTAAATGCATGATTTATATTTAACCTTTCGGAAATTATTGTAAAGTCTTAGCTTTTTCAACAGCCTCTTCAATTGTACCAACCATATAGAAAGCTTGTTCAGGTAAGTCATCGTGTTTACCTTCAATAATTTCTTTAAAGCCTTTGATTGTATCTTCAATCTTAACGTATTTACCTTCAATACCGGAGAATTGTTCAGCAACGAAGAATGGTTGAGATAAGAATCTTTGAATTTTTCTTGCTCTGTTTACAGTTTCTTTATCTTCTTCTGACAATTCATCCATACCAAGAATTGCGATGATATCTTGTAATTCTTTATATTTTTGTAAGATTTCTAATACTTTTCTTGTTGTATCGTAGTGTTCTTCACCGATTACATTTGGGTCTAATACACGAGAGTTAGATGCCAATGGATCAACTGCAGGATAAATACCCAATGATGCAATTTGTCTTGACAATACTGTTGATGCATCTAAGTGAGAGAATGTTGTTGCTGGAGCTGGGTCAGTCAAGTCATCGGCTGGAACGTAAATAGCTTGAACAGATGTAATAGAACCATCTTTAGTTGATGTAATACGTTCTTGCAAATCACCCATTTCATTAGCAAGCGTTGGTTGATAACCTACTGCTGAAGGCATACGTCCTAACAATGCTGATACTTCTGAACCTGCTTGTGTAAAACGGAAAATGTTATCAATAAATAACAACACGTCTTGTTTTGAGAAATCTCTGAAGTATTCAGCAGCAGTAAGAGCTGATAAACCAACTCTCATTCTGGCTCCTGGTGGCTCATTCATTTGACCATAAATCAAGCCTACTTTATCAAGTACGCCTGATTCTTTAAATTCATTCCAAAGGTCATTACCTTCACGAGTTCTTTCACCTACACCGCCGAATACAGATACACCGTTGTGAGCCATCGCGATGTTGTGGATTAATTCTTGGATTAAAACGGTTTTACCTACACCAGCACCACCGAACAAGCCGATTTTACCACCTTTTTGATAAGGTTGTAATAAGTCGATAGCTTTAATACCAGTTTCTAAAACTTCAATATTAGTATTTTGATCTACTAATTTTGGAGCTTCTCTGTGGATAGGTAAATAATTTTCAGTTTTGATTTCACCTTGTTCATCAACTGGTTCACCAACTACATTCATAATTCTACCTAAAATTGGACTACCTACAGGAATTTTAATAGGTTCGCCTGTACTTTCAACCTTCATGCCTCTTTTTAGACCGTCAGTTGAAGCCATTGCAACTGTTCTTACTCTGTTAGAACCCAACATTTGTTGAACCTCTGCAATAACGTAAGAACCGTCATCTTTATATATTTTTAAAGCATCATAAATGTTTGGTAATTCACCTTGTTGAAATTCAACGTCAATTACCGGCCCGATGATTTGGGTAATTAAACCTTCGTTTTTAGCCAAAACTTCCATTTTTACTCCTTTACTCATTAATATTGTAGTCATGTTACATCAAAGACAAAAATATTTCAAACTCATTAAGATTTTGTAAAAAAATACTAGCAATTTTTTTTTCTTTGTTTTAGAATTGAAAAAAGTATTTTTAGACAGAAAATATTAGTTGGACGTATGATATACCCTTTATTGACAAAAGAATTAACTTCTTCGGATAAGTTATTAAAACCAGACTTATCACAAAAAAGTGGCAGGGAACTTCTTGCGTTTTACCTTCAAACGAAAATCAAACAGTTGATTTCTTTTGATAAAAAATACGAAAGACCTGTGATTATAGAAGTACGCCCAAACTTCATATCAAATTTTGCAAAGCGCTTGATCAATACACCTGACAAGCGCCTTTTAATTGGTATTACAGGGGCTTCTGCTTCGGGTAAATCTACAATTTGCTCACAAATTCAACGAATCACTCAAGATTTAAAAATGCCTGTATCTATTTTAAGTACAGATAACTATTTTAAAGATATTTCTGTTTTAATCAACAAATTTGGCTCATTTGACAACCTAAGAGATAGCGGTTATGATATCGACTCTCCAGACGGTTTCCAGCTTGACGTTTTGTATGATGATTTAGAAAACTTGTCATTAGGCAATGACATTATGTCGCCCAAATACTTGCCAAACGGAACTGGAGTTTCTGTTCCAAAGGCTGTACCTGTAAAGGCTGAAAAGATTACAATAATTGAAGGAACAGCGACATTATTTGAAGGTATTAAAGATATTTTTGATATAAAAATTTATGTGGAAGCTCAAGATGAATTGCGCAAAAAACGTTTTATGCAAAGAGCATCATCAGAACGCAACCAAGACCCAGAAAATGCGTTAAAGCATTGGAATTACTTGATTACAACAGGTGAAAAATACATTTTACCAACAAGAAAAGAAGCTGATATTGTAATTAACGGCGATGCTGACTTGGAATATATTTCGCAAATCATTGAATACTTGCACGTAATTACAAATTCATTTCAATAAGGTTTATCTTACTTGCAAGACGTATTCGTAGTCCAATCAAGAACCTTGCCATTTGGACATTTACCACTTGAATCTGCTTTCGCGTAATCCATATTACCAAATTCAAGAACCCAAGAAGAACACGAGCTACCAAACTTAAAGCAATTTGCTTTATTTGCGGTAGAGTTTTGTGCCCAAGATTTATTAAGTCCGTCCTTAGAACCTCCAACTAAGGTAAATAAATCTTTACCATAAGTAAAAGAACCTTTTGTAGGTCCATCTATATCTACATAAAAATTATAACAACCGCTTTCTGAACAATTGTTATCATTACCATAAGGGAAAAAAGAAACTGAAGCACCATCAGCTAAAATTACCTGATAGAATGCTTGAGGTGTATCAGTTACAAAAAGGCCTGATTTTAAAGCATTACCCTGATTTTTGGTAAAACAACCTGTTGCATTTGGAGCACATGTCTTTTGAACCTTCAAAAATTCAGCTACTCTTTCATAAAATATTAAATTCTTTTGTTCCGCAGTTTTTCCACTTAGCCATTCTTCAACAGGACCATAAACAGCTTGTGCACGTCCAACTGCATCTTCCAAATTTGAATATATCTTATTTAACTTAGCAATTTTTTCTTTGTCGGCTGTTGATGAATTCAAGTTTGGAATAGTCAACGCTGCAACAACGCCAATAATACCCATTACAATTAGGGTTTCTGCAAGTGTAAAGGCTAAGGCTTTTTTAAAACTTGTCATTCCGAACTTGTTTCGAAATCGCAATATCTTTCCGGTGAAAACATGCGACCCTGAAACGAGTTCAGGGTGACAGAATGTTTTTATTCTACTCAACAAAAACATCAAATTAGACTTCAAGCTCTTAACTCTAAAAGTCGCGTTATTACTAGTGTTCCCCCCTCCGCAAAGTTGAGAGGTTTTATTTCCAACATTCTTAGCCATACTTTACTCCTTTTAATTAAAATTAAACCGCAATAGTAAAATTATTAAAGTTTTTGCCTATTAAGTTTTGGTATGAATATGCACTAATCGCCTTTGAATACTGCAAATTACGTTGTGCATCATAATATCCACTCATTCCAATTTTTTCGTAATCGCTCTTTGTCAGTTGTGACAAACTTTTTACAGATGAACTGTTGTTCTTCCTTAATGATTGTGCAGTTTGTTCTGCATAATAGCGCAGCTTTTCGCTAATCGTAATCTCATCATCTCGGTTATAATCCATTTCTTCTTTGTATTGCGGATCACCTTTTTTAATAACGCTTGTTCCAGATTTTTGCGCATCTTTAACCATCTCTTGCGCAGTAGTCTTTACAAGAGAAACTGTTGATTTCATATTCAATAAATTATTTAGTGCGCCATTATTAAGCGTTGTAGACGACATATCCATATTTTTATAATACCACATTTCGCTTATATTGTTCATTTTAAAATATATTTTATAAGATATATTAAGTAACAATTTCCTACATATAGTCGAGGGTCTAGACCTTATTTATTCACCTTTTGGTTGATGTTTGAGTTCAAATAATTTGGTTTAATAGAACCACAGAAGAGAGAGGAATTTATGAATATTCACGAAGAATGTATGATTAATTATTTACAAAAACCAGACGAGTTATCTCACACTACAGATGTTCTTAGATTGAACAATGCCTTATTAGCAAAAAAAATGAAAAATAAATTATTCCTTGCAAAAAACATCAATGTCAACTATACTGATATAAAATAATATATCAGATAATTGACGAGGGAATAATGTTAAAGAAATTTTTAAAAGATTTAAAGCCAATGCACGTTATTTTAGGTGTTTTGGCATTTTTAATTGCAGTAACAATTATTGTTCTAATTGCAAGAACTGTTAACTTAGCAGACTTTATCACAAAGACAGAAAACAAAACTTTTGATTCAAGACAAGCGATGCTTGTAAGCAATAAGGTTAAAAAGCCAAACAAGGACATCGTTTTAATTACAATTGATGATGCAAGTTATGAATATTTAACTAACAAGTATGGTGAATGGCCTTTACCAAGAAATGTTTACGCTGATTTAATTAACTACTTAGAAGCACAAAATCCAACATCAATTTCATTTGATTTGATGTTTGTATCTTCACTAAAAAGCAACTCTGATGCAGATAATAAATTAGCAAAAGCTATGAATGATTATGATAACATCTTAACTGGTATGAACTTTGATGATATGTCTTATGAAGTCAGAGAACCAATTAACTTACCAGCTAGATTACAACTTACTGTTGATAACAAGTCAAATGTAGATTTTCAAGATTTGACATTCACAAATTGCAGACCTATTTTATCACAAATCATCAATAGCAACACAAAAATTGGTATCTTAAATATTGTTCGCTCAGCAGACGGTATTGTTAGAGAATTTCCTGCAGTTGTAAAATATCAAAACGATTATTATCCAAACTTGGCTTTCTTAACAGCCCTAAATTACCAATCAAAATTGGATAAAAAACCTTATAATTCAGTAACAATCGACAGAAATTCAAATATTCTAGTAAGTAACAAAAAGATTCCTATGAACAAAGACGGTGGTTTAATTTTAAACTGGTACGGCCACTCTCAAGGCGAAACTTACGATCATATTCCACTATACAAACTTGTAATGCTTATGAACGGCGAAAAAATCAAAGAACAATACAACTTTGAAAATAAAATCATTTTCGTTGGAACAACAGCAACAAGCTTGGCTGATGTAAAAAGTATTCCTATTTCAGTAGCTGGTGAAACTTATCCAGGTGTTGAAATTTATGCAACATTCATGAATAACTTTATTGATAATAATTTCATCAAAAAAGCTGGAACAGGTACAAATGTTGTGATTACGTTAATTTTAGCCTTAGCTGTTGGTGCAGTGGTATTGTTAACAAATTCTACAGCAGTTGCCGTATCTACAGCTTTAATTGCTGCAATTGGCTACTCATTACTAACATATTTTATTATGATGTTTGCTAACTTATGGTTAGATGTTGTAATTCCTGTAATTTCAATATTCATCGTATTTGCAGTTGCATACCTTGTAAAATACATTATTAAATCAAGAGATTTTGAACAACAATACAAACTTGCAACAACTGATGGTTTAACAGAATTATATAACCACAGATATTTCCAAGATCAAATGAGAATGCAAATTGCAAATTGTACTCGTTATAATAGCGAATTTTCAATGATAATCATTGATATTGACCACTTCAAAAAATTCAACGATACTTATGGTCACCAAGCTGGTGATGCCGTATTAAAACAAGTTGCTCAAACTTTGAAAACTAATACTCGTGCAACTGATATCGTTTGCAGATATGGTGGTGAAGAAATGAGCATTATTCTTACAAATACAGACAAAGAAGAAGCTATTAAGAATGCTCACAGAATTTGTAAGGCTGTTGCAGATAGAGTATTCAAGTTGAGTGCAACTCAAACAACACACGTAACAATTAGTTTGGGCGTTTCAACATTCCCTCAAGACGGTGAAAGCCCTCAACAAATTATTGAAGTTGCTGACCAAGGTTTGTATTACGCAAAAGAACACGGAAGAAACCAAGTTGGTTTAGCTGAGTTCAATGAAAATCCACCAGAAACAACTGAAGGTTAGTAAAATAAAAACATAAAGAAAAAGGTTGCTATTAATAGCAACCTTTTTTTATTAATCTAAATATTGCATCATCTTTGTTTGTCGCTTGAATTTCTTTTGGAATAAATAATTCCTTAAATTTTTCAATTGCATATTGGTCAGTCATGCTTGAAATATAATCAACAACAATTCTTTCAATCTTTTCCTCGGGAACTTGATTTTTCAAAAAGTCCGAATAGTACTTAAAAAGTTCACAAACAATTCTTGCCGTTTTCTTTTCTTCTAGCTTTGCTGGCGAATTTGTATAAATGTTTTGGAACATCCATTCCCTAAGTTTTGTTGTATAAAGCCAACACTCATCACTCATTGAAATATTTGGCTTTCCTTCTGAATAAAGAATTATATCATTAATCATTTTGCTTAAGCGTTTATTTTTATTTGAAGTAAAGTAATCCTTGCATTCCTTTGGTAAGTCTTCTTCTGAAATAATTTCAGCTCTGATAGAGTCATCAATATCGTGATTAATATATGCGATTTTGTCAGCCAATTGAACAACTTGAGCTTCTGGAGTTTGCGGTGTAAATCCCCAAGAATGGGTATAGATGCCATCAATTGTTTCTTGACACAAATTCAAATCTTCCAAAACTTCTACTACTCTAACACTTTGTTCATTATGACGAAAACCACCTTCTACCAAGTGATTTAAAACACCTTCACCACAATGACCAAATGGAGTATGCCCCAAGTCGTGTCCTAGAGCAATTGCTTCTGTTAAATCCTCATTTAAAGCTAATGCACGCGAAATTGTGCGAGCAATTTGTGAAACTTCTAACGTATGAGTTAAACGAGTTCTAAAATGGTCATCAAAAGGCGACAAGAAAACTTGTGTCTTATGTTTCAAACGTCTAAAAGCTTTTGAGTGAATAATTCTATCTCTATCTCGTTGAAATTCTGAACGAATATTACAAGGCTCTACTGGCTTTTTACGACCTTTTGTATATTTACTTTTGGTTGCAAATTCACTTAAATTTGCTATTTCTAAATTTTCAATTCTCTCTTTTACTGTTGCCATAATTTAATCTTATCCCATTTTTCAAAATTATGCTATAATTACAAAAGTAAAACCATGCAAATAAAGGATATCTGGAATGAAAAATTTATTCAACCAATTCGCTGGAAATATTGATACCTATATAATGTTCAAGATTAAAGAACGTACAGCACAATTAAAAGATGAATTGACAAAAAAAGGTAGAACACCAATTTCTTTATCTATGGGTGCACCAACAACAAAGCCGCCAAAGTATTTGCTAGTTGCAATGACAGAAGCTCTCGACGA